>JAEEGL015662868.1_pt1 | contig 11552 bp, 11 predicted proteins | sample 9134231 | NCBI WGS metagenome assembly JAEEGL01 (sample SAMN16246548, study PRJNA631951) | gut metagenome | biome: gut microbiome; feature: rumen; material: fiber-attached | host: Bos | place: Iran: Karaj | collected 2018-10 | reverse complement strand
CTCCGGGAGATCGAGTGGAGCGCGTCGAGGACGGGACTCATCAATCCCGTCGCGATCTTCGATCCGGTAGAACTGGAAGGCACGACCGTGCGCCGCGCCTCCGTCCATAACGTCAGCATCCTCAAAGGGCTCCGGCTCGGGATCGGGGACCGGATCCTCGTCTATAAGGCCAATATGATCATCCCGCAGATCGCGGAGAACCTGACCGGTTCGGACACGCTTGAGATCCCGGCGCATTGCCCCGTCTGCGGCGGGGAGACGCAGATCCGGCGGGAGAACGACACGGAGACACTGTTCTGCGGGAATCCGGACTGCGCCGCCAAGAAACTGAAATCTTTCTCCCTCTTTGTCAGCAGACCCTGCATGAACGTCGACGGCCTCTCCGAGGCGACGCTGGAGAAGCTGATCGCGAAGGGATTCATCCATACGTTTGCCGATATCTACCATCTCGCGGAGCACCGCGGGGAGATCGCGGAGATGGAAGGCTTCGGGGACAAGTCCGCGGACAACCTTCTGCAGACGATCGAAATCTCCCGGAAAACGCAGCTGCGCCGTGTGCTCTCAGCCGTCGGGATCCCCGGGATCGGGCCCGCCGGCGCCCGCGCCGTCTGTGACGCGATGGGACAGGATCCGGACCGGATCCGGGAGGCGGATGCGGACACATTGTCTCAGATCGACGGGATCGGGCCGGTCCTCGCCGGACAGATCGCGGCGTGGTTTTCCGCGGAAGAGAACCGCAGGCAGTGGGAGGCGCTTCTCGCGGAGCTCACGCTTGAACCCGCGCAGACCACCCCGGTCAGCGCAGACGACCCGGGAAGTCCGGAAGGAGCGGGAGGCGCACCGGACCGGATCAAAGGCAGGACCTTTGTCATCACGGGCTCTCTCGCACATTTTGAAAACAGGGACGCACTGAAGGATCTCATCGCGGACCTCGGCGGCAAGGTCGCCGGAAGCGTCTCGAAAAAGACGGACTATCTGATCAACAACGACGCGGCGTCCGCGTCTTCCAAAAATAAAAAGGCGAGGGAACTCGGCGTTCCGGTCATCACGGAGGATGAATTCCTGTCGCTTCTTAAATAACGGGACATAATTTACAGGAGGTGGCTCAAATTGCCGATAAAGATCCAAAATGATCTCCCGGTGCGGGAGAAACTGGAAGAAGAAAACCTGTTCGTGCAGGACGAGGAGCGCGCGATCCATCAGGACATCCGCCCGCTTCAGATCTGCATCCTGAATCTGATGCCGGTCAAGGAGGACACGGAACTGCAGCTTCTGCGCATGCTCTCCAACACGCCTCTGCAGATCGAGATCACATTCATGCGGATGGGCTCCCATGAGTCCCAGCACACTTCCGTCTCGCACCTGAATCAGTTTTACAACACATTTGAAGAACTGAAGGAGAGGCGCTTTGACGGCATGATCATCACGGGCGCCCCGGTGGAAAAGATGCCTTTCGAGGAGGTCGACTACTGGCCGGAGCTCTGTGCCGTGATGGAGTGGTCGAAGACGAACGTGACCAGCACGTTCCACATCTGCTGGGGAGCGCAGGCCGGACTGTACTACCACTACGGCCTGGACAAGGTCATGCTGAAGGAAAAGCTCTCCGGCGTATACGCCCACAAAGTGATCCACCGCAGGGAGCCGCTGGTCCGCGGGTTCGACGACTATTTCCTGATCCCGCACAGCAGATACACCGAGGTTCCCGCAGAGGCGATCCACGCGCGGGGCGAGCTGAAAGTGCTCGCGGAGTCGGAGGTGGCAGGCGTCCTTCTGTGCATGGCGAGAGAGGGGCGGCAGATGTTTATCTTCGGCCACCCGGAATACGACCGGTACACGCTGAGAAACGAGTATATCCGCGACGTGAACGCGGGTATCACGCCGCAGATCCCCATCAACTATTTCCCGGATGACGATCCGGAGAAGGAACCCGAGCTGCAGTGGCGCTCCCACAGCAGCCTGCTCTACAGCAACTGGCTGAATTATTACGTCTATCAGCTGACTCCGTACGACCTGAACGAGATCCGCTGACAGGAGGGCGAAGCAGTGAACGCTCTTTCGGACCGGCGCAGCCCGGAGGACAATCCGGCGGGGAACATGACCTGCAGACAGTTTGAGTCACGGATCCGCAGTTTCCTGGACGACGATCTCCCGGATGAGATCCAGGAGGAGATGCTCCGCCATCTGGAGGAGTGTCCCGCCTGCCAGGAAGAACTCTCCATCCAGCTCCTTGTGGAGAGCGGCCTGAGGCGCCTTGCGACGGGGGGCGATTTCAACCTGAAAGAAGAGTACAGGGCGGTCCTTACGGAGGCGGAGCACCGCATCCGGCAGAGGGCACGCAGCACATACCTCGGCTATGCGGCCGAGACAGCGGCGCTTATCCTGACAGCTGCCGTGTTCATCATCGCCCTGCTGTACTGATGGCGGGGACGGAAGGGATCCACATGGAAAAACTGGTACTGATCGACGGACACAGCATCCTGAACCGGGCTTTCTACGGAATGCCCGACCTCACGAATGCGGAAGGCCGCCACACGGGAGCCGTGTACGGCTTCCTGAATATGCTTTTCCACTTCCTCGACGAGGAAAAGCCGGAGTATCTCGCGGTCGCTTTTGACGTCCACGCGCCGACGTTCCGGCATGAGGCTTATCCGGCCTACAAAGGCACGAGAAAAGAGATGCCGGCGGAACTGCGGGAACAGGTGCCGCTCATCAAGGAAGTCCTCACGGCGATGGGCGTCAGGATCTACGAGCAGGCGGGACTGGAAGCGGACGACATCCTCGGGACGCTCGCGAAGAAGGCGGAGTCGGACGGTATGGAAGTCTCCCTGTTCTCAGGCGACAGGGACCTGCTGCAGATCGCCGATGAAAAGATACAGATCCGGGTCCCGAAGACGATCCGCGGCCAGACCACGATCGAGAACTACCGGACGCAGGATGTCATTGAGAAATACGGCGTGACGCCGAGGCAGTTCATCGACGTGAAGGCGCTCATGGGCGATTCGTCGGACAACGTTCCCGGCGTGCCCGGCGTCGGGGAGAAGACGGCGACGCAGCTCATCCGCGACTACGGGAGCGTGGCCGGCGTCTACGATCATCTTGAGGAGATCAAAAAAGCCGCGCTGAAGAAGAACCTCTCCGAGAACCGGGAACTCGCGGAACTCTCGCTGTTCCTCGTCACGATCCGGACGGACTGCGAACCGGAGCTGGACAAGGAGGAGGCGCGGCTCACGAACCTTTTCACAAAAGAGGCATTCGAGCTGTACACGGCGCTCGGCTTCCGGAATTTCCTCTCGAAATTCGACGCGGAGACGGGAAAGGAAAGCGGCGGGGACGACGCGTATGAAGTCGTCTTCGAGCGGCGCTCGTTCGATGCGCTTCAGGAACTGCTGGAGGGAGAAGAGAAGATCGCCCTGCTGCCTGTGTTCGACAGGCCTGCCCCCGGAGAAGAAGCAAGGCTCCTCGGCGCGGCGGCCGCATGGAAGGACGGGACGCGGTTTGTCCGCATCCTTGAGACGGAGAAGAACGGCGTAACGCAGGAGATGTTCGCAGGGTGGATGACGGCGCTGCGGCACTCCGGAAAAACACTGGCCACATTTGACGTCAAGAGCCAGTATCCGTTCTGGGGGATCGACAGAAACCGCGAGTTCGCGGACGGGATCCGTCTTGACGGCGTGCAGGACCTGCTGATCCTTGCCTATCTGTGCAATCCGTTGAAGAGCGACTACGAGCCGGAAGACATCGCGCAGGAGTATCTGCAGCGCGGCAGGACCGGGCGGAAGGAACTGCTCGGGAAAAGCACGTTCGCCGAAGCTCTTGAGAGCAGGGAGGAAGAAGTCATGCAGTACGCCGTGCGCACGGCGCGGGACCTGTTTGACGCTTCCGGCCCCGTGTGGGAGCGCGTAGGCGAACTCGGAATGCGGCAGCTCTACGGGGAGACGGAGCTTCCGCTCTCCTACATTCTGTACGACATGCAGCGGCTCGGGATCCGGACCGATCCCGAGGCTCTGTCCGTCTACGGCAGCGAACTCGTCGGAAGGATCGAAGAACTGGACCGGAAGATCCACGAAGAAGCGGGGGATCCCGGCTTCAACATCGCTTCCCCGAAGCAGCTCGGCGAGATCCTTTTCGGAAAACTGGGAATGCCGGGCGGCAAGAAGACGAAGACCGGATACTCGACATCGGCGGACGTGCTGGAAAAGCTCGCGCCGGACTATCCGATCGTCACCGACATTCTGGAGTACCGCGGGCTCACCAAGCTGAAATCGACCTACGCGGACGGCCTGAAGGCGTTTATCGCGCCGGATTCACGGATCCACACGACCTTCAACCAGACCGTCACTGCGACCGGCCGCATCAGCTCAAACGACCCGAATCTGCAGAATATCCCGATGCGGACTGAACTCGGCAAGAGGATCCGCAAGTGTTTCCTTCCCGGGGAGGGCTATTCATTCACGGATGCCGACTACTCGCAGATCGAGCTCAGGATCCTCGCGCACATGTCCGCGGACGAAGAGCTGATCGACGCGTACCGCCACAGCGAGGATATCCACAGCATCACGGCGTCCAAGGTCTTCCACACGCCGCTCGCCGAGGTGACGCCGCTGCAGCGCAGGAACGCGAAGGCGGTCAACTTCGGGATCGTCTACGGCATCAGCTCCTTCGGCCTCTCCCAGGACCTGTCGATCTCCCGGAAAGAGGCGGCGGAGTACATCGACGCCTATTTCGCGACTTATCCGCAGGTCAAGATCTTTCTGGACGGCCTCGTGAGCAGCGCGAAGGAAAAGGGATACACGGAGACCGCTTTCGGAAGAAAACGTCCGGTGCCGGAACTGAAGTCCGGCAATTTCATGATGCGTCAGTTCGGCGAGCGCGTCGCGATGAACGCGCCGATCCAGGGAACGGCGGCCGACATCATGAAGATCGCGATGATCCGCGTCTTCGAGCGGCTGCGCCGGGAGGGACTGCGCTCCGAGATGATACTCCAGATCCACGACGAGCTCCTCATCGAGACGGCGCCCGGAGAAGAAGAGGCCGTGGCGCGCATCCTCGAGGAAGAGATGAAGGGAGCGGCGGACCTTAAGGTGTCGCTTGAGGTGGACGTGGAGAGCGGCAGCGACTGGTACGGGACGAAGTGAGGCGGATATAATAATGATCGTGATCGGCGTGACGGGCGGTGTCGGCTGCGGCAAGAGCACTGTCCTCGATTATCTGGAAACGGAATACGGAGCCAGGATCCTCCGGGCGGATGACGCGGCGAAGGCGCTGCAGCAGCCGGGCGGGATCTGCTATGAACCGGTGCTGGACATCCTGTCCGCGGCGGGCGATGAAGGGGAACTGACCCTGCCGGACGGCGGGATCCGGACGGACGCCATGGCGCGGATCATCTTCCGCGATCCGACTATCCGGGAGAAGATCGAGGCCGTCGTCCACCCTGCGGTGCACGACTATATCCTCGATGAGATCCGGGAGGAAGCCGGGAGAGGGGAGAAGGATTTTTTCGTCCTCGAAGCTGCCCTCCTCATCGAGTGCGGCTACCGGTCCGACGTGGACGTCATGTGGTATGTCTACTGTGATGAGGAGATCCGCAGGGAGCGGCTGAAGCAGTCCCGCGGGTACAGCGACGGCAAGATCACGGCGATCATGGAAAGCCCGCTCTCGGACCGGCAGTTCCGGGAGGGGAGCGACGACGTGATCGACAACAGCGGCACGCCGGAGGAGACGCACCGGCAGGTGGACCTGGCAGTCCGCCGGATCCGGGAACGGAGAACAGCAGGTTGAGATTTGAGAGCATAGCCAGCGGGAGCAGCGGGAACTGCATCTATATCGGCTCTGACAGCGCGCACATCCTGATCGACGCGGGCGTCAGCAGGAAGCGCACCGCGCAGGCCCTGGAAGAGGCGGGCATCCGCCTCGGCGAACTGGACGCCATATTCATCACACACGAGCATAGCGACCACATCGCCGGACTTCCCGTGATCGCGAACAGCACGGATATTCCGATCTACGCGACGGAGGGAACGATCGAGAGACTGCGCGCGATGCCGCAGATGGCAAAGATCGATCCTGACCGGTACCAGGTCGTGAAAGCGGACGGAAAGGTGCGGCTGAAGGACCTGAAGATAGAACCGATGCGCATCTCGCACGACGCCGCGGATCCGGTCGCGTACCGGGTCATGTGCGGCAGGCGGAAAGCCTGCGTGTGCACGGACCTCGGCTGCTATGACGACTACACGGCGGAGTGTCTGAAAGGCTCGGACGTCCTGCTTCTCGAGGCGAACCACGATGTCAACATGCTGCAGGCCGGCCGGTATCCGTATCCGCTCAAACAGAGAATTCTCGGCAGGCGGGGGCACCTCTCGAACATGTCGTCGGGACAGCTTCTCGCAAAGGTGCTGAACGACCACATGAGGGCGATCTTTCTGGGGCATCTCAGCAAGGAAAACAACCTTCCGGAGCTCGCCTACGAGACCGTGCGCGTGGAGCTTCTGTCCGTTCAGGACATGTACCGCCCGGATGAGCTTCCGATCCGCGTCGCCCAGAGGGAGACGAGTTCCGCACTGCTCGAGTGGTAGGGATCAGGACCGCCGGAAAACAACAGGAAACAGGAGAAAAAATATGGACCGCGCAATCATCACTGTCGTGGGCAGGGATACGGTGGGCATCATTGCCGCCGTCTGCACCTACCTCGCGAAGAACAACATCAACATCCTGGATATCTCCCAGACGATCGTCCAGGGATATTTCAACATGATGATGATCGTCGACACGCAGAAGCTGGAGAGGCCGTTCGGCGAGATGGCGGACGAGCTCACAGCGCTCGGCGCAAATGAGATAGGCGTGCAGATCAAGTGCCCGAAGGAAGAGATCTTCGACTCGATGCACCGCATCTGACACTTTTCCCGGAGCGGGGCTTTAAAGGCATCGGAACACCGGGAGAACATGCTGCGACGGAGGACGGAATACCGACATGATCAATATCAAGGAAGTCGCGGAAACCAACGCGATGATCGAAAAAGAAAACCTGGACGTCCGCACGATCACGATGGGGATCAGCCTGCTCGACTGCATTGATCCTTCCGTTGAAGTGCTCTGCGAAAAGATCCGGGCGAAGATCTACGACAAGGCGAAGGACCTCGTGGAGATCGGGGAGAGCATCGCGCATGATTACGGGATCCCGATCGTGAACAAGAGGATCTCGGTTACGCCTGTCGCGCTGATCGGCGCCGCGGCGTGCAGGAGCGAAGAGGATTACGTGAAGATCGCCCGGACTCTCGACAGTGTGGCGAAAGAGGTCGGTGTGAATTTCCTGGGCGGTTTTTCGGCGCTGGTCTCCAAGGCGATGACGCCCTCGGACGAGCTCCTGATCCGCTCGATCCCGGAGGCGCTCTCCGTCACGGAGCGCGTCTGCGCCTCCGTGAACGTCGGCTCATCAAGAGCGGGGATCAACATGGACGCGGTGCGCCTTCTCGGCTCCGTGATCCGGGAGACGGCCGAGAGGACGGCGGACGCGGACAGCTGCGGCTGCACCAAGCTCGTGATCTTCTGCAACGCGCCGGACGACAATCCGTTCATGGCCGGAGCGTTTCACGGCGTGACGGAGGGAGATACCGTGCTGAATATCGGCGTCAGCGGACCCGGCGTCGTGAAGACGGCGCTGGAGTCGGTGCGCGGGGAGAACTTTGAAGTTCTGTGCGAGACGATCAAGAAGACCGCGTTCAAGGTGACGCGTGTCGGGCAGTTGGTCGCGAGAGAGGCGTCGAAGAGGCTCGGCGTCCCGTTCGGCATCGTGGACCTCTCGCTTGCGCCCACGCCGGCGATCGGCGACAGTGTGGCGGACATCCTCTGCGAGATGGGGCTCGAGAGGGCGGGAGCGCCCGGGACGACGGCCGCGCTCGCGCTCCTCAACGACCAGGTCAAGAAGGGCGGCATCATGGCTTCTTCCTACGTCGGAGGCCTTTCTGGCGCCTTCATCCCGGTCAGTGAGGACCAGGGCATGATCGACGCCGTGGAAGACGGCGCGCTCACGATCGAGAAACTCGAGGCGATGACGTGCGTGTGTTCCGTCGGTCTTGATATGATCGCCGTTCCCGGCGATACCCCGGAGACTTCGATCGCGGGGATCATAGCGGATGAGATGGCGATCGGAATGGTGAACCACAAGACAACGGCGGTGCGCATCATTCCCGTCATAGGCAAGGGAGTGGGAGAACACGTGGAATTCGGGGGACTTCTCGGACACGCCCCGATCATGCGTGTGAATACATTCGGATGCGAGGGTTTCGTGGACCGCGGCGGGAGGATCCCCGCGCCGGTGCACAGCTTCAAAAACTGAGCGGTCGGCCAGGCCGTGTGCGGACCGGGGCACAGCCCCGGGAAAGGGGGACACAAAATGAAGACAGAAAAAACGATCGATGTCACGGCGCTCGGCGAACTCCTGATCGACTTCACGCCGGGAGAACTCAGCAGCCAGGGATTTCCCACATTCGAGGCCAATCCCGGCGGCGCGCCCTGCAACGTGCTCGCGATGCTGGCGAAGCTCGGGCGGAAGGCGGCTTTTCTCGGCAAGGTCGGCGACGACATGTTCGGCCGCTTCCTGAAAGAGCGCACGCTGGAGCAGGGGATCAACATGGACGGCCTTCTGTTCGACAGGGACGTCCACACGACGCTCGCCTTCGTGCAGAAGCTTCCGAACGGCGACAGGGACTTCTCCTTCTACCGGAAGCCCGGGGCTGACATCATGATCACGAGGGACGAGGTGATCGCCCACAAGGAACTGATCGAGCAGGCGAGGATCTTCCACTTTGGAACGCTCTCCATGACGGATGAGCCGGCGGAGCGGGCGACGATCGAGGCGCTCACGATCGCGAAGGACAACGGCGCGCTGATCTCCTTTGACCCGAACTACCGGGCTCCGCTCTGGGATTCCGAGGACGCGGCGAAGGAGAAGATCGCGTTCGGACTCAGGAACTGCGACATTTTAAAGATCTCCGACAACGAGATCGAGCTGATGACCGGGACGGACGACATCGATGCAGGCATCGCGATCCTGAAGAGGGACTATGACATCCCGCTGATCTTCGCGACGCTCGGGCCGGACGGCAGCAGCGCATATTACAGGGATTTCCCGGTCTGCCATGAGGCGGGATTCGTGAATCCGGACACCGTCGAGACGACCGGCGCCGGCGATACGTTCTGCGCGTGCGCGCTCTACCATGTGCTTGAGTACGGCCTGGAAGGGCTGACCGAGGCAAGACTGCATGAGCTGCTCACCTTCGCGAATGCGGCCGCATCCCTGGTGACGACCCGCCGCGGCGCACTGTGCGTCATGCCGGAGAAGAGCGAGGTCGAGGCGTACAGGAACGCTTGCAAACGGTAAAAATTCTGATATAATTACACACGTGGCGGTCATGACCGCGTGTGCGCAGCTGTAGTACATCGGTAGTATGCCAGCTTCCCAAGCTGGAGAGACGGGTTCGATTCCCGCCAGCTGCTTTTCGGCTGAAGATCCAGTATTTATCAAGATCCCGATAGATACTGGATTTCGTTTTATGATTCGAATGCCCGAAGACTTGTATTCCCGCGCGCTTCTTTATGAAAGCGCGGGAGCGCTTTGGCCGTTGCCTGTCTTTTTTTCAAGGAGGAGAGCCATGAAATGTCCCTACTGCTCGACAGAGGACACCCGCGTCATCGATTCCCGTCCGGTGGAGGAGAACAACTCCATCCGCAGGAGAAGGATCTGCGACAAGTGCGGAAGACGTTTCACCACCTATGAGAAGGTGGAGACCATTCCGCTCATCGTGATCAAGAAGGACAACAACCGGGAACCGTATGACCGCTCCAAGGTCGAGGGCGGCATCCTGCGCGCATGCCACAAGCGTCCCGTCAGCGTGAACCAGATCAAGAAAGCCGTCGACGAGATCGAGGCCGTCATCTACGACCGCGAGGAAAAGGAGGTCTCCAGCCAGGAGATCGGCGAACTCGTCATGGAGAAGGTCCACTCGCTCGACCCGGTCGCCTATGTCCGCTTCGCGTCCGTCTACCGTGAGTTCAAGGACGTCGAGACGTTCATGGACGAGCTCAAGAAGGTCCTGAAGAACGACAAGAAGAATTCTTCCAGACGGGGCAGGTAATTCCCGTGGGGAAGGGCCTTAAGCCGGACGCGGTCGCGCATTCCGCATTCACGATCGACTACGCGGCATTGTATGAAAAAGGATTTCGCGGGATCATCTTCGATATCGACAACACGCTGGTGCTGCCGGACGAACCCGCGGACGAACGCGCGGTGCGCCTGATCAGGGATCTGCAGGAAAAAGGCTTTTCCGTCGTGATCCTCTCAAACAACACGGGAGAGCGCGTCACCTCGTTCGCGGAGGCAGTTGGCGCGGTATGTGTCGAGAAAGCACTCAAACCTCTGCCCGACGGATATCGGAAGGCAGTCGCGCGGCTCGGCCTTCCGGAAGAGAAGATCTTTGCCGTCGGCGACCAGATCTACACGGATATCTGGGGAGCCAACCGGGCGGGGATCCGCGCGGTGCTTACAGAACCGTTCACGCTGCACGAAGAGATCCAGATCATCCTGAAGAGGCTGCTCGAGAGACCGGTGAAGGCGCGCTTCGTGAAAAACGGCATCCCGAGCATCGACAGAGCGGAAGGATCCGGTGACGGGAGCGCGTGAGGGCGGCAAAACCCGCCAAAGGATGCGTATATATGGGCGGCGGAATGCATATTGAAAAGTCGCGGCCCGCATTGTACAATACAAAAGAATTGTGACAATCTGTTCCAGGAGGACTCTTTATGATTTCAGCAGGCGATATCAGAAACGGCATTACGATGCAGTACAACGGCAATGTTGTGCAGGTCATCGAATTCCAGCACGTCAAACCCGGCAAAGGCGCGGCGTTCGTCCGCGTGAAGATGAAGGACATCATCAACGGCGGCGTGACCGAGACGGCGTTCCGCCCGACGGAGAAATTCCAGCTCGCGCAGATCGACAGGAAGAAATATCAGTATCTGTACAAGGACGGCGATCTCTTCACCTTTATGAACACGGAAGACTACGAGCAGATCTCCATCTCCGAGGAAGAGATCGGCGACGCGATGAAGTTCGTCAAGGAGAACGAGGAAGTCACTCTGAATTCCTTCAACGGCAAACCGTATGCGGTGGAGCCCCCGCTGTTCGTGGAACTTGAGATCACGGAGACAGAGCCCGGCTTCAAGGGCAACACGGCGACCGGTACCTACAAGCCGGCGACCGTCGAGACAGGCGCACAGGTCCAGGTGCCGCTGTTCGTCGAGATCGGCGACAGGATCAAGATCGACACGAGGACCGGAGAGTATCTGTCCCGCGCGTAACAGCGTTTCCGACTGACTTAGAAACAACTGCTGAAAGAGACAACGGATGCGGTCCGCTGTCTCTTTTTGCGTGCAGCAATGAGCCATGCGTCCATGAATATGTCGGCATGGCTCAGCTAAAGTTATTGAGTCAGGAGGAAATTATGATCATAAACTGTACAGGACCCGCGGCCGGAGAACCGTTCCGTGAGATCCGGAAT
>JAEEGL015293555.1_pt1 | contig 11552 bp, 7 predicted proteins | sample 9134231 | NCBI WGS metagenome assembly JAEEGL01 (sample SAMN16246548, study PRJNA631951) | gut metagenome | biome: gut microbiome; feature: rumen; material: fiber-attached | host: Bos | place: Iran: Karaj | collected 2018-10 | reverse complement strand
TTGGCCATTTTTTTGTTTCCTCTGGTCAATTTTTCTTATATCTGCGCGGTCAAATGGCCGTGCAGATTTTAAACGCGTTGCAAATCAGCCGCCAGGAAATAGTGGTCGCTGGGGTACATGGTTCCGCGATGGTCGCAGATTATCTCTGTGGCTTTCGCCTCCAACGCGCCGCGTATGAAAATGTAGTCCATGCGCCCCGACTGGCCATCTGGCATTGGGCCTTGCCATTTATCGCCTAGGAAATCGTGGCAAGTTGGGAAGAGCCTCTTGTACTCTGGCATGGTGTCCTTCCATCCAGCCGCCTCCAGTGTCTTGACAGCAGTATTGTCCGCATCGCAGTTCAAGTCACCAGTCAGTATGTGCGGTATATCCTGCGGCCATGCGGCCACATCCTCATTGACCATTTCCGCCGCCTTGTCCCTGGCAAGTTGCGAGGCATGGTCGAAATGCGTGTTGACAAGCCTGAACAATTTCCCTTCTGCGTCTTCCAGCAAAAGCCAGTTAACCAGCCTCACGCATTCGCTGCCCCAGCCCTTTGTGCCAGCCACGTGGGGCTTTTCGGAAAGATGCCAGCCGCCCCCGCCATGATAACAGAAAGCCTTTTTCCTATAGAATATGGCATTCTCTGGAAAATAGTCCCCAGCATACGAATTCGTGTAGAACACATCATACTCATTGCCAAAGCGTCTTACGAAATCAGCCAACTGCACATTATGGCACTCCTGCAGGCAAAGCAAATCAGGCTCGCGGCTGGCAATGCAATCCAGACAATATTCCCCACGCTGGCTCCAGTGCCTTTCCCCAGTATCATGCCCCATGGACGAAAAACGTATGTTGCAGGTCAAAATCTTCATGTGTGTCGTATTTTGTTAATTTGTGGACTGTGGACTGTGGACTGTGGACTGTGAGTACTCGTGGCAAAAAGCAGCCCAGAACAATCCACTGTCCACTGTCCACTGTCCACTGTCCACTGTCCACTGTCCACTGTCTACTTATTTTAGTTCCAGCAGTGCGAAATTGTATCCAGGTATGCTTATCTTAGCAGGCAGGTCGCCGCCATTGCGCATGTCCACAAAGCCCGCTGGATGGTTTATCGTTGTCTCCACATCGTCCTTGGAGGTATTCACCACAACAGCCAGCGTCTTGCCCTTCAGTGTGTAGTAACTGATCTTGACGGCTGGCTTGTCGGCTTTCAACTTATCCTGTTTGCGATAAGAATGATATTCCAGCGCTGGATCCTTGTAGCCCCATTCGTCCAGTTTCTTGTAGAATGCGTTTATGTATGCATCGTCGCACCAGCCAGGCCAAAGTAGTGTGTCGTGCAGCAGCACATGGGCAAGAATCTGGTCATTGTACTTCTTCTGGTATCTTGGCTCCTTGGCACCTGTGCGCCCCAGATTGGGCAGCAATGAGGGAACCACGCCGCTGCTCTTCATATAGTATAACTGGAATTCATCCAAGGTATAAAGTTCAAGATAGTTGGAATTAGTTATTATGCGCTTTTCAAGTTCCTCGCCAGAGCACTGGAAATCCACAAAGGCGTTGATTGGCGCACTGGTGCGAGCAGACATGTGAGCCCACAGGAAGTTGTGCTCCTGATCCCTCCCCTCCGCATGAATCAGGCTGTACAGGCGCTGCATATACTTGCGCATTGCGCGGATAGGCCAGGTCAGATGCTGCACGCCCTTTTCGTCAATGTAGCCGCAGCCATGCAGGGGATTTGCGCAATTCACCGCGCCAAGGCTGTCCACATACACGCATTGCAGACCGCCCTTCTGTATGCATTCGTTCACATTCCATACAGTATAGTCGGTGAAGCTGGAGCCAGGGCACTGGGGATACACGTTGTATGGATTGCGCCACTGCTTGCGGAACACCTGGTATTCTGTGGAGCGGGCCGCCGCCAGGAATGGATTGAGATACAGCGTCAGCTCTCTGCCCTTGCTGCGGAAGTCATCCACATATTTTCTGAAAAGTTCCATGGATGTATGTTCGGGAACAAGAATGCCGTTTTCGGGGTATTTCTTCAATTCCTTGTGTGGGAAATACCACGGATGGGCTATGTTGTAGGGCTTGAATGGACCAACTCTCCAGCTGCGGAAGTTGGCGGGTGTAGGCTTTACTGGATTCGCCTCAATGCCGAATTCATAATGCAGAGGCTTCCCTGGGGAAAGCGACACCTCAGTATCCACAAGATGTGCAATCCACTTGACAATCCTGCCTTCACGTTGATTTCGGTGCCGCTTGATTTCAAAGACCTTTGCCTCGTCGGCATTGTGCCAATGCTGGAAACTCTCTGTGCAGAATGTCAGCCCCACATCCAGATTGCCCAGCCAAACCGAGGGTATCTTCTTCAGATTTAACCCTTCCATCAATGCGCCCACATAGTTCTCGCGGGAGAAATAGTGCGCATTGTAGAACTGAGCAATGTCCTCGGGCAAAACCATCTCCAGGGACAGTTCTTCCAGTTTGCCTACGCCCTCAATGTCAAACTCGTACCAGAGGAAGCCATCATATTCCAATGTAAGGACGCCTTTCAGCGTCAATTTGCCAGCAGTGGCGCTTATGCCACGAGTAACAAGAGCCGCATCGCTCTTCAACTCCTTGAAGCGGAAATTCTTGAAAATGATGTCCTTGCCATCCAACCGTCCCTTAAGAACTGGCGCAGATGCAAACAACTTGCTTCCTTGTGAAACTATCTGCTGCGGCAGCAATGAGGCCGCGCCAAACACATGCTCACGCCCCCATACTGACAATGTGTCGCCCTTCTTTTGTATCGGAGTATAAGGCCAAATAACACCAGCATTCTCGCCAGGCTTCTCTGTCAGCCAACGTGGACGCCCTATGTGCTTGTATTCCTGGTTTACACGAAATACCTCTTTGTTGTCTTTATCATAAAAGACAATTTGCAGAGTGCAGTCACCCTCCTTTATTGATGACAAGTCAAATATGCCCTTTGCATTGGGCTTGCCAGCCAGGTTGATTTCAACTGGCTTCCCTTCCTTTGGAATGAGCGTTGCCTTCACGCTTTCTGCATTGGCCAGTTTGTAGTGGCTTTTCATATCCACCTCACAGGTCAAGGTCGCCGCCTCTATGTCTGTTTCCTTGCGGACTGACACCTCGTCCTTGAACACCAGCGGAAAATCCTGCCTGTGGAAGACCTTGCCCGCATCGTCCTTTGCGGTCAGCCTCAGGTATCCAGAGCGAAATCCCGACAGTGCCTCCTTCCACTCGAAGTCCTTTGTGCCGCCAACGGCAAGGTCCCCTGCCATTTCGCGGCTGTCCAGCAAGGTGCCTGTATAGTCGTACTTTTCGCAGAGAAGGCTTACTTTCTGCGCCTTATTGCCGCAGTTTCCCGCGGTGAATTTCATATTCAGTTTTCTGTCAAAAAGCGCATCGTAATCTATTTCTATGCGGCCATAGCATCCGCTTTCAGTAAAGAAAAGGTCTCCATAATGGGCGAAGAATGGCATTGACGCAGGCGACAAGCATGAAAACTGTATGTACGCCCCCATCTGCCTGTCACGGCAGATATTGAACTTCCACATCTTGTCTTCGATTAAAGAAGTCTGGAACTCGCTTACGGGAATTGCCACTTCGCATATCCACTGTCCCTCGTAGATGCCGTTCTTGATTTCCCATTTTCCATTCCAGTCATGCTCGCCTGTCTTTGCGTCATAGATGGTGTCAATTGAATTGAATATGCCCTGGTAATATCCGCTTTGCATTTCAGGAGTGCGCAGATGTATCTCGTATGCATCGTCCATATAAACCGCTTTGTCCCGTTCCTTGACAGTCGCGGCTAGCTGCGTGGCGCCAGGTATCTTGCCCACAAAGCAAAAATACATCTTCTTGCCATCGTGTCCAACGAAGGCATCCACCGAAGGACGCATGTCCAGGCATGGATTGTTCAGCGAAGAAAAGCCGCCAACCCTGGCTGCGCCAGCCCATTCTGGGGCTTCGTAACTACCGTCCAATTTTGGTGCCTTGCGCAATTTCGGCACTGTGAGAACCGAACTTTTCAACAGTTTTATCGGCACTTCCGCAGCCACATCAGAGCGCTCTGACTCGTATGTGCCGTTCATATCCTCCTCACTCAATGCCTTGTCATAGAAACGCAGCAAATCGAATGCGGTCTCGTAGGAGCGGTTTGCTGGTCTGAACGCAGGCGGGTTCAGCAGAAAATCACCAAATGCTGAAAAATACATCTCGGGTATGTACTGGTTGCTGGCGACCTGCACTCCATCCACATTCAGTGTGATGAGTTTCGCCTTCCTGCTCCAACTTATGCCAACGCGCTGCCAGTTACCCTTAACAAGTTTGTAACTCTTCTGGTTGGCATATCGGTTGGGACGCTGCCCTGGCGCACCATCCAGGCGGCCGAACCAGAATGTCAGCCCCAGCCCACTGGCCTTTGTGTACTTGTAAAGCATCAGGCGTCCAGTCTTGTCAGGCGCCATGCTTTGTATGAAGGTAACGAATTCGTTTGCCTCGGTATCCCAGTTCAAGGACTTCACCCATACGGTGATGCTGCCCTCGTCTGGCGTCACCCCTTTCGGGCATGGGATGGAAAGCTGCGCATCGCCCAGCACCACTGCCTTGCCTTTGCGGCCAGCCTCGTAACGCGCCGCCTTGCCCTTCAAAATGCCATTGCCAGCATTGTCCTCGAAGTCATATTCGGCAACTGGCTTCGGTGCAGCCAGGCAAACCAGTGATACGCAAACAGACAGCAAAAATAAACGTATTGTCATCATTCCTCCTAATTAGTATGTGCCGCTGTTTTCAACGAGTTCATCGTTGCTCTGAATCGGGCTCCAGTATTTCTTGTTCCTAATTTCAGGATATTTCAAATTTCCAGCATGACCATCCAGAAATGCGCAGTTGGTGGAAATGGAATGCCTGTAACTTATGGTGTGGTATGCAGTTTGATTAAGTTCATATACCCCCTGCTTCACATGACCATAGTAGCCGTTCACATTCGAGCCATTGGCGTATGGCACATCGCAAAGCACGATCAGGTTGGAATTGTTGCCGAATGGCTCGAATTCAGGCAAACGGCGCGGATTAATTGGCGCAGACGTATCCGTCAATCCGAAAGTCATGTAATTCAGGCCAATGCCCAGGCTGTTCCCGCTATTATGCGCCTCAGGCACTTCCGCATCGCAGCAAAGAGCCTTGGTGCTGTCAATAAACTTGCCTGTGACAAGCCTGTTTGACCAACTGCCCCCCTTGGCCGAATAAGTCTTGAGATAGTATTGGTCATAGTCCTCTGCATATAATTGCATGGCCAATATAGCCTGCTTCAGGTTGGACACACAGCGTATCGCCCGCGCCTTCGCCCGCGCCTTGCTCAAGGCAGGCAGCAGCATGGCCGCCAATATGGCAATTATCGCGATGACAACCAGCAATTCAATTAGTGTGAATACTTTTTTTGTTCCGTTGCAAGAGTTTTTCATTTTTCTTCTCCTTCATTATGTTAGATTTCAATCACACGATATACCTTTTCGCCCAAATTTAATGCTTTCAATTTCAATTACAAACAATACTCTACTGGAAGATTTGGCTTTTGTCTTTAAAGTATGGCTATCGCTTTAATAATTAAATAGGTAAAGCAAAGGCTTTCATATGAACAACCCACCCACATTGGACGAAGTCAAGTCGGCAACGCAAGTGCTGTTGGCAAACATCGACGTGCAAACACTCCAGGACGGAACGGAATTGCCGCTAATGCAAGCAGCAATTGATGCCGTGACTCCAGAGGACTACTCAAACTTCTATCTGCGCGGCCTGGATTATTCACAAGACGAACTCGATGCAATTTACGCACGCCTGCCCATATTCTACTACTATGACGCTGCATTCGACAAGGTACTTGATTCCGCCGCAAACCAGCAAGTCCCCGATGGCAAGGTACTGCTGATGCACCTTTACAATCTGGGCTATGTGGTCAAGACGCCTACACAGTGCTTTGGCATTGACATACACCACCGCCAGGCAGAACGTCTGGTGCCGCATCTGGATTTCTGCCTAGTCACACATAACCATTCGGACCATCACACGTCCAAATTCCTCACCGCCATGAACAAGGCAGGCAAGAAAATCTACAGCAACTTCTACCCCTCATACGACGCCTATACCCGCGCCAGCCAGCGTACTGTTGAAATCGATCAACTTACGCTCCACACCTACCAAAGCGACCACAATCCACACCTGCCAGGCTTTGTGACACCATTCGAGATAATCTGCCACAATAGCACCTCGCCATGCGTTATCTACACCAGCGGTGATTCCTGCAATCCCAAGCAACTCAGCCATGCCTCGGAGGAAATCACATTCCACATCGTCCACCCCTACGTGGGCCTGGATGTGGTGGAGGCATACACCACCACCGTCAAAAGCAAGACCGTGCTTATCAGCCATTTGCAGGAATTCCATCATCGCAAAGAGCAATGGCGCTGGACATATAAGGACGGCCTCGCCGCGGCAAACAAGTTAAATGCCATCGGCGCAAATACCATTGTGCCATTATGGGGCGCACACATTATGTGGGAACGCCAACATAAATAACAAAATCAAAAATTTCTTTCACTAAGTAAAACCATTGACAATACTATATTAATGGGTATAATTCCACTTAGTTAATTAAGTTTCACAATCAAAAAAAACAAAAATGCCAAACGATTTCAAAGCAGTGGCAAAGGAAATTGCCGAAGGCATAAAGAGCGGACTCTACGTGGAGACCTTGCCCTCCATTGCGCGCCTGTCCGAGCAGTTCAACATTTGCCAGGCGACAGTGACACGCGTGCTGGCGCAGCTCAGGGACTGGGATCTTGTCATCGGCGAGCATGGACGCTGCGTAAGGATCAACCCCAAGGCCGAAGGCAACGAGTTCTTCCACAAAAACGTAGTCATTCTGGTCAATCTCTATTCAGTGTCAATGCCATTCTATGAGGCCACATTGGAGATGCTGTCCAATTCCATGTCCATGATGTACATGTCAATGCACATCTTCTTTTCGGAAAGCCAAGTGCAGAACTGCACATTCACGCCAGACTGCGTGCTGACGGTCAGCAACACGGCGCAGGTCATGCTGGAGACTTTTATGCAAAGATTCCCAGATTGCCCCGTCATACGCTTCAACCAGATATCAAACCATTATCCCTACGTCACATCAGACAACAGAAAGGCGGGCTACGAGGCCATCAGGCATTTGGCTGATGACTGCGGACACAGGCACATCGGCGTACTTGCCACACAGCTCAAATACCCGAAAGCCAGCTTCCATGACCGCTATATGGGTGCCCTGGAATATGCGGACAAGCATCCAGACGTGAGGCTAAGCATGGTGGAAATTCCCGAGCTGGAGCTGGAGAACCACGCCAGCTTCCACTTGATGGAGAAGCTCATGGCAGACGACCCTGAAATCACCGCGATATTCGCCACCTGCGACATGCTTGCCATCGGCGCATATTCCTACGCGGCAGAGCACAATCTCAGGATACCCGATGACCTTGCCGTAATCGGCTTCGATGACCAGGGCTTCGGCAAATGCCTTAATCCCTCGCTAAGCACATTCTCGGAAAATCCGCTTGACACGGCACAGCTCCTCTTCAAGCTGATACTTGAGGCGTTACAAGGCAAAAGCACAAAGCGCGCACTTTTCTCAGAGCCAAGGCTGGTCATACGCGGCAGCACAAAAAAAGCAGCACAAGAACGGTAAATCTACTTTTAACTTATAATGATTAACTACATTGATCTCACAGAACTTCTTGGACAGGATTTCTTCTCAAAAATCCATAACGGCAACTTCAACAGGCACATATATCCTCCATTTGAGGACAGACAAGCTTGGGATAATCTGCTGAAGGACGAGCATTGCAGACAAGTGGCAGAGAGAATCATTAATGGTGCCGAGCAGCTTCTGGACAAGCCAATTCCCGTCCTGCTTCCTTCAGAACGCCGCAGATTCGTGCTGGACGGAAACAGAACGGTCTTTGAAAACAAATACTTCGGGCGACGGGCTGATCTGGCGTGTCTCGCAAGCGCACTTTGCATCAGCGGCGATGTAGAAAAGTTCCTGCCCGTGACCATGGACCACATCAACGCGATCTTGGAGGAGTGGACCTGGGTGCTGCCCGCCCATCTGGAATGGGAAAATGACTACCCCGCCACCATACAGGGTTCGGACCTGTTCGCTGCAGACACTGGCGCCACTCTAGGCCAGGTATTATTGTTGCTGGAAGGACTTCTGGAGAAGAACTGGGCCTCATTGGCTGAGCGTCTGAGAAACGAGGTGCTGCAACGAGTGGTGTATGCGCCATTCAATGCAGACACATCCCGCATCTGCTGGTGGTTCAACGTCCCACGTCCAAACAACTGGACGCCCTGGTGCGTCTATAACTCACTTCAGGCAGCCGTGGCCTGTGAAAAGGACAACAAGAAGCTGGACGGCCTGTTCCAGAGCTATTGCCATCCACTTGCGCGCTTCATGACCTACGCATTCGATGATGGCTACTATCCTGAGGGGCCAAGCTATTCAACGATGGCCAGCGGCATGCTTTTCAAGTGCCTGTCCATGATGGAGCGTATGGTTCCTGGCTGCGCAAGCCGCGTCTTTGCCATAGAGAAGCTGCGCAGAAACTTCAACTTCCCTGGCGATGCCCTAATAGGCCAAAAATATTTCCTGAGCTATGGCGATTCCCAACCAATACCGCGGCCAATGTTCTCCGTGGTTGCGCAGACTGCAGCAAAATACGCCTCGCCTGGCATGATACGTCTGACAAAGATGCGTGAGACCTCCTTCCTGAAAAACGCAAACAACTTTGGCGATCTGGAGGAGATTCTAAGCTATTTCTTCCTAACGCCGAAGGAACTGCCCGATGCCAGCGAACTTGAGCCGATCAGCTACTGGGAAGACAAGCTGCTAATCCTGCGCAGTCAGGACTTCTCAGCATCTATGAAGGCACATGACAACCACGAATCCCATAACCATAACGACCTAGGCCATTTCACACTGTTCTCTGGAGACGAGCCAATCATCGTGGATGCGGGAACTGGCTCATATTCAAGGCAGAACTTCAACGAGGCGCGCTACACACTGTGGAACACACGCGGCTCTGGGCATAACGCGGCTGTCTTTGGAGACAATGTCGAGCAGTACGAGTCATTCTGCTCTGCAACTTTGCAGGAAGTCGAAAAGGGAAAACGCTATCTATGCGACTTGTCAAAGGCATATCCTGACCAGCTAGGTCTAAAATGCTATACAAGGACAATGGACTTCGCCGAGACATGGCTTCGGATTTCAGACCACATCGAACTGGACGACACCACACCCGTCACAATAAACCTGGTATGCGCCAGGCAGCCAGAGATACAGGGAACAGAAATTAAATTGGGAGATATTCTCCTGGAACTGCAAAACCTGGAGATCACTGGAACAGAGCCTCTGCCAAATATGCCGCTTAGGCTCATCGATAGAGTCTGGCCATGCAGCCTGACAAGGCTCGTCCTCAAGACCACCGCACCAGACTACACCCTCACCTTCCATAAACACACTCCATTAGGATAAGGAGTTTATGTGTGGACTGTGGACTGTTAAAAATCAACACTGTCCACTGTAAAGCCATTAGCATCTTCATTAGCTCAGCCTCCCATCAACACCATGACATACGATGAAATCAAGAATGACATCAACGCAAGAGGCATAGATGACTGGCATTTTGTGCTGTACAATCTCCAGAAGTGCGCAGACAAGGAGCACACCGTCGCGCATCTGCCATTTTCATCATCATGGATTTTCACCACTGGCTTGGATTGCCGCTGGTGCTTGGACCCCGCACCCCAAAGCATAGATGACGCTGACGCCCTTGAGCGCATAGCCGCCGTCATTGCCGACTTTGATTTCTGCATACTCAGCCACGCACACGGCGACCACTATGACAGGCATCTCGTCAATATGCTGCGGCACTCACAAAAGCTGCGCTGGATACTGCCAGCCTTTATGGCGGAGCAAGTCAAAGACGAATGTCAGCTGGATCCAGCAATGATAGTCGCCCTGCGCGAAGGCGAAGCCTTTGAGCACAAGGGCATAAGAGTAAAGGTATTTCCAGGATTTCACGGCACGCAACTGCCCTCCGCCAGCTTCCTGGTCACGCTCCCAGATGGCCTGAAACTGGCGTTTCCCGTAGATGTGCGGGACTATGGCATGGACATACCAGCCGAAATGAGGCAGTCTGACTGGCTTTTCTCAAATCTCTGGCTGGGACGCAAGGTGTCCCAGCTGCAGAAGCCACCACTTCTTGATGACTTCTGCCGCTTCAATCTGGACTTCAAGCCAGGCAACATCATGATTGGACACCTCAACGAAACCAGGCGCAATGAAGATTCAATGTGGACTTACCGCCACTGGAATCTGGTGAAAAAACGCCTGAATGAACTTGCGCCTGAAATCGCAGTCCTCTGCCCAAAAAACGGCGCAGGCTGCCTTCTGTCTAGACGCGGCCAGCCCGACTGGTTCGCGGAATGGGACACGGCAGCCAGACTGGACTTCGCAAGGCATCTGGGAATATCCCTTCATGGCGACATCGCACCCGAAATCGACAAGCTCATCCAAGGCAAAATCAAGGTGCTGGAACTGCGCTATAACGTGCTTGACGCCATGGAGCACAGCACTTTGTTAGACTGCCTGCAACGCTGGCGCGATGCTGGCGGCGAGTGCCTTTCCGTGCACCTGCCTGAAGTGTTTCTGGAAGAGAAACGCCCTGATTTTCTTAAGGAATTGAGCGCACTCGGCGCCAACCGCGCCACCTTGCACGTGCCTAAATATCCCCTTGACTTTGTTCGCGACAACTGGGACAAGGTGCTGGGCCTGTTCGTGGAAACTGTGCGTCCCCTGACCGAAAACGGCATTATGGTCGGCATAGAAAACATGCACACAAAGCCAGGACGCCCCACTGACGACAAGCGCCGCTATGGCCTCATTATCCCAGAATGGCTGGACATCGTGCACGCTCTGCGCGAAAAATGCGGCGCCAATGTGGGATGTCACCTGGATGTGGGACACGCATACACAAACTTTCCGTTCCATCAGGAAAATACATTGGACACATGGATGCGGGCGGGCGCAAGTCTCATAAACGGCATTCACATACACCAATATGACACGGACCGCTCACAGGAGAACCCATTCCCTGACGGGCACCGCCTCATCTCAGGCAGAACAGCTGGCTTCCCTCTGCTGGAGCCACTTTTCAGACACTGGCAGAACGGCAGCTTCCATTGCCCCGTCATCATTGAAATGCGCAACCGATACGCCAGCCATTCATACCCATCACATAAACGCCTGCTGGACGCCTGGCCCTAATTAGTGATCTGTGTTCTGTGGACAGTGGACTTTGGGGTGTCTGCGGCGAAAGCCACAGATAGCACTTTGCCTACCAAACGCGGGGCGGTCGCCCCGCGCACCAGACTGTCCACTGTCCACTGTCCACTGTCCACTGTCCACTGTCCACTGTCCACTGTCCACTGTCCACTGTCCACTGTCCACTGTCCAC
>JAEEGL014755775.1_pt1 | contig 11552 bp, 9 predicted proteins | sample 9134231 | NCBI WGS metagenome assembly JAEEGL01 (sample SAMN16246548, study PRJNA631951) | gut metagenome | biome: gut microbiome; feature: rumen; material: fiber-attached | host: Bos | place: Iran: Karaj | collected 2018-10 | reverse complement strand
GTTCCCGTATCTTATGCTGATACAGCTTATACCGATACTCGGAATGGCGCCGATTATAAACGCGATAACGGGTGACATAGCAGTGAGCCGTATCGTGATAGCCGCGATACTCACGTTCTATCCTGTAGCGGCAAACACGCTCGCGGGATTCAAGTCTGTAAGGCGTGAGGCGCACGAGCTTATGTATTCATACGCGGCGAACAAGCTCCAGCTTTACACAAAAACGATGATACCCGCGTGTATCCCGTACTTTTTCACAGGACTCAAAATTTCCGCTCCTATGGCGATAACCGCGTCGATACTCGTCGATACATTACAGGGCGGTATCGGTCTCGGATGTCTGCTGTCACAGTCGCTCAAGGGCGCTATGACAAGATATGTGTTCTGGGATATAGTGGTTTTCAGCGCAGTTATCGGCATACTCAGCTTCTACCTTATGGGGCTGATCGAAACGCTGCTCTGCCCTTATAAACGAATCGGAAAGAAAGGATGATCACCGTGGCTGCAAAAGTAAATAAAAAGCGGCTGAACGCTGTGCAGTCAGTGGTCTGTCCGCTTATATTCGGTGTGCTGCTTATCGTCGCGTGGCAGACGGGACTGCTCCACAAGCTGCTCAACACGGATGAATACGTTCTTCCGTACCCGACAAGGATCGCGATGATAATGAGTGAGAACAGCGACAAGATAATGGCTAACGTATGGTCGTCGGTGCAGGTCGCGGTGCTCGGGCTTCTGTTCGGGTCACTTCTCGGCTACCTGATAGCGATATTCGCGGCGACATTCCCGAAATTCGGGAGCGGCGGACTTACAATAGTTTCCGCGTTCAACGCGATACCGATAGTCGCTCTTGCGCCGGTAATAATCAACTGGACAAAGGACGTAAGCTCCGAAGCGGAAATAAGGAGTATGGCAGCAAAGGTGATCGTCGTGACGGTAGTGAGCATGGCGTCGATGAGCGTCAACGCATACCGGGGACTTACCGAGCTGCCGCCGTTCTCGGATGATCTGATGAAAACCTATGCAGCGGGAAAGCTGACGGAGTTCTTTAAACTGCGGCTCCCGAACAGTGTTCCGTACATCTTCACGGCGCTTCGTGTAAGCGTTCCGGGAAGCGTCATAAGCGCACTCGTAAGCGAATATTTCGCGGAATATATAACCGGCGTAGGCCGCCAGATACGCGAGAACATACTGATAGCACAGTATTCGACTGCATGGGCGTACATAGTTACCGCCTGTATAATCGGCATCGTGATGTATGCGATACTTATGTTGATCGAGGCTGTGGTGCTTCGTAAGCGGAGGTAAAAATACGAAAACTGCGCTTCCGGCAGCGGGATCCAGAAAGTAAAAGTGCGGGTGACCGCTCTTTATAAAGAAATCAATGTGCAGAAGAAAGGTAAAGGAGGTAAATTTCTATGAAATTTTCCGGAAAAACACTCGCGGCTGTCATCGCCGCAACCATGATCGTATCGGCATTTTCGGCTTGTGGCTCATCGCCGGCAAGCACAACAACAGCTCCGGCAGCAACTACCACAACTGCCGCAGCGGGAACAGAAGCGGCTGCCGAAACAACGGCGGCAGGCGGAGGGACAGAAGCAGCGTCTTCTTCAACATCCGACAGCGACAGAATAATCGCCGCGGCTCAGGCGGGCAAGGTCGGGAACTGGGGCCTCGGAAACGAGTACGAGATACTCGCCCTTCTCACAAAGTATGGTCAGGAAAACAAGTTCCTGTCACAGGCTTTCGATATGGACGGTTTTGACGATGATTCGATAACTTTAGCATCCGCAATGACATACAACGAGCTCGGCCTTGTTCAGAACAGCTATGAGGGCGGTTACGGCTACGGTGATACCGTCGGTATCATAGACATGAACAACGAAGGCGTGGCGATGCTCGAAGATAATCTCTTCACCACCAAGGCTTTTGCAGAGCAGAACCCGAACACGGTAAAGGCATTCATCTCCGCTTCCATGAAGGGCTGGGAGTATGCCTGCGCAAATCCCGAGGAAGCAGCTCAGATCGTATTCGAAGCGGGTTCGTCCGTTTCCTCAGATCACCAGGCTTATATGGCTTCCGAGGTAAAGAAGCTCGTTGAGACCGATACAAGCGGCAATACAGTCACCGACTACGGCAAGATGGACGAAGCTGCAATGCAGCAGACACTTGACCTTGCAAAGCAGTACATCAAGCTCGATGACAGCGCCGCGGCAGAGAAATTACAGGCGCTCACTCTCGACGACATAAGAAGCACAGATTACTGGACAGAAGCGTATGCAGGCAGCTTTGAAGCTCCGGAGAAGACCGATGTTTCCATTCAGCTCAAATGGCTCCCGCAGGCGCAGTTCATGGGTTATTTCGTAGCAAAGGCAAAGGGCTACTATGAAGAGGCAGGCTTAAATGTTACCATCGTTTCCGGCGGCGGTGACATCGGCGAGACAACAGCCGTAAACAACGGCACGGTAGATTTCGGCGTAACATGGGTGTCAAACCTTATCTCCGCCAATGCGGGCGGCATGGATCTCCTTGAGATCGCACAGGTATATCAGCGCTCGGGTCTGGTACTCGTTTATAAGAAGTAAAACAGAAAGCGTCTTTCCCCTGTCACCGGCGGGGGAAAGACAAAAACAGTCCCGCAGCCGGCGGGATAATAAATATCTTGTAGTAAGGAGCTTTAACTATGGATATGATAATCAAGAACGGTACGATAGTAAATGCGTCCGGCAGCGTAAAAGCCGATGTAGGCATTAAGGACGGCAAAGTCGTCTGCATCTCTGACAGCATAGCGGACGCGGAATGTGAGAATATAATCGACGCGAGCGGGAAGCTCGTGCTCCCCGGCGCGATAGATGCGCACACACACCTCGCGATGCCGTTTGGCGGCACGGTTTCCTCAGACGACTATTTCGCGGGAACAAGAGCGGCTGCCTGCGGCGGTACGACAACGGTGTTTGACTTCGCGTTACAGGATTTCGGCGAGAAGATGACCGATACGGTAAAGAGGCGTGATGCTCTCTGCGCACCCGTTGCTGCGGTCGATTACTCGTTCCATGTTGCTGTAAAGGATGTTGAGAACGGTCTGATCGACGGCATCGGCGAATGCGTCGGGATCGGAGTTCCGTCATTCAAGGTATTTATGGTCTATGACTTCGGTGTTACCGACGGAGTATTCTTCCAGGTGCTTCAGAAAGCAAAGGAAGTCGGTGCTCTTATCGAAGTACACGCCGAGAACAACGAGCTTGTGAACATGCTCACAAAGAAATATCTGTCCGAGGGCAAGACGAGCGCGTGGTATCACTATATGTCGCGTCCGGAATTCGTCGAGGGCGAAGCGGATGAGCGCGCTATCCAGTGGGCAAAGGCGAGCGGCGCTCCTCTCTACATCGTACATCTTGCAAACAAGCAGGGTGTTGAGGCTGTCACAAAGGCCAAGGACGAAGGCTACGAGATCTACGCCGAGACCTGCCCGCAGTACCTCGAATTCACAAGCGAGGTCTATAAGCGCGAGGACGGCAGAAACTTCGTCTGCTCGCCGCCTATGAAGGGCAAGGAAAGTCAGGACGCTCTGTGGGAAGCTATCAGGCGCGGCGACATCGACACGATAGCTACCGACCACTGTCCTTTCCAGTCCACCGAAAAAGACTGGGGCAAGGACGACTTCACAAAGATACCGAACGGCTGCGCGGGGATCGAGAATATGTACCCGTATATGCTGTCCGCGGCGAACGAGGGAAGGATAAGCTTTGAGAAAGCTGTTGCACTCTGCTCGGCAAATCCCGCGAAGATCTTCGGCTGTAAGACAAAAGGCGCGATCGCTGTCGGCAAGGATGCGGATATCGTCATCTACGACCCGACGATCGACTTTACGATAACCAACGACAAAATGCACTCAGACTGCGACCATACGATATGGGAGGGCGTGACGGTACACGGTTATCCCGTCCAGACCTACTGCCGCGGAAAGCTTGTTTACGACAACGGCGAGTTTGTCGGCGAAAAAGGCTATGGAAAGTTTGTGAAATGCGTAATAGACAAATGAAAATAATTGACAATTGTGGTGTCGCCTTCGGCGACTGATCTGAATCGTGACGAAACTCAACACTTTTCGATCCTTTGAAAAGGAGTCGGTGATAATATGTTAAGACTAAGAGAAGAGGCGGCAAGATGCCTGCTGTGCGCGGACGGAGCGTGTAAGAAAGCCTGTCCGAACAGCTTTGATCCGGCGCGGATGATACGCTCGGTACGTTTTGAAAACGACACCGAAGCCGGAAAGTTCATCGACCCGGATGTGTGTGCGTGCTGCTCCGGCGAATGTGAAAAGGCCTGCATACATTACGATTATCCCATACGCATACGGGATATGGCGACACAGCTTATGAGCCCCGTTACATACGACAAGGAGCCTGATCTTTCGATAAAGTTCTGCGGCGTCAGGTGCGAAAACCCGTTCTTCCTTTCTTCTTCGATCGTCGCGGGCGATTACGATATGTGCGCCCGCGCGTTCGAGGCAGGCTGGGGCGGCGCGGTATTCAAGACGATAGGCTTTCTGGTACCGGAGGAGGTCTCGCCGCGTTTCGGAGCTATCGGGAAGGAAGGAACTCCGTTCATCGGCTTCAAGAACCTCGAACAGATCTCGGATCACTCCCTCGAATACAACCTCGACGTACTGAAACGCCTCAAGGAGAAATATCCGACAAAGGTGCTGGTCGCGTCGATAATGGGTCAGACGGACGAGGAATGGACGAGACTCTCGGAGCTTGTGACAAAAGCCGGCGCCGACATCATCGAGTGCAATTTCAGTTGTCCGCACATGAGCGGAAGCGGTCTCGGCTCCGATGTCGGACAGTCCCCCGAGCTTGTGCAGCGCTATACAAAGCTGGTAAAGAGCGCGACGCATCTCCCCGTTCTCGCGAAGATGACCCCGAATATCGGGAACATGGAGATACCCGCGATAGCTGCGGCACAGGGCGGCGCGGACGGTATCGCCGCGATAAATACGATCAAGAGCATTCTCGGGATAAATACCGATACCTTCGAGAGCAGCCCGTCGGTAAGCGGAAAATGCTCTGTGTCGGGTTATTCCGGTAAGGCGGTAAAGCCGATAGCGTTACGTTTCATACACGACCTCGCGAAGTGTTCACAGCTGTCGGAAATGCAGCTCAGCGGCATGGGCGGTATCGAAACGTGGAACGACGCGCTTGAGTTTATCATGCTCGGCTGCCGCAACATTCAGGTGACAACAGCGGTGATGCAGTATGGCTACCGCATCATCGACGACATAATATCGGGAACGAAGAACTATATGGCGGCTCACGGCATATCGAAGATGGCCGATCTCGTGGGCGCGGCGCTCCCGAATCTCGTTCCCGCAGATGCGCTCGACCGCTCTACTGTGGTATTCCCGTCATTCTGTACGGAGAAATGCCTCGGCTGCGGAAGATGCTGTATATCCTGCTCGGACGCGGGTCATCAGGCGATAACGATGAACGACGGAAAGGCGAAGCTGAACGCTTCAAAATGCGTCGGCTGTCACCTGTGTATGCTCGTCTGTCCTTCGGGAGCGATAACGGATAAGACAAAACGTATCATGAAACCGAAAAGGGGGTGATCCCCTATGGCGATCTCATTATCCCAGCTCTGCGCAAATGCGGAGAAAAGCTACGCGATGAAGCTTATAGCGGGTATCGGCGGTACGGAAAACACCGTGCGGTGGGTGCATATAGTTGAGGACAGCGAAGTACCCGATTTTCTGCACGGCAACGAGCTCATCTTTACCACAGGCATAGGCCACAGCGGAAACGAATGGCTGCGGGACTTCGTGATAAGCCTTCGGAAAAAGGGCGCTGTCGGACTTGTGGTGAACATAGGTCCGCATATCACATCGGTGCCGTCGCCCGTGATAGTTTACTGCGAGCAGAACGACTTCCCGCTTTTTACTATTCCGTGGAGTTCGCGGATAGTCGATATCTCCTACGATTTCTGCCGGCGGATAATCGGAAACGAAAAGCACGAGAGCAGCGTCGGCGAGGCGTTCAGGGCGATAATGAAAGACCCTGCAGCGCTGAAGAATTACGGCGACCTGCTCGGAAGATCGGGCTTCGGCGATAAGAGCAAGTACACGGTCATCACTGTGAGCGTTATCTCTGACGGTGTCAATGTGACCGGTTCGGCTGTTCAGTCGATGGACATGAGCATCTGGCGGACGATAAAGCGTTCCAACTACCATTCGTCGCTGTTCATGCAGAGCGGCTCGCTCACCGCAGTGCGGCAGAACTGCTCCGACGAGGAGATAAAACGGTTCTGTGTTGAGCTGAGAAAGCTCGCGACAAACGGCGGCGACGTGTTCATGGGCGTATCCCATACCGTCAGCGGCCTTCACGAAGTCGGTGAAGCATACGAACAGGCGGAAGCGGCGCGGTGTATGTCGATACTTCAGAAGCGTGTCCTCACGGATTACGGCGGGATCGGCATAATGAAACTCGTTTTCGGCGTGAAAAACACTAACATACTGCGAGAGTTCGTCAGAGAAAACCTCGGGACACTCCGCAGGTTCGACGTTGAGCGGAATGCCGACTACTGCGATACCCTGAGACTTTATCTCAACCACAACGGAAGTGTGAACGAGGTCGCCGAAGCAGCGGGCGTTCACCGCAACACTATAAACATCAAAATGCGGGCTATCCGCGATGTCCTCGGACATGAGCTGGATGACGGCACGAAAAGCTCGCTCATACTCGCGTTTCTGATCGAGGAAGTCCTCGAAATGTATGATAAGAACCGGTAGTACGCTTTATCCCCGCCGTAAGCGGTGATAAGAGAATGACGGTTATAACAAAAGGAGTGAATTTCAATGAGCACGGAAAACATTTCCGAAAAGATCAAGCATGACCACAGGACATATAACTTACAATCCTGGTCGAAGCAGAAGGGACTTGACCCCATTCCGATAGCGAAAGCAGAAGGGATCTATATGTGGGACTTCGATGGCAATCGCTACACTGATATGTCGTCGCAGCTCGTGAACCTGAACGTCGGCCACGGCAACCGCGACATAATCGACGCGATAAAGGAGCAGGCGGAGAAATACTGCTACCTTTCTCCCGGATACGGCAGTGAGCCGCGCGGTGAGCTTGCGAAGATGATAATCGAGCTCATGCCAGACAACATGGGAAAGGTTTTCTTCACGAACGGCGGCGCCGATGCGAACGAGAACGCGGTCAAGATCGCGCGTATGTTCACGGGTCGTCAGAAGGTGCTGTCCCGCTACCGCAGCTATCACGGTTCGACCTTCGGCGCGGGAAGCCTGACCGGTGAGCCGCGCAGACAGCCGCTTGAACCGGGAGTTCCGGGCTTTGTGAAGTTCTTCGATCCGTACATCTACCGCGACGATCTTCCGTTCGCGACCGAAGAGGAAGCCTCCGCGTACTATGTCAGGAAGCTTCGCGAGCAGGTCATCTATGAAGGCGCGGACACGATAGCTGCGATAGTTATGGAGACGATAACCGGCTCCAACGGAGTCATAATCCCGCCGAAAGGCTATCTGCCCGGAGTCCGTAAGATCTGTGACGAGTTCGGGATAATGATGATCTGCGACGAAGTTATGGCAGGTTTCGGGCGCACAGGAAAGATGTTCGCGTTCGAGAATTTCGATGTGAAGCCCGATATAGTGAGCTTCGCAAAGGGCGTTACCTGCGGTTATGTGCAGCTCGGCGGCGTAGTTGTAAGCAGGAAGATCGCGGAATATTTCGACGATCATCTGCTGTCCTGCGGACTTACATACAGCGGTCATCCGCTCGCCTGCGCTGCGGGTGTTGCGTGCCTGAACTTCTACAAAAAGGCTGATATACTCGCAAATGTACAGAGATCCGGCGCAGAGCTCGGCAAGTGTCTTGAAGCGATAAAGGCAAAGCATAAGAGCGTAGGTGATGTACGTTATATCGGTCTGTTCTCGGCGGTCGAACTTGTGAAGGACCGTGAAACAAAAGAACCGCTCGTTCCCTACGGAAAAGACCCGGAAGGCATTATGGGAAAGCTCATCGGGGCGCTCAAAAAGAAAGCGTTTATGACATATTCCCACGAAAATATGATACTGATCTCGCCGCCGCTCATCATCACGCCCGAACAGGTGCGCGAGGAAATGGTGAAGCTCGACGAAGTGCTTGATGAAGCGGATAAGCTCGTTTAACAGGAAGGAAGTGGCGCCGTATGGCAAAGGGACATTATCGGGATGCAGCACCGTGTAAGCTGTCGGAGTTCGTCACTCCGGACAGGTTCAGAACTGTCCTGTACGATCAGCTTCATGTGCCGGGAGGTCTTACCGAGATACCGGTCGAAATAATGCTGAAAAAGGACACAGCGAAAAAGCTGAGCTTTAAAGTCCCGCGTGACGGTATGCTGTACGGTTTCGCAAGAATAAGACCGGCAGTTAAGGAAAGATTCGGAGCGGAGAACGCGAAACTCTTCATAAATGACTGGGACGACAAATTCGTAATGGTATTTGAGCTTGACGGCAAGACCGAAAAGGCTTTTGTCATCACAGCCGATGAAGTAGTTTATCTGCTTGAAAACTGTATCAGAGTACCGCAGCAGCGGACGGATGCTCCGAAATCCAAATTCAGAAAGGATAATTGATATGTATAAATGCAGCGAAACAAGAATGGAAGACAAGATAAAGACATTCAGTAAGTTCGGTGACGCAGGCCACGGCGGTATCACAAGATATTCGCTCTCCCCGGAAGCGATAATGGCGAGAAACGAGTTCATCAGGCGTATGAAGGCGATCGGCGCTGTCATCGAGACCGACGATGTTGCAAACCTTTACGCGACTATCCCCGGGAGCGACCCTGATGCAAAGCGTATAGTAATGGCTTCGCACTGCGACTCCGTCAAGAACGGCGGTAACTACGACGGTATTCTCGGCGTTATGAGCGCAATGGAAGTTCTCGAAACTGTTGTCGAGCAGAACATTCCGCATAAGCACCCGCTCACCGCCATGATCTGGACAAACGAGGAAGGCTCGCTCTATCCGCCGGCTATGATGTGTTCCGGTATCGTCTGCTACGACTATCTCCCCGAAGACATCAGAAGCAAGTTCAGGTACGAGGATATGATGCAGTCAAAGAGCATTCTCGACCCCGAAAAGACGTTCGGCGAGGCGCTCGAAAAATCGGGCTTCAAGGGCGATAAGAAGTTCAGACTTGACCCCGACAGATATATGTATATGTTTGAAACGCATATCGAGCAGGGTCCGATACTCGAAGATGCGGGCAACGAGATAGGCGTTGTTGACTGTGTTCTCGGTATGTTCAACTACCGCATAAAGTTCATGGGGCAGACCACTCATGCAGGTACATTCCCGATGCCGAAGAGAAAGGACGCATTCTTCGCTGCTTCTCAGGCACTCTGCTATCTGCATGAAGAGATAGATAAGCTCGGCTATCCGGAGCTTGTTTATACCACAGGCGAGGTCGTATGTCACCCCTGCGTACATACCTGCGTTCCCGACTATTTTGATTTCTCGTTCGATGCAAGACACGAGAAGCCGGAGGTGCTCGAAAAGGTACTTGCTATCGTAAAGAGCCTTGCTGACAAGACATGGGCAGGCTGCACCTGCACCGTTGAAAAGGCGTGGAATCGCGACACCGTTTACTGGGACAAGAAGCTTGTCGGATATGTCAAGGCGGCTGCCGAGGAGACCGGCGTAAAGCACCAGTATATCCACTCCGGTGCCGGTCATGACGCACAGTTCGCGTCGTATATGCTCCCGACAACGATGATCTTTGTGCAGTCCAAGGATGGCCTTTCGCATTGCGAACCCGAGTTCTCTTCGGTCGAACACTGTACTGCGGGCGCTACTGTAATGCTCAACGCTGTTCTTAAAGCCGATAACGACTGATAACAACTGCATTTCTGACCCGCCTCAGACGGGCCGGAACGCTAAAAAAGGAGACTCACAATGAGCAGAGAATTCATAATTCCCGCGAAGATCTATACAGGCGAAGGCAGTCTTATTGCGGCGGAAAAAGAGCTTTGCAATATGGGCGACCGCGTCCTTATAGTCACCGACCCGCAGGTAATAAAGCTCAGCTGCTTTGAACGGCTGACGGAAATGCTGTCAAAGAACCGGACGCCATACGCGATATTCTCGGATGTTACGGGCGAGCCCACCGATAAGATCGTAAACACGGGACTCGCGAAGTACGAGGTCGAAGACTGCGACTGTATGATAGCGGTCGGCGGCGGAAGCCCGATAGATACTATGAAAGCAATAGCCGCCCTTTCGGTGAACGGCGGTAAGATCCCGGACTATATGGGTAAGGTGATAAAAGGGAAAATGCCGCCTATGGCAGCGATACCGACAACAGCCGGCACAGGCTCCGAGGCGACAAAGTTCACAGTCATAACCGACAGCGAGACCGACATCAAGATGCTGCTGAAGGGCGACTGTCTGATACCCGAGATCGCTGTTATTGACCCGGCGTTCTCTATGTCCGCGCCGAAGAGCGTTACAGCATCGACCGGTCTTGATGCGCTCACCCACGCGGTGGAATCCTACACCTCACGCCTTGCTCAGCCGCTCACCGACGCCGTTGCATTGTCAGCGGTCAAGCGTATCATGAAGTATCTTCCCGCCGCGTACAGCGACGGCACTGATACTGAGGCGAGAATGCAGATGTCGGTAGCTGCGCTTGAAGCGGGTATCGCTATCAACAACGCGTCTGTCACTATCGTTCACGGTATGAGCCGACCGATAGGCGCACTGTTCCATGTTCCTCATGGGTTGTCGAATGCTATGCTGCTTGAAAAGTGCATAGGTTTTGCGCTTGACGGAGCCTATGAGCGGTTCGCGGAGCTCGGCCGCGCTGTCGGAGCCGCCGAAAGACCGGACAGTGACAAGACGGCCGCCGAAAAGTTCCTCGGAAAGCTCGGCGAGATATGCAGGATATGCGAAGTCCCGACGCTCGGCGAATACGGTATCGACAAGGAGAAGTTCCTTTCGTCCGCGGATAAAATGGCTGATGACGCTCTTGCGAGCGGAAGCCCCGCGAATACGGTCAAGACAGTGACCAAAGAGGACATTCTTGATATATACCGCTCGCTCTGGGATTGATATTTCGCTTTTATAGTTTTTCTTCTCCAAGACAAGACGACATACTGTTGTATGCCGCCTTGTTTGAATTATAGCATTGTAATAACTGCATAATGTTTATGATTTGTAGGCGCTTATAGCTGTAATTATTACAGTTTTGCAAGTTTTGCAGCACAATTATTCAAATATTGTTGACATAATTTGCGTTTTATGCTATAATATCATTATAATAAAAGGCAAAGGCGCCACTCTGTATGAGCGGTGCCTCAGGCTGTCAAAAAAGAAGCTTTCTATTCAATTACCGTGTAACGGTCATTTGGTGCAGCGGAACGCTGCCGCCAGTCAAGGGCGCGTAGCCCTTGTCCCGTCTGGAAAGACAGCGCGTAAGCGCCGCTGAACAGACTTTCTTGACACGCTGAGGCGCCGCTCTGTATGAGCGGTGCCTTTAGCTGTATCGGGGGAC
>JAEEGL013812624.1_pt1 | contig 11552 bp, 9 predicted proteins | sample 9134231 | NCBI WGS metagenome assembly JAEEGL01 (sample SAMN16246548, study PRJNA631951) | gut metagenome | biome: gut microbiome; feature: rumen; material: fiber-attached | host: Bos | place: Iran: Karaj | collected 2018-10 | reverse complement strand
TTTTCCTCGTTCTCACCCTTCGAGATTCCTTCGAGATGAGTCTTAGATGCGTTCGAAATGATTTTTAAATGCGTTTATTGTAAATTATATTACATTTCTTTCATCTCAAAAGATAACTGAAAAGAATTAATATAATGCCGACAGCTGATTTGTAAGGTCAACAAACTGCTGAATAGTCATCTGTTCTGGACGAAGAGTCATTATCTCTTGTGTGAAGAAGTCGGCAGAAGGCATAGTTTCCTTTGAGAACATCTGCTTAATGCTCACACGAAGCATTTTTCTGCGCTGGTTGAACACCGTCTTCACCAAACGCTTAAAGAGTTTCTCGTCGCATCCCAAATCATGAACATCATTACGAGTCATACGGATAACGGCACTCTTCACCTTTGGTGGAGGATTGAACACATTCTCGTCAACGGTGAACAGGTATTCCACATCATACCAAGCCTGAATGAGTACACTCAAGATGCCGTAGGTCTTGTTACCAGGCTGAGCTGCAATACGCTGAGCCACCTCGCGCTGAATCATACCTGTGCAACATGGGATAAGATCCTTGTAATCAAGCATCTTGAAGAAAATCTGCGAAGAAATATCATAAGGATAATTGCCAGTAAGCACAAACTGCCTACCGTCAAAAATCTTAGTCAGATCCATACGAAGGAAGTCCTCGCCAATAACCTTATCGCGAAGCTCAGGGAATGTTTCATACAAGTATGCCACACTCTCAGAGTCTATCTCCACCGCCTTCACATCACGGTCTTTCTTCACAAGATACTGAGTGAGCACACCCATACCCGGTCCTATTTCCAACACAGGAATATCAGGACAAGCATCCACCGTGTCGGCAATGCGCTTAGCTATACCAAGATCAATCAAGAAATGCTGACCTAAATTCTTCTTTGGAGTTACCTTCTTCATATACTCATTTATTTTTTGCAAAGTTACAAAAATAATTTGGAATTACGAATTACAAATTACGAATTAGTCGCTTCGCGATGAAGAGTTATTCAATTACAAATTAGTTCAGTAGAAAATTAGAAAGAATAGTTTTTAAGAAAAAAAACGCAAGAAACGCAAACCGGAAGCATGTCGGCATTCCGCACGAAAAGGCTAAAAAGCATGCAAGTTTTTTTGATTATATCGAGTCTCAACCTTTGGTTGAGCAACGAGATACGAAATGCTGTTTGAGCGAAGCAAGTTCATTGAGTAATTAAAAAAACTTGTGTGCGTGCCTTTGAGCTCAGGACGCCGAAGTTTCTTTCTGGTTCGTCTTTCTTCCGCGAAGAAAGATGAACATAAAAAAATGACACACCAATAATCTGGCATGTCATCCCAATATAATAATCTAAAAACCTAAATGTCCCTGTTTAAAAGTGTGGGTAGAAGATTACTTGTTATTCAAGTTAATCTTGTTACCCAAATTAATTGCCTGTGCAATCATGATTGCAACAATTGCGAATACTGTTAATGTTACCATAATCTTTTTACCTTTCTTTTAATCTTTAATTGTTATCCTTTTTTCTTTTTCAGACCTTCTTCGTCTGTCTTTCTCTTTTGTACGATGCAAAGGTATGAAAAAATCGCTGTGTGCGCAAACAGTTATGCTGAAAAACATATTTTTACCCCGTTTTCTTGATTTTAATCAAGTGATTCGCTAAAAAATAATATAAAATATGCTCACTAAGCACTTGTTTTACATTTTATTTGATTACCTTTGTCTTATCATTAAAAGCATAGAATGTGAAAAAGCTAAGCAACAATATATTCAAAGTGGGAATATCGCTACTTCTTGGTGGTGCTATTCTTTATTGGATGTACCGCGACTTTGACTTCAAAAGCGTGGAGCATGTATTGTTGCACGAAATGAACTGGACATGGATGCTTCTCTCCTTTCCCTTTGGAATTCTGGCACAGATGTTCAGAGGCTGGAGATGGAAACAAACACTCGAACCCGTAGGCGAGCATCCTCGAACAGGAGTAAGCATAAATTCAATATTCCTTTCCTATGCCGTAAGCCTCGTTATTCCACGTGTTGGAGAGTTTGCCCGTTGCGGAGTTCTCAAGCGATATGATGGCGTTTCATTTTCAAAAGCATTGGGAACAGTTGTTACCGAAAGAGCCATAGACTCACTTCTTGTACTATTAATCACATTCCTCACCTTTATCTGTCAGATAAAAGTATTCAACACATTCTTTGAAGAAACCGGAACAAGTATTGACGGCATATTCCATCGCTTCACACCTACAGGATGGCTGGTAACAATAATATGCGGCTTAGTAGCCCTCGTCTCAATATACCTCTTAATAAGAAAGCTCAGTATATATAATAAGGTAAAAAGCACCTTCAACGGCATTTGGCAAGGCGTTATGTCGCTAAGAAACGTGCGCAACGTTCCACTATTCATCTTCTACACCCTTGCCATTTGGGGAAGCTACTTTCTACATTTCTACCTCACATTCTTCTGCTTTGAAGGCACCTCACACTTAGGTATGGCTTGCGCCATGGTAACCTTCATCGTAGGAAGCATAGCTGTTGTAGTGCCCACACCTAACGGGGCTGGTCCTTGGCATTTTGCCGTTAAGACAATGCTTATCCTCTATGGTGTTGCCGAAACCGAAGCCCTGAACTTTGTACTCATCGTGCACACTGTTCAAACACTTCTTGTAGCACTTCTCGGAGTATATTCATGGATGGCTCTGAGTTTTACCAAAACACGACAATAACTTTGAATATCAACTTAAATACATTATTAGTATGAGTGAAATAGCAAAATTAACCCCTGAGTGTATCTGGCGTAACTTTGATGCACTAACACAAGTTCCACGTCCATCAGGACATGTAGAGAAAGTTCAGCAATTCCTTCTTGACTTTGCCAAGAAAGTTGGCGTTGAAGCTTTTCAAGATCCTGCTGGCAACATCGTAATGCGCAAGCCTGCTACTCCAGGAATGGAGAATCGCAAGACTGTTACTTTCCAGGCACACATGGATATGGTACCACAGAAAACTCCAGACAGCAAGCACAACTTCGAAACCGACCCTATCGAAACAGTTATCAAAGACGGATGGGTTTATGCTAACAACACAACCCTCGGTTCAGACAACGGTATGGGCGTTGCAGCTATCATGGCTATCATGGAGGCTAAAGACTTGAAGCACGGTCCTGTTGAAGGCCTTATCACACGTGACGAAGAGACAGGTATGTTTGGTGCCAACGAACTTCCTGAAGGCGAGCTGAATGGCGACATTCTTATGAACCTCGACTCAGAAACATGGGGCAAATTTGTTATTGGCTCAGCTGGTGGTATCGACATCACAGCTACATTAGGCTACAAAGGCGTAGAGAACGATCAGGAAGCAGCCGTAAAGGTTACACTCAAAGGCCTTAAAGGCGGTCACTCTGGTTTGGAAATTCACGAAGGACGCGCTAATGCCAATAAAGAAATGGTACGTTTCGTTCGCAAAGCCATTGCCGAGCTCGACGCTCGTCTTGCTCAGTGGCAGGGCGGTAACATGCGCAACGCCATTCCTTTCAAGGCTGAAGTTGTGCTCACCCTTCCAGCAGCCAACGTTCCTGCATTAAAGGAAATGGTAGAAAAGCAGCGTGCAATGATAGAAGACGAGTTCAAGACTATCGAAAGCAACGTTGAAATGTATTGCGAGGACGTAGAGAAGCCTGCCGAGATTCTCCCTGTAGAAATTCAGGACAATCTCGTTGACGCTATCTATGCATGCCATAATGGTGTTGTTCGCTTCATCCCAGTTAAGCCAGACGTAGTTGAAACATCAAGCAACCTTGCCATCATCAATATCGACAGCACAAGCGCATCTATTAAGATTCTTGCCCGTTCAAGTCGCGAAGACATGAAAGAATATGTAGCATCACAGCTCGAAAGCTGCTTCAACATGGCAGGCATGAAAGTTGAAATGAGCGGTTCTTATGGCGGTTGGGATCCAAATCCAAATAGCGAGATTCTTAACCTTCTCTGCAAGGTTTACAAAGATCAGACTGGCACAGATGCAGCTATTGAGGTTGACCACGCAGGTCTTGAGTGTTCAGTAATCCTTGGCAAATATCCAAACATGGATGTTGTAAGCCTTGGTCCTACCCTTCGCTCTCCTCACACCACAACCGAGCGTTGCGAGATTGCAACCATCGAACCTTTCTGGAATCTCGTAAAAGCAACATTGGAGCAGATCCCTGTTAAGTAACACAGATACTATTTAAGTTAAACATAATCATAAAGCCTTTGCTGGTTTCATTATACCAGCTTAGGCTTTTTCTTTATAAACAGAAGGCAAACAATTCAAAATCACTAACTCATAATTACTAATTGGTAATTCTTCATAGCCCAACGGACAAATAATTCCTAATTCCTAATTCCAAATTCAAAATTTTTATTAACTTTGCACCGTTAAATCAAAGTATCATTTAATTATGGACGATTATCACGCGGAAACTTTTAATTTTTAGGCGTGAAGATTTAGCTAAGACGCTAATCTTCATACCTTAATTCATGATGGAGATTAGCAATTATGAAGACCTACTGGAATATCACAGATAAATTGAGCGCACTCAAGGAGTGGCAGCCCAATTGTTGGATACAAGTAACCTGTCCAACAGAGACCGATCAGCGAATGCTTGAAGAAGAATATCACATTCCTGACTATTTCCTTTCCGACATTAGCGATACCGATGAGCGTGCCCGTTATGAATATGATGACGGTTGGATGCTCATTATCTTGCGTATTCCTTATGTAAAAGAGGTACGTTCTCGCACACCTTACACAACCGTTCCTTTAGGTATAATTCACAAACGCGATGTAACCATTACTGTATGTTTCTATGAAACAAACATGATGATTGACTTCGTTTCATTCCAGCAGAAGAGAGGCGTAGGTTTCACCGACTATGTCGATCTCATCTTCCGCCTCTTCCTTTCAAGTGCTGTATGGTACTTGAAACGACTCAAGCAAATCAATGCCCTCATTGAAAAATCAAAGCGTAACCTTGATCACGGAGTAAACAATGAGAGTTTGATTGGTCTTAGCCGTCTTCAGGACTCTCTCACCTACTTCACAACATCCATCCGAGGCAACGAAACACTTCTGCAAAAACTGAAGTTTAAACTGCAGGTCGATGAGCTTGATGCCGACCTTATTGAAGACGTAACCATTGAGCTCACACAGGCACGAGAAATAACAAGTATCTATTCCGATATTCTCGAGTCAACGATGGACACCTATTCAAGCATCATCAACAACAACATGAACACCACGATGCGTACACTCACCTCTGTGAGTATCATCATGATGTTCCCTACACTCATTGCAAGTCTTTTCGGAATGAACCTCATAAACGGAATGGAACATAGTTCATTCGGTTTCATCACAGCTATAGTTATTTCTGTTATCGTTTCAGGGCTTTCTTGGTGGATTTTGCGTATAAAACGCCTTCTTTAAGTTGCTAAAAAGTAAAAAAATCGTTGAAAATTAGGATTTTACGTTTTTTTTATTTAGATTTGCAACTCATATTTGATTGCGCAATGCAATGAAAAACCGAATCATAAACTAAAAAAGTGAAATGATGGACTCTCAAGAAAACACCCTGGAATTGGGAAAAATAGAAGAAGTACAGCAGACACCTGAGGTAGCTGCCGAAGTAAGCAACGATGAAGCAAAAACTGTTAAAGCCGAAAAAGAAACGCTAACAACTTACAAAACTAAAAAAGAGGTTATAGACCGATTAAAAGACATTGTAAGTGGCGACGAGGCTATAAGCAAGGAGGAAATTGATCATCTCAAAACTTCATTCTACAAAATTCATATTGCTGAGCGCGATGCACAGCAAAAGGCTTACCTTGAAGAAGGTGGCGACCCAGAGAAATATCAGGTTACTCCTGATGAAGAGGAAGAAATCTTCAAAGCCGAAATGGGTGTTATCAAAGAGCGTCGTGCTAAACTGTTTGAAGAACAGGAGAAGCAACGCCAAGATAATCTTGAGAAGAAATGCGAGATCATCGAAAAGATTAAGAATATGGCTACATCACCCGATGAAGCCAATAAATCATATAACGACTTTAAAGAACTGCAACAGCAGTGGAAAGAGATTGGTAGCGTACCTCCAGAGAAATCAAACGAGGTATGGCGCAACTATCAACTCTATGTTGAACAGTTCTACGATCTGCTGAACCTCAACCGCGAAGCACGTGAATACGATTTCAAGAAGAATCTTGAAGCAAAGACAAAGCTATGCGAAATGGCAGAGGCTCTTACAGAATCTACCGACGTTATCAGCGCCTTCCATCAACTTCAGAAACTCCATCAGGAATATCGTGAGATTGGACCTGTTGCCAAAGATTTGCGCGAACAAGTATGGACACGCTTCAAGGCTGCATCTACCATCATCAATAAACGCCATCAGGAGCATTTCGAGAAGTTGCGCGCACAGGAAGAAGACAACCTCGTTAAGAAAACTGCTCTTTGCGAAAAGGTAGAAGCCATTGGCAAAGAAGAAAACAAGGGAGCTGGCGACTGGGAAAAGCATACCAAGGAAATTATCGAAATCCAGGCAGAATGGAAAAAGATTGGTTTTGCTCCACAGAAGATGAACGTTAAGATCTTTGAACGTTTCCGTGCAGCATGCGATGACTTCTTTGGTCGCAAGGCTGAATTCTTCAAAGAACTGAAAAATCGTTTCAACGAAAACGTAGAAAAGAAGAAGGTTCTTGTAGAGAAAGCAAAAGCTCTTACCGATAGCACTGAATGGAAATCAACCAGTGATAAGCTTATCGCTCTTCAGAAAGAATGGAAGAAGATTGGTATCGTTCCTAAGAAGATTGGCGATGAACTATGGAAAGAATTCCAAGATGCATGCAATCATTTCTTCGATGCACGTAATGCAGCTAATGCAGGTACACGCAACGAAGAGCACACCAACCTTGCAAAGAAAAAAGACATCATCGCTCAGATGAAAGCTCTTGCTGAGGAAAAAGCCGACGATCTGCAAGCAAAGCTACAGCAGCTTGTTGATGATTATAGCAAGATTGGTCATGTTCCATTCAAGGAAAAAGACAAGATCTATAAAGAGTATCACGATGTACTCGACAAGCTCTATAGCGAGCTACATATATCTATAGCACGCAAGCGCCTCGACAACTTCAAGAATAGCCTTAAGAACTTCGCAAAACGTGGCGAAGATGCTCTTGACAACGAACGCGGTCGCCTTATGCGTAGATACGAACAACTCAAGAGTGACATTACCACTTATGAAAACAACCTTGGCTTCCTCAACGCTTCAAGCAAAAAGGGTAACACCCTTATTGACGAAATGAATCACAAGATTCAAAAACTCAAAGATGAAGCCCAACTTGTTCGTGAAAAGATCAAGGCTATTGATAGTCAAAATCAAGAAAACGAAGAAGAAGAATAAAAACCAAAATAGCTCACTTTTCGTGAGCTATTTTTTTATTACTTCTTTTCAAAATGCTGGTAATCTTTCTTTGAACGCCAATTACCGCCCCATTCAAAGCCATGATTAATGAATAAGCGATAAAGCAAATCACCTTTCACAATTTTGTAATTGAAATTAACATTTCTATTGCAATATTTTTTAGCTGTTGATGGCTGAACCATTTCCTTTCCATTGCTATACTTCTTATAACAAGGATTATACAATGGATTAATATCTATAGCCATACCCATGGAATGACTCGACAGTTTCTTAGCCCCTTTCACCTTTCGATAGCAAAAACAACTTGTATTATTTGCCTGCATAGATTTCTCATCATCAGCATCATAATCATCAACCAGCCTCATGCGCTCTATAGGATATTTCTGCCTATACAACTCTTTAAAAATATCTATCAAGTCGGCAGCAATCCTCTTATTACATACCAACTCACCCTCATGCACTTTCCCCTGCAAATCAAAATGCTTTATACGCAAATAACGCAAATCATTTCTGTTTACCTCACAACCTACAGGATACGACCTCCCTTGCATTCTCTCAAACACAGCATCAGGAATAGTCTGCTGAGAAAATCCCTTTTCTGTTCCATCACCATGCCCCACAAGCATAGCAACAAACAACAATATCGTTGATAATAATTTCATAACGTTGCGAAATTACAAATAAAAAAAGAAACACGCAACAAAACAGATATTCTCTATTACGTTATATCTTCTTTCTCCCAACTAAACAACATAGCTATCACTTGTAAACTTGCGATAAAATATAGCATAATGTTATATTAAGCAGAGGCAATAAACAAATAGGTAATACATTGTAATATAATCCCTTTTTTTCTTTTATTCTTCTTTCTGAATCGGAAAATGTTTTGTAATACTCGTATAATTCCTCTACAAAGTTATTTTTTTTTAGATACCTTTCTAATATTTTTATAATAATTAAAAAGATAGATGCCTCAAATATTCCAAAAGCAACTCTATTTTCTATGGTTGGTTTCGACACATATATATAAAGTATCATGCACCATATTATATTATAATATGATATAAGAAATATTTGAGTATATAGATTATCAAAATCGACTCTACCTTGATATTTTATCCACATCTTAAATTGGAAGAAGAGATAACCATCATAAATTTTATGTAGAATTAGTTTCATATCAAAAATCATTTTTAATCGATTATTTTCTTACGGAATGCAAAAGTAATAAAAAAGGAATATTTCACAAAACGTTAACTCATAAACTTAAACAACAGGAAACTATATCCTATTTTACCATTTTACTTTTTTACCCTTTTACTTTTTTCTTTTAATAAACCATATAGTAATCAACCATAAACTATATACTTACATGAGCTAAACTATATACTTATAAACGATAACCTTAATGTTTTCCTTTTTTGAAGACCATTTTCGTATTTCTCGCATTTATCTCAAAAAACTATTTCCTTTTTTTAGGTTTTGCTTTGCATAAAAAATTATTTTTCATACCTTTGCATCTGGTTTTATATATTATTGAAAAAAGGTATTTGAATAAGAATAGATTAACTTTGCGAAAAAGTGACTAATTGACGCATTCTACCACATTCAATATCTGTAACTTAATTTACTGAGATTAAATGTCAACAAGAGTACGACAAATTGCAGTAAGCGCATTTGTCTTTTTGGCGTACATGAATTTTCAGGGGAGAGCACAAAGCTTAGATTGCAAGACCTACAAACAACAAAAAACATATCCTTTTGTGCTTATATCGGAGGCAGGAACAGACTGTCCTCCTATAATCTCTGATTCATTATTTAATGCTATTTCACGAGGAATACATTTCCGCGTGAACAGGACAGAATTGCTTTCTACCGACCCTTTCGTTTCACTCTACAACAAAGAACTTCGCCCTATACTAAAGGCGCACGATATGCGTCTTGGACAAGTATTTGTTCGTGGAGCAGCATCTCCTGAAGGACCTTACGACAACAATATTCGTTTGAGTAAGGGACGTACAAAACGTCTGATAGAATTCCTTAGCGAAGGATTGAGCACGTCAGAAGATGCACTACCAGTGAAAGCATCAAGTATTACCGAAGACTATGGTTACCTCGTAACTCTTATGGGGGAAGCCAAAGATGCCGATTATAATATTGTGAAAGCAATATGGGAGAAGTCAAAAGGCGACGAGCGCTATTGCAAGCAGCAACTAATGAAGTATAACAAAGGAAAGCTTTGGAAACGCCTTCTTGCTGTTTACTTCCCTACCCTTCGTCAGTCACGTGTGATACTGTGGTTCATACGCAATCACAAGATTAATTATGTGCCTATAGAAGCAGTATATACTCCTACTTTCAATGTGGATTTAGATACTCAGTTGCGCATAACTCTTCCTGAACCTACACTACCAGCGCCACCTACTCAGCAGATAGAATACAAGCGCAGACATCTCATAGCCTTGCGCACTAATCTTCTGCATGATTTCCTTTATGTACCCCAGTTTGGAGCAGCCTTTGGAATAAACACCCAACTGGAATACTATCCTCTTGATGGTCATTACACATATAATGCAGGCTTCACCTTCAGCAACCATCGTCATTGGGATGAACACAAGTTCTTCCAGATACGCGATTTGCAACTTGAACTACGTCGTTATTTCAAAGGCGAAGGTCAGTTTATTGGTCCTTATCTTAGCGCCTATGTAGAGGGAACAAAATACGGTATAGGCTTTAGCGAAACAAAAGGTTGGGAAGGTGAAGGAGCAGGAGCAGGCATCAGTCTTGGTTACACCTGCAACCTAAATAAGAAAGGTTCGCTTCGTCTTGAGTTCAGCGCTTCGTTCGGAGGTTTCTACACCCGCTTCGATCCATATATATGGGGTAACCCTGTTACAGGCGACAAAGATGGTTTGTATTATTATGACTACTACGGCAACTCTTCCGACTTTAAGGAGCGCAATCACAACTTCACATGGTTTGGACCTACCAACGCAGGCATCCACATAACCTACGATATCATATATAGAAAGAAGAAAGCTGTATATAACAACATACAGAAATGAATCTCAAAATAATGAAACATATATCTTTTTGCCTTATACTGCTTTTTACCACATTCTCAATAACATCATGTATTGAGCCACCATTGCATCTGCCAGGTCAGGAGATGAAGATCATCCTTCCTGAGGTTGATACCGATATAGATGTTGCATGGGATGTGCATACAGATGTTCAGGTGAAATATCATTTTGGATGGGATGAAACAGATGCAGCCCTTTGGGATTCTCTCGAATATCCAATGCCTAAGACTATTGAAGTACGTCGTTACTACACAGGTGAAAATCCTGATGGCGACATCTTAGGCAAAGATGGGTTCACAATCAATACCTCATCGTTTCGCAAGTATTTCCAGTTTGGATATTACAACATGCTGTTTTGGTCGGATGTTGATTACAAAGGAGAATCTCCTAATGTAAAGATCAACGAGACTAATCCAGATGCAGTATTGGCATATACCAACGGAAGCAAAGGATTTAAGGGACTTACCATCAATGGTGCAGACGAAGATGCAGTTATTGGTCTTCACGATCAGCCCGAGATGCTCTATGCTGCTTACCCAAAGGATGTTCATATCTCAGAAGATCTTAACGACTACGAATACGACTCTATCAACAACGTTTACATCAAACATATAGAGGCCATCCTCAAACCTCTTGTATATGTATATCTCGTTCAGATTATTCTACACAACAACGAGAGTATTGTACAAACTGTTGATGGAAATGCAGCCATTACATCACTTGCATCTGGAGTAACAGTAAACACAGGTCACACTCTCAATGATGCTTGCATGGTGTATATGCCAACACGTATGAAAAAAGATATTATCGTTGATGGTGAAGAAGTGGATATTGTAGGCGGTCGTCTCAATACATTCGGACTATGCGATATGGAACGTTACGACAGTAGTCGAGGTACAAGCTATCAAGGTGGCCGTACTGAACTACACAACTATGTTTATTTCGATCTCACCCTTGCCGATGGTTCTGTCAAAACCTATAAAGCCGATGTTACCGACCAAATGCAGAAACAGGCTTA
>JAEEGL013123260.1_pt1 | contig 11552 bp, 15 predicted proteins | sample 9134231 | NCBI WGS metagenome assembly JAEEGL01 (sample SAMN16246548, study PRJNA631951) | gut metagenome | biome: gut microbiome; feature: rumen; material: fiber-attached | host: Bos | place: Iran: Karaj | collected 2018-10 | reverse complement strand
TGCACCCACAGGATGAAAGTTTTTTTCCAGTTCATCATAGAACAACTTGACTGCCTATTCCTTTGGATAGGTGGCAACCATAGTGTTGTATTCCTTGATGTACTGTGGTTTGTTCTGTTCACATATGAGTTCAGGATGACCACACAACACATTGGTATAAGACTCTCCAAACTCATGTGTCCTGGTACCTGAAATGGTTGACTTCAGATTGTTGAGTTTCCAATCTCTCTGTACATCTGCCTTCTTCTTCCCCCACTTCCTGGCAAAATCCTCTGCTTTCTGATCCCAGTCAACTACTGGTTCAAACTCCTTGATAATATTACTGACCGGTGTATATTCTTCATCTTCAATAAAGTACTGGTGACTTTCTTCAATGAACTTAATGTCACCAAACTTATCCAGAATAAGATTCCTACATTCACTGACCTTGGAATCCACCAAATTCTTATCAATTACTTTCTTCTCAAATGAGTTATTGAAAATATCATCAAAATCCATATCTACATAATTTACAATTACACAATGACAAATGTAAGTTTACCAATACTGAAATACTTGTATTCTTTACAAAAATCTTTCTGAATGAAAGGTGGATAATAATACTTTTTCCAACGGATGTTGAATTTCCCCAATCTTATGTTCCAAACAATTTCTTCCATAACTATAATTTACCAATTATCATTTCTGGAGTGATGACAACATATTCGGTATCTTCTACCTTCATGTAAACACCACCCATATCACAAAAAGCAATATGGTCTCCTTTTTTCCATTCATTCTCCATTCCAACACTGTCAATCACACCTGTGTATGGTTCTGGTATTTCATACATATTCTTTGGTTGTTGATTGGGTAATATAAGAGGTGAAGGTGCAGCTTTGTCCTTCACCAATATAATTACATCATTTACCGCTTGAAATTTTATCATAATCTGTCTCTATACTCAATTAGTTTCTCTTTTACAGCATTCATCATATTCTCATCAACATCCTGGTTGTGGAGAAAATCATCCATATAATCATCACTGCTTTTTGCATCATTGAAGTTAAGGTCATTCACAATATTCAGTTCAGCTACAACCTCATCCCCATGTGGTTCAAAACTTCTGTAACAGTTGTCAAGAGCAGTTTTCAGTTCATCAAAATGACACTTTGTATAATCTGTGTTCTTCATATGAAGGTCTATCCTATTGTTATTCCACCTGGTCTTCAAATCACCGACAGTAAGATTAAGGATGTCATAGATATTTTCCTTCATATATCTTGGTGAAACAACATTCTCAATAAACCTGGTTTTCCCAGTATCTATATCAAGAATAGTAATACCCTTTGGATTATTCCTGTCACCCCTGTCCTTATGATATGGGTTTCCAAGATAATGGATGTTCTTATTATCCTGCTTGATATGGATGTGTCCAGCATAAACCTGTGCATCTTTGAAGTCTGCCGGTTTCACACCTCCCTGGAACTCAATCTTCACACCAGTTCTGCTTGACACCTGCGAACCACCAATTTCAAGATGACCAAATACATAATTGACATTTAGCCCAGAAAGTAGTTCTTTCTCTTTGGCAGGATCCTCAACCCAGGGATTAAACAAACAAGTCTTACCATAAATGACATCAACCTCTGGTGTGTAATAAATCTTAATATGTGGAATATACTTCAACATATCAATTGAAGTGATTTCATTGGTTGACTTTTTAAGGATGTCATGATTACCAACAGTTATCCTGATGTCATTGAATATCTTTGAAAATGACTCAAACAGTTTAATAACTCTATGTATGGTATTCAATCCAATAGTTGACCTGTTATCAAATACATCACCACAGTGGATAAGAATGTCATCTTCTCCTACTTCTGCTTTCATAAGTGGTACAACAATATTCTCAAAGTATCCAATATAGTCATCCAACCACTCTTCATCATCACCCTTATATCCAAAATGGGTATCGGCAATTAACCATATTTTTCTATTACTCATACATTAAATATAACAATAAAGGAGGTAATTCCAACCTCCCTCATCATTACTTATTGATTATCTGATATCTATCAAGTTCTGCTGCAATAAATGCACCTACTTTTTTAAGGTTGGAAACATAGTCTTCAGACTTCCAATATTGCTTGTCAAAAGGCCAATCTTTTTCACCATTAGAATTAATTGCTTCATTCAGATAGGCAAGTGCGCACCTCAAAAGTTCCTTATCATTATAACCTGAATCATGGTATCCAGTGTAACCATATTTGGAGATTTGCTTTATCCTCTCCTCTGTAATCAGTTCAAGTCCTGTCTTCATAACTCATTAGATTAAACCCCACTCTGCAAGTGCTTCAAATCCACCAATTGAATCAATGTACTCCTTTGCTTCTGCTACAATCTTGCTGTAAGGAATACCATTTACTTCAGTATCACCAATGGCACAGAAGTAATTTTGAGTCTTTCCAGTCCTCTGTGCCTCAAGGAAAGCATAGATATTAACTGATACATCTGCCTTGGAAATATCCTTTCCATGAAGTCCACCACCAGTGACACTTCTACCCATATCAGATCCAAGTTTCCTGTTAGTTGCACCAGTATCCACATTGGAACCACCAGTCCAGTCACCAAGAGGATTGACAACAACCTTATATTCAGGATAAGCATATTCCAGGTCTTCCTTGAGTTCATTGGTAACACAATGACTTTGACAAACTATAAGTGTCCTGGTCTTATCATCAATGATGTACTTACCATCTGTAGGATATGCCTCATAGATTTTCTGAGCAATATCACTCAACTCCATCTCCTCATTAGTAAGAGGTTCACCCTTGAAGATACCATTATCACCACAACGGATTTGACCATCCTGGTTATGAGCAAGGTGTTCATCCTGTGGCACCCATTTAATTTCAAGTTCCCGTAAATCATCTCCAACAATTCTCTGAACAATAGGCATAACATTCTTTGAATCATACACAAAACTTGATTCAGCAATGATGGTACACTTACCATGTCCAAGTAATACTTCAACTGCCACTTTAGGATTCTCCTGATTTGCATAAGCCAAATCAACCAACGCACCAGCAATGCGGTCTGCCACTTTATCTGGGTGTGATGGGTTTACTTTTTCAAACATACACATATTTTTATTACTTACATTTAACAATCTAAATATAACAAAAGTCCATAAATATCTTATATATCTTAATGATAAAATGAAGAAATTAAGTCAGATAACTGAATCAGTCTGGAATGACATCAGGAAAAGAGGTAATGGTTCTGAAATAAAACAAGAAGAGGGAAGAAAAGTAACAACCTGTCTTGAAATTGATATCATCTTAAAACAACCAGATTGTGACTATGATGGTCTCATTCATGATATTATTGTTGGTAGGAATGAATATGAATTTGGTATTCAGAATGCCAGGGATGTAAAATGTACACCAGATGAGATGATAAATGTAAGAAAATTCCAAGCACCATATGATTATCTGATTTATGATGGTGGACATGGTACAGACTTGATTGCCTGTTTCAGTTCTTATGATGAACTTATTGAATTCCAGTTGGATGATGAATTTCAAGACAAATACTGTGAAGAAGACTATATCTCAATATGTAGAGCCATTGCAACAAAGATGAAAGAGATTGGTGACAGACTTGTATATATCCCATCTGGAAAATCATTTATGTTAAGTGTTGATAGACAGGACACATCTGAATATGAAAGAGATTATGGTCTTGAACTCATAAGTGAAAATGATGTATATTATTGGATGTGTAGTCATTCATATGAAGAGGGAGATGATTTATTAAGTTTTAAAGAAGACATAATTGATGAGTTTCCAGAATTGAAAGACCAAGATTTCATTGCTTGGTCATATACAAACAATGGTGGTTGTTACATTGCTATTCCTACTTATGATATTAACAACATATTGAACATTAGGAAATACCAAGAATTTACTAAAAAGTGGTTTAAAGTATGAAAAGGTTTAGTAACATAGAAGAATCTGTATGGAGTGACATCAGGAAAAGAGGTAATGGTTCTGATGCCAAACAAGAAGATATTCCAGAACAGGATAAGGAACACTGGTGGAGAAACATTGGTCTAAATAATGTTATCAAGTATCCGGCAGACCAGTTGAAAGCATATGATATAATGTACAACCTTGTCATATATAAATTATTTCACACATTACATATCAAAGATGCTGACCAGATAGTTATCCATTTCAAGGGTGAACCATATTGGGATTTAACCATTGCTCATAATACCTCATATGGTAATGATACTTTCTCAATGTATGCACATGGTAATTCATCACCATGGCAGATACAATTCTCAAAGATGAATACAAATGAAAAAAGGAGTATCAGGCAAAGATTAGAAAAGAAAACATTCTACATTTATAAGTATGTGTTTGGTGGTGGTACTCAGACAGAATATCATTTGAGAGAAGAGGATACATACAAAGGTGAAAAAGGAATTTTAATGAAAAATGATAAAGATTGGAATAGATTTTAGTCTCATATCCCCGGCGATATGTATATATAAGGATGGTGAGTATTCATTCATCTCCTTCTTTGATGATCATGGTAAGAACTGGAAAGAAGGTAAGAGTAAGGATTACAATTACCACAGACTTCTTTCTGATGTGATTGAACTCAACCCATACACCAGGGAAATTGATAAGAAGAACTATAGGGAAGAACAGAGAACAAAGATGAGAGCTGCGAAAATGATCGCCCACAAAATCTCAAACAGATTGGTGGAACTTGTGGGTGATGAAGAAGTCATCATTGGACTTGAAGGATTCTCATATGGTAGTATCTCTTCTTCAACCCTGGACCTGGCACTGTTCAACTCTTTTTTGAGAATTAAGTTATTGGAAGACTTTGGTGAAGACTGTCTTGTCATCATTTCTCCAACAGAAGGTAAGAAGAACCTTTCTGGTAAGGGAAATGCAAAGAAGGAAGATATGATCCAGGCTTTCATTGAGAACAGGACAAATGACCCAGATATTGAAAAGTGTCCATTCTGGAAGTTCTGTAAAGATAATGAACTTGATTATAAAAACATAAAACCAATTGATGACCTTGTTGATTCATATGGTATTTTAAGAAGTATATGAAGAAGTTAAGTAAGATACATACACCAACTTTCACAATAGACTACATTCCTGATGAAGTCTTTGCCAGGATGAAGGACAAATCATATCCGGAAGATGCAACCACTCTCCTGGATGATTTGAGATATTTACAGGTATCTTATTACAACTTCAACAATGAATCAGTACTTGGTGAAATAGTATGTAATAAGAGTATTGCAGAAGACCTCATTTACATCTTCAAAAAACTATATGAAGCAAAGTATCAGATTTGTAGTATCAGACTTGTTGATGATTTTGATGCATCTGATGACAAGTCAATGACAGCAGACAACACATCTTGTTTCAATTTCAGGTATATCAGGAATACCAACAGACTTTCACCACATGCTGATGGTGTCAGTATAGACATCAACCCAGTTGAAAATCCTTGTATAAGAGATGGTGTTGTTCACCCTGAAATTGGATCTGAATATGTAAACAGGTCTTTGGAGTTTGACCACAAGATTGATGAAGATGACCTTTGTTATAAACTCTTCACAGATCATGGATTCACCTGGGGTGGAAGTTGGGACAATCCAAAAGACTATCATCATTTTGAAAAAAGAAACTAAAGATATGAAAAAGTTAAGCGAATCAGTCTGGAATGACATCAGAAAAAGAGGTCTTGGTACCGAAATCAAGAAAGAGGATGAAATGACTCAAGCAGATTTTGATGCTCTTAATGATTGTATATTTGAGTTTGCAACAAGAGTTGTTTGGGATAATTGGAAATATAGTAGAGAATCTTTTTGTAAGTGTGTATATGATTATACCAGATATTCTACAACAGGTGAAAAAGCAAATGTTGATAATATTTTGAAATATGTTAATTCACATTGGGAAAACTTAAATGCTGAATTAGATGATGCCATTGAAAGAGAACAAAATGAAAAAGACGAAGGTATGAATGAATCAGTCTGGAATGACATCAGGAAAAGAGGTCTTGGTGATGAAGTAAAACAAGAAGACAAAGGTATTACCCTTGTCATTGATGGTGTAAAGTATACCCTTATGAAAGATTTCTGGGGACTTGGAGATGTTTATGAAGAGGAAAACTCTGACCCTTGGAGATGTTTTGCATTTAATAGACCTGAAAACAGTCCAACTGTAATCTGGGGTGATACAGAAATAGCAGGTGTATTTGGCTGTGATAAATGGGATATTGGTGAAGATGAATATGATGTCTATGTATTGAGAGATTATATAGATAAAGATAGGGATGATTATATTGATGAGTTGATTAAAAATGGAAGATTTAAGCAGATGTATAGTTCTGAACTTGAAATCCAGGATATTCTTGTCAAATACACAAAGAAGATTTTTGAAGACAATCATATGTCTGATTTCGCCAAATTTACCATATATGATTTGATTGGTACTGATTATGATTTTGGTGGTGCAATACTCTATGAAGATGATGGAACTTGGTATGATGATGATGGAAATCCAACAATACCTCCTTGTGAATTAGAAGATGTTGATTATGATACAGTTAAAGATATACATATAATCACATACCCTATGCTTGATAACTGGTATGAGGATTTAAAGAAAGAATTAATAGACACATATACAAAACTTGGATGGGTACATTTGAAAGAATTTGAATTGGATTATGAAAACAATCCAAGTGGTGCAGAAGGTGTAGCATTCATAAAATTTAAAGATTAACTATGAAGAAATTAAGTGAATCAGTATGGAATGACATCAGGAGAAGAGGTATAGGTGCTGATACAAAACAAGAGGATGCTTTCAATCCAGATTATGTTGACTTTGGTGAAAACACCACAGTCTATTGGGCAATTGACAACCTTGAGATTGATGGTGAGGTGAAGTTCTATTTTGATGATGTAAAAGATTACAATAACAATGGTTGGAAACTTCCTACTATTGATGAAGTGAACCAGTTGCAATGGAATATCAGGATTGCCTGGTATGAAGGATGTAAGCACCTTAAATTTTATGATGGAAATGAATTAAGACTCAAAACCAATGGAAGTGGCGGATTCCATATGTGGACAAAAGAAATCAATACTAAATTCCCAAGTAGTGCATATGCATATGGATTTAATAATTCAAATGATTTTGATGTTACAAATTTCAATAAGTCAATAAACAAACTCTTTGTGTTCCTGGTGAAAGATAAGAACTATGTTTCTGAATCTGTTTGGAATGACATCAGAAGACAAGGTAATGGTACTGATGTTAAGAAAGAGGATGATTTAACAAACATAAAATATTTAAAACCTCTTGATATGGGTGGTTCAATTTTGTGGGCAGATGATGACCTTTCATTAAAAGATGGAGACTGTTACTTTACGTTTGATGAAGCATTTGAACTTGCCAAAAACAGTGGATGGAGACTACCAACTCTTGAAGAAGTAGCAGAATTGGATGTACTTTACAATAAAGGTTCTTATAGTTCTGATTCTGAAGCATTCTATTTTAAACAACTTATTTTTGAAAAGAAAGGACTCATATACATATCAGCAAGTGATAAACCCATAGATAAAGATTTTTATTATTGTTGGACTTCAACACTTCTTAAAAGTAATAACCGCTTTGCACATATATTAACATTTGATAATGATCATCCAATACATACACCATTAAATTGTACAAATATTAATGATACTGTTACCCAAGATACAACTAATGGTAAACTCTGTGTAAGATTAGTAAAGGACAAATAATATGAAAAAGTTAAGTGAATCAGTATGGAATGACATCAGAAGAAGAGGTATAGGTGCTGATGTCAAACAAGAAGATGACCTCACCAATATCAGAGAACTTGTTCCTGTTGATATGGGTGTATCTGTCTTATGGGCAGACAAAGACCTTGAAAGGAAAGACGGTAATTGTTACTTTGATTTTAATGAGGTAAGTAATATTATCAAAAACTCAAAATGGAGAATACCCACAAAACAAGAATCATATGAACTCTTTCAGTACACAACTATGATTAAAAACACAGATGAAGTATGTATCCAAGAAGGTAAGTTTGATGATAAACCACAACTTATATTTGACAAAAAAGGTTATCAGTATGGAGATAATGATAAAGTTTTTCAAAAATCAACATATGCAATGTGGACATCTACTAAAACAATTGAACATGAAGCATACTATATGAGTGTTATTGCCAGAATAAATGATACTCACTTCACATCAATGCACTATGGAAATAGACTCTGTGTAAGACTTGTTCAAGACAGAAATTAAAAAAGAGAGGACTGAATCCTCTCTTTTTCTTTGTGGTAATGTGAAAATGAAAACTTATGCAAAGCGAACCGGAGTCAGAACTACATAAGTCTTTGTCCCCTTTTCATCAACAGAGATGAACTTAATCTTGTTACTGTGGAACTCAATGTCATAGTGTTCATCTGAATCAATCCAGACAAAGTATGACTTATTGAAGCAATGGAGATAACCCTCATCTGTATTTGCTTCAAAGTTCTCATAATTGAGCTTCTTTGAATAGAGTTTTTCAAATGCATCAAACTCCTTAATATTATAGTCATCAAGAAGTGCATTGACAGCATCACGGACATTCTCATCAGTACTCTCAATCTCTGATACAGTAACCACATTATCACTGATAGAGAAACAGACACGACATGATTCTTTGTTCAACTGGAACAACTGTGAGAGATACTTGAACTCATTCTCATTGATACCAACCTTGTACTCAAGGGTAGATGTATCCTCAAAGATGGTATGACGGGCATGGTCAGGAATCTCAAGGAATGAAAGAGCCTCCTTGTCAGCAGCAGGAACTGTGAGATTTACTTCACTATTCTCAACAACAACCTTCTTTGCATAGTTGTTATCTTCAATGTAGAAGGTAACATCAACACCTTCTGTACCAACAAGACTTAATACAGAACTGAGCTTACCGGCATTAGTGAACTGAATCTTTGTAAGTTCATCACCACACTCATTACTGAAAGTCTCACAATACTGCTCAAGGTTTGCAGAGATTGACTTCAATGCAGACTTGTTCTTGTTATAAGCAGTTGACTCAAACTTACTGCCCTGTAAGTTGATAAAAATGAAGTTATCCAATGAGGCACTTCTCTTGATAAGGGTATTAAACTCCTTTACATCACAATTTTTTAAAACAATTTTCTTCATATATTAAAACTATTAGAATGTTCTTTCCATAAAAATAACAAAAAAATCTCTAAAATAAAGATAATTCTTCAGGTTGTCCATCAAATCTTTCCATTTCATCCAGTTCCCAGTTCATCACCTTTGCTGGAATATCTGAATAAGGGATGCACATTGTAACCCCATCCATTTGGAAGATATTGTAAGAGATGATTTTAGCAACCTCAATCATCAAATCAATGGGCATACTCTTTCTGAATTTGTCTTCAAACCAGTCTATCACATCATATAAGACATTCTCCCTGGCAAGAAGAAGGGAATCACCCTGCCACTCATAACCATAGGTGGACTGTAATGAATAATACATACCACACACCCACTCATTATGGTCTTTTGTGATTGGCAGTTCATTGACCTTCCTCATCTTCCTGTCCAACAATCCCTGTCTTTCTGAAAGAGGAATCATCTTCCCGGTTGATACATCATACCTGGATACTAGATAAGGTGCTTCTCCACAGGTGACCTCCAGGACTTTCCTTGTAAGATACTGTCTTGTGTTTCCTTCAAACTTCTCATCAACAGAATCATTCATCTTCTTGATGATTTCAATAGGTGTATATACCTCTGCCTTTGAATCAGTCCTGGATTTCTGGTCTTCCTGGGTTTTCAATACTCTTGGTTTGATGACATTCCCAGAGATTATCTGTTCTACCTGGATAGAAGATTTTGGATCATACCCATACTGGTCAGTACCCAAGAGAATGTTCTTCCCTGTTGTCCTATCCATAAGAAGTATCTCCAAAATCTCCCTTGGTATTTTAAATTCATTGATGTCTATCATACTATCAAAAAATAACAAATTATTACCACAATCCAGCTTCTGTTGTCATAGAAATGTCAATACTTGGATAACCCATTGCCTCAACAATCCTATTGACAGGACTCAAGATAAGAAGGTCAAACATTTTATTCTTATCAATCTCAAGGTTAGCAGCCATATCCATAGGGAACATGCCGGCAGGATAACTGAATGCCTCACATCTGTTAAGGCTCATCACATCAGTATATACTTCTGTACCATTCGCCCTTATCTCTTTTGCATTGGTTATCAGTTTATATGATTCTGGATGCCTTGCATATTCACTGACAGGTACCTGACTTTCCATCTTCCAATATGTGTACTTTGGTGTAGGTTTCACATAAAGAACACAAAGTTTATCAGCATCAAACAAAGTACTGTATCTCTTCTTAAACTTCTCATTGTTGTTGAGGATATAATTGTAGAGTGCAGCACCCTGGACTGTAATCATCGCCTTTGGATTCATCTCAATCTCACCAGTATCACTCAATACATACTCACTGTACTTGTTCATACCCTTATTGACACTGATGGTCTCTGGACTTTGAAGCATAAACTGTTTCTTGATACCAGACAACTTCTTCACAAAACTGTCAAGTACAAACTCCTCCTGCTGGAAGATCCACTTCACCAGGTCAGTAAGTTGGTTCTTCACCCACTGTGATGAACTGGTCTGTGCAATTTCTACACCAGTGGCCTTAATCTTTGTACAAGGGTCATAATAGACATTTGGTTCGGCCCAGGTCATATTCTTGATATACTTCTTCTTGGCCAACCAGATACCAGCCTCATTGTATGCCTCAAGTTCAAAGTCAAGAATGTTAGGTGTACCATTCTTCTTGGCATACTCCTCATGTATCCTCTTCAGATAGTCTGACATAAACACCCTATTGATAGTAAGACAGAACTCTCTACCAGATGGTTCAATGGTGTCAATATGCCAATCATACTTACTTGTATCAATGGAATCCACATCAAAGTACGTCCTTGCATCTTCCTCGGTAGGATAACCACCCTTGGACACATATACAAACTCCTTCTGGTCATTCTGTTTGTTGACCTTTGTCAGTCTCCATACATCATGATCAAACCAGTCAGTGACCTTGATGATGTCCTCATAGGATGTATAAATGGAATCTGTATCAATATACCTGGTGATAGGTTTGATGTCCTTGTTAGGGTCAGTGATCTTGATACCCATAGCAATGTGGGTCTTGGTATCTCTCTGCCATACCTTGTTTGCCCAAAGATTGATAAGTCTCTCTGCATTAAGGATAGCATTCTTACCCTGCTTGGTCACAGACTCTGCAATCACAGGGTTGTAGAAATAGAATCCAGAGAATCCGAATGCACCATAGATACCATTGATAACCACCTTTGTACCAAGCTGGAAGTTGTTGTAGATGTCTGCCTGTACCTGACAGTAGGACATAATCTCCTTGACC
>JAEEGL012764849.1_pt1 | contig 11552 bp, 10 predicted proteins | sample 9134231 | NCBI WGS metagenome assembly JAEEGL01 (sample SAMN16246548, study PRJNA631951) | gut metagenome | biome: gut microbiome; feature: rumen; material: fiber-attached | host: Bos | place: Iran: Karaj | collected 2018-10 | reverse complement strand
GCTGGTGCGCAAGGAGATTATCGACATATTCTCACGCCTGGGATTCACCCTTGCCGATGGTCCTGAGGTGGAAGACGACTGGCATGTGTTCAGCGCTCTGAACTTTGCCGCCGATCACCCCGCACGCGACATGCAAGACACTTTCTTTATCAACCAAGACGATAAAGAGGTGCAGCGCAACATCATTCTGCGCAGCCATACCAGCTCGGTGCAGGTGCGCACCATGGAGCGTCAGAAACCGCCCATCCGCATCATCTGCCCAGGCCGCGTGTATCGCAACGAGGCCATCACAGCGCGCGCTCACTGTTTCTTCCACCAGATCGAAGGTCTCTATATCGACAAGAATGTGAGCTTTGCCGACCTCAAGCAAGTGCTCCTGCTCTTTGCGCAGGAACTCTTTGGTAAAGACACCAAGATTCGCTTGCGCCCCAGCTACTTCCCGTTCACCGAGCCCAGCGCCGAGATGGATGTATCGTGCATGCTGTGCGGCGGCGAAGGCTGCGGTTTCTGCAAGCACACCGGTTGGGTTGAGATTCTGGGATGCGGCATGGTCGACCCCAATGTGCTCGAATCGTGCGGCATCGACAGCAAAGTCTATAGCGGCTATGCATTTGGTCTTGGCATCGAGCGAATCACCAATCTGAAATATATGGTGAAGGACCTGCGCATGTTCTCGGAGAACGATGTGCGCTTCCTGAACGAGTTCCAGGCCGCTCACTGATAAGCAAACTCATTTTTGCAACAATAACAATGGTGCATCACGCTCATGCGATGCGCCTTTTTTCATAACAAAAACCACACGCACATGACACTCAAAGAACGATATGAAGGCGCACTGAACTACTGGCGCACTGCCATGCCCAACCCCGCCACCGAACTGGTCTATAGCAACCCGTTCGAGATACTGGTGGCGGTGATACTCTCGGCACAATGCACCGACAAGCGCGTGAACATGGTCACCCCAGAACTATTTGCCGCCTACCCCACCGCCCAAGACATGTCAGCAGCCAGCGAAGAAGAGATACTGCACTACATCAAGAGTGTGTCATATCCCAACAGTAAAGCGCGTCATCTGCAGCAGATGTCGGCCATGCTCGTCGACGAGTTTCATGACACCGTACCCGACACCATGGAGCAACTCACCCGTCTGCCCGGCGTAGGCCGCAAAACTGCCAATGTGATACTGGGGGTGGTGTTCAACAAGGCCGCCATTCCTGTTGACACTCATGTATTTCGCGTGGCAAACCGAATGGGCCTCGCCTCGGGTAAGACACCGCTTGAAGTTGAGAAAACGCTCATCCGCCACATTGCGCCCGAAGACCGCTTCAAGGCCCACCACTGGATACTGTTGCACGGCCGCTACACCTGCAAGGCACTCAAGCCCAACTGCTTGGAGTGTGGCGTGAAACAATGGTGCAAAACCTATCAGACAAGCCACAAAACCCAGCAATAACAAAATTAACAGGAGGCAGCTACCCAAGTTGCCTCCTGCCATTAGTTACATACATAAACCATATCTAACACCTCATTACACTTCAATTCACATAACCCTTAAAACACAAAATCTTGTCAGTTCATCTCTTTGACACAGAAAAAACAAAATAGTTTAAAATGCGGTAAAGAAACGACAATAACATTCATAGTTTTACTGAATCACTTTTTTGTTGTAAATTTGCAAGTTGAATTCAAGCACTAACGATGACCGTTGACCGAAAGAAAATATTGCAGCACATCGACACGCCCATCTTTCACCTTGTGGGAGAGGTAGCAGACTCCATGAATCGTTCCTGCTATGTGGTGGGCGGCTATGTGCGTGACATTTTTCTTGACCGACCCAGCAACGACATGGACTTTGTAACGGTGGGCAGCGGCATCGAGGTTGCAAAGGCGGTAGCAGCCAAAATTGGTCCTAAAAAATCGACCCTTGCCGTATTCAAGACCTACGGCACCGCTCAAGTCAAGGCTGGAGGAATGGAACTGGAGTTTGTGGGTGCTCGCCGCGAGTCGTATCAGCGTGGGAGCCGCAACCCCATTGTGGAAGACGGCACGCTGCACGATGACCAGTGCCGCCGCGACTTCACCATCAATGCCATGGCCATCTCGCTCAACAGCGGCACCTACGGCGAACTGCTTGACCCCTTCGACGGCATTGCCGACATGGAGCGCCGCATCATACGCACCCCGCTCGACCCCGACATCACCTTCAGCGACGATCCGCTGCGCATGATGCGTGCCGTGCGATTTGCCACGCAACTGAACTTCGACATTCTGCCCGAGACTTTCGCAGCCATAACGAGGAACGCATATCGCATCGATATCATCACCCGCGAGCGCATTGCTGAGGAACTGATGAAGATCATGCGTGCCCAAGCCCCGTCACGCGGATTCAAAATGCTGCACGACTGCGGACTGCTGAAGCGCATTTTCCCCGAGCTCGAAGCCTTGTGTGGTGTGGACAACTCTCACGGACGCAGCCACAAGGACAATTTCCTGCACACCATGCAGGTGCTTGACAATGTGGCCGAACAGAGCGAAAACGAGTGGTTGCGCTGGGCGGCACTCATGCACGACATAGGCAAGCCAAGCACCAAACGCTGGGACGAGCACCAGGGGTGGACATTCCACAACCACAATTTCGTGGGCGAAAAGATGGTGCCCAAGATTTTTGGCCGCATGCGTCTGCCGCTGAACGAGCACATGAAATATGTGAAGAAGCTGGTGGGTCTGCACATGCGTCCCATCGCCCTTGTTGAAGACGAAGTCACCGATTCGGCAGTCAGGCGACTGCTCTTTGATGCCGGTGATGACATCGACGACCTGATGCTGCTGTGCAGTGCCGACATCACATCGAAAAACGAAGAGAAAGTGAAGCGTTTCCGCGACAACTTCGTGCTGGTGAAGCAAAAACTGGTGGATATTGAAGAAAAGGACCGTGTGCGCAACTTCCAGCCTCCCATCGATGGCGAGGAAATCATGGAAATCTTCGGTCTGCAACCCTCAAAACCTGTGGGCATCATCAAGGACGCCATCAAGGATGCCATTCTTGACGGAACCATCAAGAACGACCGTGATCAAGCCTACGATTTCATGCTCCTGAAAGCCAAGGAAATTGGGTTAACTCCCCTCATCGACAAACGATAACCCCATTCACTCTACTAAAAGCGTACCGCCCCGTCACAGCACAATGAGCAGTGGCACCGGCAAGTGACCTGATATGGTATAGAGGATATCACTTGAATAGGTACTGCGACCCTGATACACATTTTGCCCCGTTACGGTAGCAATGATGTCGCTCATATAGGTGCTGCGACCCTGGTAGATGTACTTGCCATCCCAAGTGGCAATGATGTCGCTCGAGTAATTGCTACGGCCACGATACAGGTATTTGCCGTCCCACGTGTAGAGGATGTCGCTCATATAGGTGCTGTTGCCGCGATACAGGTATTTGCCGTCCCAAGTATAGAGTATGTCGCTGCGATATGTGCTGTTGCCACGATACAGATACTTGCCGTCGAATGTGTAGAGCATATCGCTCAGATAAGTGCTGCGACCAGCATAAACCTTGGTCACAGCCATCGAGGTGAAAGTGACGCACAACATGGCCAACACCAGAAACGCTTTGACGATATTTGAGGATTTTTTCATAGTTATAGTCATTTTAGTGTTGCAAAAATAACTATTTTGAGCAGGATTAGAAAAAAAATGACTATTTTTGCATATTGAAAACTAAAAATCATGACCGTTTTTTACACCTCATAGAAAAAAATGTGCCGTTATGGAAGACAATAAGACATCTGAAATAAAGAAGACTCTCATACAGCTCGTCAAATACGGCATTATTGGTATGAGCAATACCCTCATCACGCTCATCACCTTCTATGTGCTCAACACGCTGCTCAATGTGCCTTATGTACCGGCTAATGTAGCAGGCTATGTGCTGGGCGTGGCTAACAGTTTCTTCTGGAACCGCACCTGGGTATTCAAGACCAAGAACAACTGGCGCCGTGAGGCCGTGCTGTTTGTCATCGGTTTCCTGTTGTGCTGGGGACTGCAGATTCTGTTCAGCTGGGTACTGCTTGAAGTGTGCGACATGAAGAACCTGACCATCAGCTGGCTGCCCATGAAGAAGGCTGGCCAGAACATAGTCATGATTCTTGCCATGGTGGTTTACACCCTGGCCAACTATGCATTTAACCGCACATTCACATTCAGGGAGCAGAAATAACCTTTGATTGATGAATAATGATTGATGAGGGAATCACTCACCGGTTTTGATGAGCGTGACGCCCACATCGCTAATTCCTTGGAGCATCTTCTCACGCGTTTGCATCACATTCCACACTACAATGCGCCTGATGCTTGCATGCGGCACATCGCGTGCCACTATTTGCTCACATTGATAAAGTGCTCCAAATCCAGATCCTTTCCAGTGTCCGTGCTCATCGGCAATGTGGAAGGTGACCTGCCGGCGTTTCACATTGCCGTCCTGGTCGATGAAGTCAATAGCAAGTGGCAAATCCTGATAGGCATAATCGGTATTGTGACGAACAGCCAGTTTCACATCGAAATGCGACAACGAGTCGAGACTGTCAGGTGCAAAATGCAGCGGTGACTTCACACTCCATCCGTCAGATGGAATCGAATAAAATTTAGAATATGTTTTTGTTTCAGAAGTACAACCCACCATGCACAGACAAATCAACAACAATGCAACGCAAAGCCCTTGAGCCTTGCGCTGCAGTTGTTTGATATTTGATGGGTTGATTGCCATGAAAAATGTATCAGTAAATCAAGAAGGGTTAGAATCGTTCTTCGGACGGAAAACCATGGGACCATTGCGGCGAGGTCCCTGGTGAGCAGGTCCCTCGGGGCGCCCAATCTGGGGGCGACGACGATGGTTACCTCCGCCATTGCGGCGAGGTCCGCCGCTTGGTCTGGGTTTATTTTCATCCTCAGCACCATTTTCGCCAACTTTAGGCTCATTCTTTTCACGATTCTCGGGAGCAGCCGTCTTGTTCTTGTTACGGTTCTTGCTCTTTTTCTTCTTCTTTTTGTCGAAACGGCTGATGCTATCTTGACCGATGATGTCGCCATAGGCTTTGATCTCGGCCTGATGCAGTACGCTATCGGGATTGAGTTTGTCAGGCCGAACACCATTTTTGTTCAGAGCAATCACCTCAAAGGCACGCTCAGCACTGATGGTGACAAGATTGGCAGCCACATTCTTGTCGGTCGAATAGGTAATTTCCTTCTTGAACATGTCGGTCTTGAAATGGAAGTAAGCATTGTCCTTCGTTTCAAGAACGATATCACGCGGCGGCAACTGCCTGGATGTCTCAACATAGGAGTCAACCTCAAAGTTGATGCAGCACTTGAGTTTGGCACACTGGCCAGCCAGTTTCTGAGGATTGAGCGAAATATCCTGATAGCGTGCAGCACTTGTGGCAACCGACACAAAGTTGGTCATCCAGCTGGCACAACACAACGGGCGGCCACAGGGACCAATGCCCCCTATCCTACCAGCTTCTTGGCGAGCGCCAATCTGCTTCATCTCCACTCTGATTTTGAAGACCTCGGCCAGCACCTTGATGAGCTGGCGGAAGTCGACACGCTCATCAGCAATGTAATAGAAGATGGCCTTATTGCCGTCGCCCTGATACTCCACATCGCCAATCTTCATCTTCAGATTCAGGTCGGCTGCAATCTGGCGCGAACGGATCATCGTGTCCACCTCCCGTGCCTTGGCTTGTTCAAAACGCTCGATATCGGCGGGTTTAGCTTTCCTGAACACGCGCAGTATCTCAATGTCGGGTTTCAGGTTGGCTTTCTTCATCTGCAACTTCACCAGACTGCCTGTCATTGACACACGGCCAATGTCGTGACCGGGATTGGCTTCCACGGCCACCAGGTCGCCCTCTTTCAGGTCAAGGTGCGATGTGTTGCGATAGAAGCCCTTGCGGGTGTTCTTGAAATGCACCTCGACCAGTTCGAAGTCGTTAGTACCGCCAGGCACATCGGCAAGCCAGTTGTAGGCGTGCAGATTGCAACGGGTGTCAGTCGTGCACGAGCACGAGCAACTGTCGCAATTCACGCATTCGTCGCCCTTGAGCGGCTTGCTTGGATTATTTAAATTCTCAGCATTCATGGGAATATGGTAGCAAAGAATTTATTTAGCATAGCTCACAGCACGCGTTTCGCGAATGACCGTGATGCGAACCTGTCCGGGATAGGTCATTTCATCCTGAATCTTCTGTGCAATCTCGGTCGAGAGTTTCTCAGTCTCGGCATCGGTAATCTTGTCGGCACCTACAATCACGCGCAATTCGCGACCTGCTTGAATAGCATAGGTCTTGATCACACCAGGATAGGACATGGCCAGATGCTCAAGGTCGTTGAGTCGCTTGATGTAAGCCTCAACCACCTCACGGCGAGCACCAGGACGAGCGCCCGAGATGGCATCGCACACTTGCACGATAGGAGCATACATGCTGGCGGCCTCTTCCTCGTCGTGATGAGCACCGATGGCGTTGCAAATGTCGGGGTTCTCCTTGAATTTCTCGGCGAGCTTCATGCCAAGCACTGCGTGCGGCAATTCGGGCTCATCATCGGGCACCTTGCCAATGTCGTGCAACAGACCGGCGCGGCGGGCTTTCTTGGGATTCAGGCCCAGCTCGCTTGCCATAATGGCACACAGGTTGGCAGTCTCACGAGAGTGTTGCAGCAGGTTCTGGCCATAGCTGGAGCGATATTTCATCTTGCCAATGAGTCGGATGAGTTCGGGATGCAGGCCATGGATACCTAAGTCGATGGCTGTACGCTTACCGGTTTCAATCACCTCTTCCTCGACTTGCTTGCGCACCTTAGCAACCACTTCCTCGATGCGAGCGGGGTGGATGCGGCCGTCGGCCACCAGCTGATGCAGAGCCAGACGGGCAATCTCGCGGCGTACAGGGTCGAAGCCCGAAAGCACAATGGCTTCGGGAGTATCGTCTACAATAATTTCGATGCCAGTAGCGGCCTCCAGAGCGCGAATGTTGCGACCTTCGCGGCCAATGATGCGACCCTTGATGTCGTCGTTATCGATGTGGAACACCGTCACGGCATTCTCGATGGCAGTTTCGGTAGCCACACGCTGAATGGTCTCGACAATGATGCGCTTCGCCTCTTTGTTGGCAGTCAGCTTAGCATCGTCCATGATGTCGTTGATATAGGATGCAGCAGCCGTCTTGGCTTCATCTTTGAGGCTTTCGACAAGTTTTTCCTTAGCCTCTTCGGCACTTAAGCCACTCACATGCTCGAGTGTGTCGCGAACGCTCTTTTCCATCTTGTCGACCTCTTTCTTGCGGCTTTCCAGCACATTCATCTGGTTGTCCAGATTCACTTTCAAGGCATCGGTCTCGCTTTTCTTGCGCTGCAAATCTTGCTGCTGCTGGTTGAGTTGAATTTCGCGCTGTTTCAACTTGGCTTCACTGGCCTGCACTTTCGACAGGCGTGCATTGGCAACTTTCTCGGCCTCGCTTTTGATAGAGAGGCCTTCTTCCTTGCCTTTGATCACTTCGTTGTTTTTAAGCACTTCAGCCTCAAGCTTTGCCTTTTCAAGAATGGTATTGGCCTGTGACTTCGAGTTTTTTCTCGTAGCGTAAACAGCCCCTCCGGCACCCAGTGCCAGCGCTGCCAACGCAATAACTATTACTATTATAGTATTCATTATTAATAATTTAAATAAAAATATATAAAAAAGCACCCTCCGACTCCTTCCGCTATTTGAGCGGTTAGTTGTCATGAGTGGTGCAGGAACCTAAAATACAAACGAATGTATATGAGTATAGCGAATCTAAATATCGTTATTTTATCTTAACCACGATTTCATCAAGTTTTTGCTCAAAATCGTGAATAAACTCGTTTGTGGTGGCATTGTCACGATAGGCCTGTGCATACAGGCGGGCAAACTGAAACGCTACTCGAGCCATCACTTCTTCGCTGTTGCTCGTGTTCTTGAAACGATTCATCCACTTGTTCCACAATGTGTTAACAAGTTTTTCCGTTTCGCGATATAGCGGTTCTTCATCGCGGCTGATGCTCAGCGGTATTGGCTTCACATCGGCCAGCCTAATCATTATATTTATTTTATCTTCAGTTGCCATAGCATCTTCATTCGTTCAGTTGGGAGATGCATTTGTCAATGTCCCGCACCATACTGGCAATTATCTGCTTCAATTCTTTCACTTCGTCGGGATTTGAGGCCATATTTCGAGCCATCTTAAGATACTTGTTATCCATCTGCAACTGCTCATCGGCCTTCTTCAACTTCTCCAACTCAGTGCGCAACGACTCAACCTGCTCAGCGAGAATCTTATTCTCCTCTTCCAGAGCATGATATTTCTCAATCAAGATATTGCTCTTGTTGACTATCCGGTTCAGCGTTTCTTGTAGTTCCGAAGCCATAAATTACCAAAATTGTACAAAAGTAGTCATTATTTTTCGTTCCCGCAAATCTTTCTCACTCAATTTAATAAACTTTTCGCTTTTTACTACCACTTTAAGCCTGCACATTAATCTCCACATAAAAACATCATCACCATTTAATAACCTCACAAGCATAATCATAAAACCCATAAATCGGGGAAGATTGTGCAAATAAAACACCAAACCAATTTAAAAGAAGTGGTTATAACAGTCAAAAAACTTGACCTAAATCAAGTTTTTTTAAAAAAAGTGATGGCCGAGTGTAACATTTCATCTGCTTGTTACGTCTACAGGTTGATACCGATCGATACGGCAAGTAGAAAACAAAACAAAATGATATGAGACGAACATTTATATTATTTACAACGATTTTAAGCACTGTCGCAATGATGGCGACAAACTTCACTGGCATAGTGATTGACGAGAACAAACAACCATTTGCTTTTGCAAATGTAGTGCTACTATCCCCTAACGACAGCACATTTGTGGCTGGGACAACAACCAATGATGACGGCACATTTTCTATCGACTGCACTTGCCAGCAAGCGCTGGTGAAGATAAGTTATATTGGCTATGAGACCAAGTTTGTGAACTCTATCGGCGGCGATATGGGGACAATCCAGCTGCAACCCGAGGCAACGATGCTTGGTGAGGTGGTTGTAAAAGGCACACGACCAACATTCAAAATTACCACCGAAGGCATCAAGACCGATGTCGACGGCACGTTGCTGAGCAAGGTGGGAACCGCCAACGATGTGCTCCAAAACCTTCCTGGTGTGCAGAAGAAAAGCGACGGCATCGAGGTGTTTGGCAAAGGCACTCCTCTCATCTACATCAACGGACGCGAGATGCGTAACAAAAGCGAACTTGACCAACTTAAAAGCGACGACATCGCGAGCGTGGAACTCATCACCAACCCTGGCGCGAAGTATAAGGCCGATGTGGAGTCAGTTATCCTCATCAAGACCAAGCGTCCACAGGGCGAGGGATTCTCGTTCGATACCGAAGCTGATTACTACCAAGGCGAGAATATGGACTTAGCCCTGGGCCTGAACTGGAACTATCGCAAGGGTGGCCTAGATGTGTTTGGTAGTCATTGGTACAACGAGTACAACTGGCATCAAAATGACGACATTCTCCTTGATGTGAAGTCAGATACCATCTGGCATCTTGACCAACTTATCGACAGCCGCAGTCGCAGCCGCTCGCTCTACAGCTCGGTGGGTGTGAACTATGTGCTTGGCGACAACCACTCGATGGGATTGCGCTACGATACCAAATGGTATTTCAGTAACAAAACATGGGGTGGCATGACTGCCAATGTTATGGCCAACGGGGAGTTCTATGACCATCTTGTGAACACAGTTGATCAAGATGAGAAGTCAAATATGCCACACACCCTCAATGCCTACTACAACGGCAAGATAGGGAAGACAAGCATTGATGTTAATCTCGACTATATGTTCTACAAGAACCGAACTTATCAGTACAACGACGAGGTTAGTCAAGAACAGGACAGCCGCATCGTCACCGCGCGGAGTGTAGAACGAAACCAGTTGCTTGCAGGCAAACTCGTGCTCTCGTGGCCGGTGTGGAGCGGCAACCTGCAGGCAGGAACCGAGCTTAGCAACACTAAACGCAACGACAACTACATCAATCCCGAGCAGATAGTGCCTACTTCGTTCACCGAACAGAAAGAACGCAATTACGCCTTCTTTGTGGAGTACTCTCGTCCCCTCCCCTTTGGTCAGATGCGACTGGGACTGCGCAACGAGAATGTGTGCAGCAAATATTATAGCATGGGCGAGCTCATTCCCGAGCAAAGCCGCACTTACCACCATCTGTTCCCAACGGTGGCCCTCTCGACCCGCGCCGGCAATGTGCAGCTGATGCTCAATTATGCCATGAAGATTCAGCGCCCTTATTACTGGCAGCTTAATGGTAGCGTAACTTACGCCAACCGTTTCACTTGGGAAAGCGGTAACCCCGCCTTGAAGCCGTCAATCAACAACCAACTGAGTTTCACGGCAATGTGGAAATGGGTGAACCTGATGATTGATTACAAGCGCACAAGCGACATTATTGTGAATGTGGCGCGTGAGGTTCCTGGCAGCGAGGCAACGACTCTGATAACTCGCGACAATGTGAACCATGCAGATGTTTTGAGAGTAATACTCAACCTCACACCGCATTTTGGCATTTATCAGCCTCAACTCTCGATTGCCATGATGAAGGATTGGGTCAAAATTCCTACACCCATTGGTTTCATCAGTCCCAAGCGCCCGTTATTCTTGATTCAGTTCAACAACAACATCAAAATACTCCCCACCCTCACTGCATCGGCAAACCTAAGCCTAACTACCAAGGGCGATAAAGAGAACTTGTCGCTGACAAAAGCAGCTGCCAACCTCGACCTAAGCGTTACTAAGACATTCTTCAACGACCGCTTGTCGATAAAGGTGGCAGGACACAACCTCCTTGACGCTCAGGAGCACATCAACTTGAACTATGGGCTGCGCCATCTGCACCAAGACAGTCATCACGATTCTCGCGAACTGCAAGTAACTGTGCGTTATAAATTTAACGCTGTTCAAAGCAAATATCGTGGTTCGGGCGCCGGCAGCGACGAGAAAGCACGCCTTGGCAAGTAATCATTTTACCTACTTCATCATATTCTTCAATGTGGGTGTGTCAAAATTCTGGCGCACCCTTTACATTATAAAAAAGATGTGGCATAAGCGCATTATGCCACATCCTTCTTATGTAAATTATCAAGCAGTTTGCTCAGATGAAAGTTATCATTTCTTCTGGGCCATAATTTCATTAACCTTGTCGATGAGTTTCTTGCCATCGAGCCCACGCGACAGAATGGTACCGTCGGGGCCAAAGACAATGATATGAGGAATGCCCATAATGCCGTAGAGGTTGGTGAGTTCCTCGAGTTTCTGGTTGCCCACAATCACCGGCCAAGGAATCTGCAGTTCTTCGATGGCACCACGGGTGTCGGCAGGCTCATCCCACACGGCAACGCCCAGGAAATTCATTCCCTTACCATTGTACTGCTCATAGAGTTTCTTGATGTCGGG
>JAEEGL012285713.1_pt1 | contig 11552 bp, 10 predicted proteins | sample 9134231 | NCBI WGS metagenome assembly JAEEGL01 (sample SAMN16246548, study PRJNA631951) | gut metagenome | biome: gut microbiome; feature: rumen; material: fiber-attached | host: Bos | place: Iran: Karaj | collected 2018-10 | reverse complement strand
ATGCCATCTCACCTGTACGGTCTGAAAGCCTGTCTCAGTATCAAAGGCGGCATCACTGCCGCCTTGTTGAAAATTGAAAACAGGTCACTGGATCCGGCTGATCTTCTCTTCATGCTGATCATGGGCAGCTTTGGTATCGGTGCTGAACCCCAGGGCCAGCGCAATCACAAAATCATATCCTTCAGGACACTGCAGTTTTGAGCGCAGCACGTCGGCTTTTTCCCCTGCAAAGGCAGGCTTTGGCAAACCGAGAATGACGCTTCCGACACCCAGTCCCTCTGCGGCAAGTGCCATATTCTCAACCGCAATGCCGCAATCAACTTCCGTCCAGGAGAATTCCTTTTCCCCAAAGAGGAAGACAACAGTAGGTGCATGATAGAAAATCTGGAAGTTCGGATCGGAAAAACGGGGATTCCCTTTTCCTCCCATTGCCTCTGCCGCAGCGTCATGAATCTCCTGAATAAGCGCTGCATTCTGTACTACGGAAAAATGCCATGGCTGATGATTCCTGGCGCTGGGTGATTCAAGCCCTGCCTGTAAAATCTGGGCCAGCAGTTCTTCCGGCAGCTGTTCCTTGGTATAAGCCCTGTGTGATCTGCGATTTGAAATAGCCTGCAAAACTTCCATAAGAAACTGCTCCTTTCTGATCATATACTGCCTTTCACAGGCAGTCAGATTCCTGCGTACAATTCTCTTTCCCCTGCTTGCTTTTCCCCGTTCCGCGCGGATGAAATCTGGCTGAGCATATACGCCGCGTATGCCCTGGCCAGTGCAGGATCATACTGAACCTCTCCGCCGCTTTCATATTCATGCAGTGCCGAACAAATCAGCGGATGATATTGTTCCGGCAGATTCTGCAGCCCCCAAATCCCTCCTTCCCGCTTGGAGAGCACCTTCTTTTCCTTCAGGTATCCAAGGACTCGGGTCAGGTTCAGAATCAGATACATGGGATTTTTCGTGATTTCATCCATGGCATCGGACACATCCAGCAAAATGGAATCCAGATAGTTCTCCTCCGGCACTTCCCCGAATACCTCGCAGACCGGCAGGCCGTACAGGCACAGACCTCTGCTTTGGATCACGGTAATATGCGCAGCCAGATCCGGATCGGTTCCGTTCATCTTTCGCAGATAATCCTCCGGATCCTTCCGGTACCATTCCGTATGCATTCTGGAATAATGCAGGATAAACGGCGTTGGATAAATAAAGGGATCGCAGACTTCCCTCGTGACAATGCTCATCTCGATCCCCTTGACCGGTCCATCCGCATCCAGTTCAATGACCATATCCATGTATTCCCGTTTCTCGGTTTCCGTCAGTTCTTCACTGGTCACCACCAGAAAATCCAGGTCGCTTTTCCTGGGCTGATAGCAGCCCATCACCGCGGAGCCATGCAGATAAATTCCGGTCAGTTTTTCCTTCAGGATGGCAGCGGAACGGTTCACAAACCGCGCTGTGATTTCCGAAACGCTGTCATGAGACAGCTTCAGAATATCCCGGACGTTTTTCCGTTGATTGCTTCCAGTCTGATCATGTTTTCCCTGCGCACTTCGGTCTTTTCCCATATCAGTGTTCTCATCAAAAGGTCCGGACGTGATTGTTCTGATCCGCATTGTTCTTTTTAGCCGCTCAAAAATTCTGTCCGTTCCATCCCCAGTCGGAAACCGGATGATAAGTCACATAAACAGCACGGCCGGGAATCCCCAGTTTCTCCGACAGAAGGTCACAGATTTGTCCGGTCAGCCTGTCATAGGATGCCTTTGGGGCATCTCCATACAGACTTACAGCCACATAAGCACCCTTATCCAGCTTCTTTCCTCCCAGCCAGAGATCGCAGGAATCCTCGATACCTACCATGAGATACGTCTCGCTCTTGTTCAGCGTGCTGATCAGTTTCCCCAGCTCACTTTTAATTTCTTCCTTCTGCTGATCGGTAATCTTCACAGTAAGCTTTGACTCAATAAACGGCATGTTCAGCCCTCCTTTCGGTATGTACGGTAAGAATGTTCCACCAGCGCCTGTGGCTCACAGTATACCATAACGAAGCAGAGGACGAAAGCCTGAACCGCCCCCTTCTCCCTCATGGCAGCATGTCTCTCTCTGAATCATTTCTGGCTGTTCTGCTGATTCACGTCCGGCAGGAATCCCCGGCAGTTCCATTTCAGGACAGGCTGATAGCCCAGTTTCCGGTACCAGTGCTCCAGATGGGTGTAATGAATCCAGGAAAGATCGAATGCTCTCTTCTGAAGCAGATTCGTAGCCTGCCTGACCATCTCAAGTCCGATCCCTTTTTTTCGGTATTCCGGGACCGTTCCGACACAGCCCGGGCCGCCGATTCGCATCCCCTGATGCCATCCCCAGTCACTCAGAATGCAGAAGGCAGCGATTCTGTCCCGGTCAAAAGCGCAGAATACCGGCGTATCCTCAGAAAAATACTGAACCCAGTTCTCATCAACCTGTCTGACAGCATCCTGAAGCGGATCATTTTTTCCCCGATATTCATCAAAGGTCAGTCCTTCCGGGCAGACAAAAGGAACCTTCCGCGGCGTATCCCTGCGCAGATCCATCACCAGCTCCGTAAAAATCTGGTCTGCGGGCTTTTCATTGATTCCTGTGGCCTGGAAGAATCCGGGATACAGGCTTTCAAACAGCTGCTGATAATTCATGTCCTTCCCCTTTCCGTGATCTGTTCGTCATCATGATGATCGCCCGTTTCGTCTGTGATTTGGATGCTGTCGGCCTCCACGTTGCAGCTGTAGGAAACGATATCCACACCCGCCTGGGCTGCCCGGATAAGCGCCTGCCCAAACGCAGGCTGCGCCGCATTGTTGGGTCGGACAGAATGAATGCCATTCATCTGAATAACGAAGCACAAGGTGCAGTGAAACCCGTTTTTTTCAGCTGACGCCAACTCATTCAGATGCTTAACGCCCCTCTCCGTCGGAGCATCCGGAAAAAGGCCGATCCCTGTTTCCGGATCAACAGTGAGTGTACACCCCTTGACTTCGCTCAGAAATCGCTCTCCGTTTCTCTCCATATAAAAGTCGAATCGGGAATCACCATATCTGTATTCAGGCTTTACGAGATCATAATTCCGGCTTTCCAGCAGCTGCTTCATCAGGGCATTCGGCGCCAGGCTGTCAATGTTGACCCATTTCAGTCCCGGCCTGTATACGGATATCAGGTCATAGGCTGTCGCCCGGTCTGGGTTTTCGGTACGCTGAAGGGTCACTCTGGCATTCGGAACAAGCAGTTCCTGTAATCGTCCTGTGTTCTTGACGTGAACATGTTCCTGTTTCCCGTCAGTAAGTACCTCCGCCAGGAATCGATTGATTCGCCGGACAAAAACTCCTGGAACGGTATGCTCATACTGGATTATTGGCTTTGTTTTCAAAACCAGCCACCTCCGGAGCTGCCATCGGATCCTGTTCTGTATGGATCGCAGTGATTCGGTTCAGAAAGAAAACCGGGCTATTTCTTTGGAGAATACGCAGAAGCTCAGCCATTCAGGAAATATATCAAACACTCCTGATCCCGTAACATACCTTATCATAGGATAATGATTTTTTCAATATAAGTTCTGTCCTCTGCCGGGAACGCTGCTCTGGTTCCTGCGGACCAGCGGAAATCCGGTTCCCTTTGAGTTGTCAAACCGCCCCGGAGCAGGTAGAATGGAGTGATCGCTGATGCCGTTCGGATACAGGTTTGAATTGATTTAATCCCGGGATAAACCATTTGTTTCAGAAGAAAACGAAAAGAGCAGTAATGATGCCGGAGTGAAAAAGAGCATGCTGAATCATACCGTGAATATTAATGGAATTGAAGTGTCCGTTGTCTACAGTGAAACGGCTGTCCATGAGCTTTTTCTGCCGATTCTGAGAAATCTTTCTCTTCTGCAGAAACGCCTGGGAAGGCGGATTATCGTAATGCTGGCTGCGCCGCCCGGTGCCGGAAAAAGCACCCTGCTGAGTTTTCTTCATGCGCTTTCATGCAGGTATAAAGAGATTGACCAGATTCAGGTGATTGGCATGGACGGCTTTCACAGAAGGCAGGAATACCTCCTGTCCCATCATGTTGAAAGGGATGGAAAGCAGATATCCATGGTGGAAATCAAAGGCGCTCCGATCACGTTCGATCTGGAAAAGCTGACTGAAAGCGTGAAAAAGATTGCTTCCGGAGCCGTCTGTGGCTGGCCGGTTTATGATCGGCTGCTTCATAATCCGGTTGAAAACGCCTTAACCGTGGACGGCAGGATCATTCTGCTGGAAGGCAATTACCTGCTTCTGGATGAAAATGGCTGGCGTGATCTGTCTAACTATGCAGATTACACGATATTCATCAGCGCTGATGAAGCGCTGCTTCGAAAGCGTCTGATCGATCGGCGGATGAAGACAGGCGTACCGGAAGAAGCCGCGATCCGGTTCGTGGATTTCAGTGATATGCCCAATGTCCGGCTGTGCCTGCAGAAATCCAAGAAAGCGGATTGCTCCCTGAGAATTGATGCGGACGATGAATATCATATGGATTGCTGAGGCTTCAGGGCCCCACAGCCGTCTGATGGGTTCAGCAGAATATCCGGTCCATTCTGCGGAAACCGGGAAACCGTCCCGCGCCTGTGTGCATCAAAAACACTTAACCCAGTCCGGTCACCTGATAATCCTGCGCCTCGACTGCAGCCTTCAGCATGTCATCAGCGACAGGCATGCTTAAAGTCACTACAGCCGTTCCCGCTTTATGGTCTGCTGCAGCGCTTTCCACACCCGGAACGGCTTCCAGCGCCTTTCTGACCCGCGCCTCACAGTGTTCGCACATCATGCCTTCTACCTGCAATGTTTTTGTTATGGTTTTCACCTGCTTCGTTTTTACAGCGGAAACAGCGGCTCCGAAAGCTTCCGCGGAGATGGCTTGTTCCTGCCGGTCGTATCTGGCGTCATGTGGATTCAGCAGATTCAGCCTCAGGGCGTTCATGCATACGAAGAAGCTGGACAACGCCATGGCTGCCGCGCCGTACATGGGTTTCATCTCAATCCCGTACAGGCCCATCGCCAGCGGAATACAGATGGCATTGTAAAAGAATGCCCAGAAAAGGTTCTGATGAATGTTTCGGATCGTAGCCCGGCTCAGACGGATTGCAGCGGTCACATCCGACAGGCAGCTTTTCATCACCACGATGTCCGCGGCATCGATAGCCACATCCGTCCCTGCGCCAATGGCAATTCCGTTGTCCGCCACGGTCAGCGACGGTGCATCGTTGATGCCGTCTCCAACCATGGCAACCTTTCCCAGCGGCTTCAGGCTGCGGATCACATCGACCTTGCCTTCTGGAAGAACGCCGGCAACGACCTGATCCACACCGGCCTGCTGACTGATTGACCTGGCGGTCCGCTCGTTGTCTCCGGTCAGCATGACGGTTCTGATTCCCATGTTCTGCAATTCGCGGATCGCCTGCGCGGAATCCTGTTTGATGGGATCTGCCACCGCAATCAGTCCGGCCAGTTCTCCATCCACTGCGAACAGGAGCGGCGTTTTCCCGTCTTCAGCCAGTGCGTCAGCCTGTTGGATCACGGTTTCCGTCACCAGACCCCTGGAAGTGAGATATTTCAGACTTCCTCCCAGCAGTTCCTTTCCATTCAGGATTGCATGCAGTCCGTTTCCGGGCAGCGCTTCGAAATGGGTAACCTCAAAAGATGCCAATCCCTCCGCGGCAGCTGTCACGGCTTTTGCCAGCGGATGCTCGCTGTTCTTTTCCAGAGAGGCAGCCAGACGCAGCAGTTCATCGCGGCTTCTGCCCTGGGGAATCACGTCTGTGACCTGAGGCTGACCTTCTGTGACGGTTCCGGTTTTATCCAGCGCGATCATCTCTGTCCTGCCGGCACCTTCCAGTGCACCGGCTGTTTTATACAGGATTCCGTTTTTTGCACCGACACCGCTGCCGACCATAATGGCGACCGGAGTCGCGAGGCCGAGCGCGCAGGGACAGCTGATGACCAGCACGGAGATTGCTCTGGCGACCGTGAAGGAGAAAGGTTTCCCGGCGATCAGCCATCCGATCATCGTCAGGATCGCCAGTCCCATCACAGACGGCACAAAAATCCCGGAGACCCGGTCCGCGATGCGGGCCAGCGGAGCTTTTGTTGCAGCCGCGTCCGTTACCGTGCGGATGATCTGTGCCAGCGTGGTATCTTCTCCGACCCGTGTAGCCCGGCATTCAATATAACCCTGCTGGTTCATTGTCGCTGCTGATACCTTATCGCCTTCTGACTTGTCCACCGGGATACTCTCCCCGGTCAGGGCAGATTCATTGACCGCTGTAATTCCCTTCAGGATAATCCCGTCCACCGGAATCTGTTCCCCCGGCCGAACTGCAAATACATCCCCGGTTTGAACTTCCTCGATACCGACTTCTGTTTCAATGCCGTCCTTCAGCAGGATGGCTGTTTTCGGAGCCAGGCGCATCAGACTCTTCAGCGCATCGGTGGTACGTCCTTTGGACATCGCTTCCAGCATCTTGCCGATGGTAATTAGAGTCGGAATCATCGCTGCGGACTCAAAATACAGATTCATCCCATACTTCATGACCGTTTCATGCGCTCCCTCTCCCTGGGCCAGAATCATCAGAAACAGTTCAGCCAGAGAATACAGAAAGGAAGCGCTGGAACCCAGTGCCACAAGCGTATCCATATTCGGAGCCCCGTGAAGCAGGGAGGAGAAGCCGGAGGTAAAGAAACGGCCGTTGATGATCATTACCGTCATGGCCAGCAGCAGCTCGAACAAACCCAGAAAAACCAGATTATCAAATACGGCAGGCGCCAGCCAGTGCCACATCATGTGGCCCATGGAAAAATACATCAGTATCAGAAGAACCGGCAGTGAAAGAAACAGCCGCCTCTTCAGCTTTGGTGTTTCGTGATCTTTCAGCGCTTCCGCATCCGCCCAGGCAGGGGATGCATCTTCCTTGTTCCCGCTCTGAGCCCCCTTGAGTGCGGCGCCATACCCGGCAGCTTCCACAGCCCGGATAATCTCATCGTCCGAAGCCGATCCTTCCACGCCCATGGAATTGGTCAGCAGACTGACGGAGCAGGCCGTAACTCCGGGCACACCCGAGACCGCCTTCTCTACCCGGCTTGAACAGGCGGCACAGCTCATGCCGGTTACCTGATATTGCTTCATGGTCATTCTCCTTTATCCTTACTTCATCAGCTTCTGCAGTACGTCCATCAGTTCATCCACTGTATCTTCACGTCCGGCGCGGATGTCCTCCGATACGCACGTACGCAGGTGGCTGGTCAGCAGTACCCTGCAAAAGCTGTTCAGCGCCGAGTTGACGGCGGAAGCCTGCGTCAGAATTTCCGGGCAGAAAGCGTCCTCCTCCAGCATCCGCTGCAGCCCACGCACCTGCCCTTCGATCCTTTTCAGACGGTTCAGCAGATCGCGGCGTTCCTTTTCGTCCCGGATCTTTCTCCGGGGCTGGATCTTTTTTTCCGGAATCGTTTCTGACATGTCCGCCTCTCCCTTCGATACCCCACAGGGGTATCCTTGATGCAGCGCCATTTTATACCCCCGGGAGGTATTTGTCAACACAATTACCCGGATGATATCGGGATAAGCACCCTTGAATCTTGGAGACGGATGTAGTAGAATGACGCGATATCATGCTGAAGTGGTATTCATGATTCTGGTAATGAGGAATGGTTGAGGAAAACATGGAACAGAAAATGAAGCTGCTGATTATCAATCCAGGCTCCACGTCGACGAAAATCAGCGTCTATGAAAACGAGAAATCTCTCTTTGAAAAAAGCCGCTTTCATGATGCGCCGGTTCTGCTGCAGTATCCCCATGTCAATGATCAGGTTCCCTTCCGTTACGGCGTCATCCTGGAGATGCTGAAGGAGGGCGGGGTTGATCCCGCGGAAATCGATGTGGTTGTCGGACGCGGCGGCAGCGCATACACCCAGCCGAGCGGTGTCACCGTGATCGACCGGAAGCTGTACGAAGACACCATCGCTGCGGTCGGCGGCAGTGAACATGCAGCCAAGCTCGGCGTCATGCTGGCCTGGCGGTTTATCCAGGATTATCCTGTTCCGGCTTATACGCTGAATCCCACCAACGTGGATGAGTACTGCGATTTCGCCCGCCTGACAGGAATTCGGGGCATATACCGCTTCGGACATTCTCATACGCTGAACCAGAAGGCCGTAGCGGAGTTTCATGCCCGGTCCATGGGCAGGCGTTATGAGGACTGCCGCTTTATCGTAGCTCATATCGATGGGGGAATTACGGTCGGCGCCCATGATCATGGACGCATGGTCGACGGCAGTATGGGCGCTGATGGGGAAGGTTCGTTTTCTCCCACCCGCATCGGTTATGTGCCGGTGCTGGAGCTGCTTGATTATCTTCAGGAGCATTCTCTGGACGAGGTACGGAGGATGTGTTCCAGGTCAGGTGGATTTGTCAGTCTTTTCGGCACCTCAAACTCGGACACCATTCATGCGATGGTGGATCGGGGAGACAGAAAAGCGGCGCTGGTCTGGAACACAATGATTTACCAGATCTGCAAGAATATCGGGGAAATGAGCGCAGTTCTGTGCGGAAAGGTGGATGCCATTCTGCTTACAGGCGGACTGATGCGTTTTGATGACATCGCGGAAGGAATACGGGAACGCTGTGGCTGGATTGCGCCGATTCATGTCTATCCCGGAGAAATGGAGCAGGATGCGCTCGCGCTCTCGGTACTGAAAGTGCTTCGCGGCCAGGCGGAAGCAAGAATTTACAGCGGGAAGCCTGTCTGGCAGGGTTTTGAGGGGATCACCTTCTGATTGATCGGGGGAGGAAAAGCGGATGAGCATGATTGAACTGGTCTGGGAAAAAGCCCGGCGGAATCAGAAGAGGATCGTTCTGCCCGAGGGGGAAGAGCCTCGTACCGTGCAGGCAGCGGCCATGGTGCGCGATGAAGGTCTGGCAGTTCCCATCCTTCTGGGAGATCCGGAAAAAATCCGATCCGTCGCCGTCCAGAACGCGACCGACCTTCATGATATTGAATATTTCTCGCCCTCCGGCAATCCGAAAGCCGGCGCATATGCGGACGCACTTTATGAACTGCGAAAAGCGAAGGGGCTGAGCCGGGAGGATGCGGCTCGTCTGACTGCCGATCCCATGTATTACGGTATTCTGATGGTCCGGCTCGGAGATGCCGACGGGCTGGTCTCCGGAGCGGTTCATACGACGGGGGACATGCTGCGTCCCGCGCTGCAGATCATCAAAACCAGGCCGGGCATCAGCATCGTTTCCTCCAGCTTTCTGATGAACTGCCCCAATAAAAATCTTGGGCAGGATGGATTGCTGGTCTATGCCGATTGTGTGGTGGTGCCCTGCCCGACAGCCGGTGAACTGGCGCAGATTGCCGTCACAGCCGCTGATACCGCCCGCGTTCTGTGCGGTATTGAGGAGCCTCGCGTAGCGCTGCTTTCCTTCTCGACAAAGGGAAGTGCAAAGCACGAGCTGGTGGACAAGGTTCGTCAGGCAGTCGAGATCGCGCATGAAATGGCGCCGGAGCTGCTGCTGGATGGCGAGATGCAGCTGGACGCTGCGCTGGTTCCGGAGGTTGGTCTGCTGAAAGCACCGGGAAGTCCTGTGGCCGGTCGTGCCAATGTGCTGGTTTTTCCCGATCTGCAGGCCGGCAACATCGGTTACAAAATCACACAGCGCATTGCCGGAGCGGAATGCTATGCCGTTCTCCAGGGGCTGGCCAGACCCTGCAATGATCTTTCCCGCGGATGCAGTGTGATGGATATTGTGAATACCATCGCTCTGACCGCGGTACAGGCCGGACAGTCATCCTGAGCGGGACAGGTCGTTCTTCCCCGCAGATACGGGAAATGGGGCAGGAATCGCATTCCTGCCCCGTTGTTTTGCCAGGCTTCATGTTACTGCCCGGCTGCTGATGACTTCTCCGCTGTATCCAGGGATTCTCGCAGCGTACTTCGAACTGCGCCGGGTCCGGCAATCTCCATTTGGAAAAGCGCCTCAATCTTTTCACCGATCCCTGCTTTCATCAGATCCAGGCCGAAAATATGACTGTTGCTGAGAATCTCCCGGACCTGCCCGCTTTCCGGATTGCCAAAGCGGACTGTCCGGAGTTTTTCCTGCAGCTCCGGAATCATCGGATCCGGCGCCAGCGGCATGGGTTTTCCTGCGTCATCCAGAGCCAGCAGATACCGCAGCCATCCGGCGATCGCCAGAGCAATGCCTGTCAGTCCCGCAGCCGACCCGTCCCGCTCTGCATAGGCACGGATGGTTTCACCGAACCGGATTCCGACCATCTGGGAGATATCCGTGGCGATCCGCTGGGAGGTATCTCCCAGATATGGATTGGGAAAGCGTTCCTGAATCACCTCGTCCAGGAAGGCTCTGGGAGAAAGGATGCCGGGGTCCGCCACCATCGGCAGATTCTCCAGGTATCCGATCCGGTGCGCCAGTCTGGAAAGTTCCGGATCATGCATGCCATCCGCGAAAAGAGTATACCCGAGCATGCATTCATAGGTACACAGCGCAGTATGGATCGGATTGAGGCAGGCTGTAACCTTCATACGCTCGCAAAGATTCACGGTATCCCGGTCCGTGAAATAAACCCCGGCCAGCTCCATCGGCGGGCGTCCGTTCGGAAAGTCGTCTTCAATCACCAGATACTGAGGATCCTCTGCGTTGATGTAAGGGGCGATAAATGTGCTCCGGGAGGTCACGATCGGCTGGATATCTTCAATGTCAGCCAGCCCGGCAGCAATCTCAGGCAGCGGGCGGGGCGTGATCTTGTCGATCATGGTCCAGGGGAAGGACACATCTTCGTTCAGATAGGAAAGAAATTCTTCCTCTGCTGTTCCGTTTTTCTGCCAGGCACAGGCAATTTCGAGTACAGCCTGTTTCAGATGTTCCCCGTTTCGGGAACAGTTATCCATGGAAACCATTGCCATGGGAAGACGACCTTTCCGGAATCGGTCCAGCAGCAGCGCCGCTGTGATTCCCATGGCAGTCTGTGCATTTTCCGGGCTATTCTGCATATCATTCCGGACGGCTGGAAACAGATGTCCTTCCGCATTCCGCAGGGCATAACCTTTTTCAGTGATTGTGAAGGAGGCCATCTGCAGGGAGGGCGACTGAAAGATCTCCCGCAGCCGTTCCCGGTGTTCCGCGTCCGCACACAATGCTTCCGAAAAGCAGCCCAGCACCTGCTTTTCCTGGTGCCCGTCCGGGAAAAGGATGACGTTCAGCGCCAGATTGTCATGCGGTGTATAAATCCGATCGACAATTTCGGCATCGTATGTTTCGATACAGGTCAGTCCGGTATCCCATGCTCCGTCTGAAAGCAGGGAGTCGGCGATTTTTCCAAGAAAGCTGCGAAAGATGTTCCCGCAGCCAAAATGCACCCAGGCCGGATTCTGAATGGTTTTGATCCGGAGAGCTTCCACGTCGTAGGAGGGAAGCCGGATTCCGGTTTTTTCCCATGTACTCCGCTCCTGGATTCCCTGCAGATTCAGTTTCATATATAGCTTCCCCTT
>JAEEGL011780695.1_pt1 | contig 11552 bp, 10 predicted proteins | sample 9134231 | NCBI WGS metagenome assembly JAEEGL01 (sample SAMN16246548, study PRJNA631951) | gut metagenome | biome: gut microbiome; feature: rumen; material: fiber-attached | host: Bos | place: Iran: Karaj | collected 2018-10 | reverse complement strand
CAGCCGGCACGCGAACCGCTGACCACACTGGAGATTATCTGTTGGATCGCAGCGGCGGCCTGCCTGATCGGGGCAGTTGTCCTGCTCCCGCGTCTGCCGGGCTTCCTGCTGCTCCTTGCCGCGCTGGTATTCTGCCCCATCCGCCCGCTGCGGAACTGGTTGGGACTGCGCGGAATGCGGAGCTGGATCTTTGCCGCGCTGGGCGTGGTGCTGGTGATTGCCGCCCTGCTGTTCCGGCCCGGCAGCGGAACGGAAAAGGCCGTCAATACGCAGACAGCCACGCCCCCGCCGTATATCATTCTGACCTGGAATGAACCCGGCGCGTACGGCCAGGAGATTACGGTGAATGCCGATACGGATACGCCCGAGACTTATGTGGCCTTCCGCATCCCGCCCGGAAACTATCGGGTGCTGAACAACAACGCCAACGCCGCTACGGTCACGATTCACTCCGACGGGGAGGATGAGGAGCAGTACGAGGAGCCGGACAGCGAATTTGAGGAGGCGATCCTCGTCCAGCGCAACGGCTCGTTCACGATTCTGGGCAACAAGAGCCAGAAGATCACGGTGGAGGCCGACCAGTACATTACGCTTTCGGAAAAGGCGGAGAAGGTGATTTTCCAGTATCTGTCTGCGCTGCCCGAACCCACAGAGGAGGAGCAGCAGCAGAGTGAGGCGGAGAAGCTGCCGGAGGTATACGCCTATGTCAACGGCAAGGAAGTCCGCCTGCGGCGCAGCCCCTCGGTGGACGCCTACATCATGACCACCTACGATACCGGCAAGGAAGTGGTGGTGCTGGATGTGACCGACGACTGGACGCATGTCATGGTTGACAAGCGGGAGGGCTATATCTACTCCAAGTACCTCTCGGATACCAACCCGCTGGCGACGCCGGAGCCGAGCCCGACGCCCGCGCCGGAAGCGGAGGCAGAGGCGGAAACGGAGACCGCAGCACAGGAGAAAGCGTCCTGAGCGGCGCGGGCAGGGAGGAAGACTATGCTGCCTCAAGACCCGATGATTCTGCTCAGCTGGGTCAACACCAAGCTGCGGGATGAGTACGCCTCGCTTGAGGAGCTCTGCCGTGACCAGGATGTGGAGCAGAGCACCCTGGAGGAAACGCTGCAGACTGTGGGGTATCGCTACGTTCCCGAGCAAAACCGCTTTGTATGAACCTGATCAAAAAAAGGAAGTGCCTGCATCATAAGATGCAGGCACTTCCTTTTTTCAGCTTATTCTTTCACTTTCCGTTTCAACTTGAAAATCAGCAGATACAGCAGGGCGAGATAGGCGGCTGCCAAGGCCAGAACTACCCAGCACATCCCGTCAGACTTGGGCGCAAGCCCTACCAGTACCAGCACCGGGGCGCCAAGCACAATACCAAAGCTGCTTCCGGTAATGAGGTTGTTGGCGGCGGGGGTGGACAGCGCCGGGTCAATCTCCCGCAGCAGCAGCACACCGGAGCTGATGGTGCCGGTGAGCATGCCGTACATGGAGATCAGACCCTCATAGAAATAGCCAGGGTAGACCTTTTTGCAGACAACGCGCAGATGGAACCAGGTGACAATGCCGCCGGCCAAAACCATCAGCAGGAAGGGCAGCCACAGGCCGCGGATATCCTCGAGATTGATGGAGCCGATGCCGGCAACGATCATAACGTCAAAGAAGAAGCCGGAGATGCGGTTCAGCAGGTAGTTGTTCTGGTACTGGCGGCGAATCAGACCGCTTTTCCGGCCTTTTTCCAGCAGAACGCGCAGCAGCATGGCCAGCGCCGAACCGATGATGAAGTTGAAGCCCCAGATCAGGGTGTTCACCGTCCCGGCCAGGCCCGCGGAAAGCGCCGCGATCCCGCCGGTCAGCCCCCGGGCGGCCAGGTAAGTGAGCAGATACACCAACAGCACCATGGCGATCTGCACGGAGAGTTTGTCGATGGAGTCGGAGATGGGGATCTCATCCTGGCTCTGGAAGAAGTCCACGCCCGGTTTTTCCTCCACAGCGGCGCGCCCGGCGCCGATTTTACCCTTGCGGGAGAGAATATTCAAAATGACGACGCCCACGATACAGGCCACCAGATAGCCTGCCGCCGCGATAGACAGCCCAAAGCTGCGCCCGCCGGCAAAGCCCAGCGCCTCATAGCTGGAGCCCACGTTGTTGGCCTGGCCCGGGCCCTGACCGAAGCCCATCGGCAGCAGCAGACCGGAGGCCTTGAACAGGCCCGGCATTACGGTATAGGCCAGCAGCAGGCTGATCAACAGCCCTGTCACACCCTGCACCATGTAGGAACTGACGATAACAGCGCCGGATTTCAGCCCGGTCAGGTTCCGGTCAGCCTTGTTTTTCCCAACCGGTACGCGCAGACTCATGGCGATAAAACCCAGAGCGATGCCGTGGTAGACCAGCATCTCCATCAGGGCTCCGTCGACCTTGACAAGACCGATATACCGCGCGAGCAGCAGCAGAAAACCGCCCAGCACCGCGACGGGCATCAGGCTTTTGCGGATGAAGGAAAGCCTTTGACGCAGGAAATTGGCAAGCAGGATCGCGCCTGCAATGAGCCCCAATTGGACGATAATATTCCAAAGGGCCTGGTTGGCAGCTGAGTAATCCATTTACTGATTCCTCCAGATTTCCAGGTATTTTCTGAAATTGGCGCTTTTTTCGGCGCGGATTTGATAATACTCGCCTTGATAGCTGAAGAGGAGAAGGCCGGTCAGCACCACGGCCATGTTGTTGATTTCCTTCAGAGGAAAACTGTATTCACCGCAGACCAGCCGGTCGGTATACTGCTGCAGCGTACCGCCGCCGATACGGCGCTCTCCATGGTCGGTGCTGATCTTGCTCAGACTCATTTTCTCATCGGAAAACAGAAGTGTCCCGGGAGGGACGTCCAGGTCGTGCAGGGCCTGCCGCTGCCAATCTTCCCATTCGGCAATGGTGGAAAAAGGCTGATCGGGAGCAAAAAAGCCGGTCTCGATAAAGTGCAGCTCCAGGCCGCAGGAACAGAAGATGCGGTCGTCCTTCGTCTGCAGCGTGCCGATGCCCCGGCAGGCGGGGCAGAGATACAGCGCCCGCTCCAGCCCCTCGGCGCGCCGCCTTCCCCGGTACGGGACGGGAGTTTCCCGCTGGCGCTGCCAGGCGTCCTCCTGGATGTCCCGGTTGATGAGCTCGTTGATCGCCTCGGCACTCATGGTTTTCAACAAGTCGGGCGGATAAATGCCCACAGGGTGCCCGTGTACCCGCCCGCGGCGCACGCCGCGGCCCCAGCGGGGCAGGCTCAGATAGCCGCCCTCCAGCCGATAGGTTACCAGCGTGGCTCCGGAGCTTTTGACCAGCTTTCCGGTGGCGGGGAAGATCGGAATGCTGCGGCCGTCCCAGGATTGCTCCCCCTCCGCAAAAAGACACACCGAGTGCCCTGCCCGCAGATGACGCAGGCAGGTTTTCACGGTATCCGTGCCCGTGGAGGCCTTCCGCCGCGGGATGGGCGCCACCAGCCAGCAGATCAGCCGGGACAGCAGTCCCATGCGGAACAGATGCTCGCTGGCCACATAGTAGACCTGCTTGTCCCGCAGACTCATGGCCACCAGCAGCGGATCCCAGGCGCTGACGTGGTTGGGAATCAGCAGCACGGGACCGTCTGCATGCAGATCCTCATGGGTGAGATTGAATTTTCGGCAGATCCACCGGTGCGTTAATGCATACAGCACACGCCAGATTCGCTGATGACGCGGATAATTGTCCATGCTTCCTCCGTCAACTGTTACTGTCATTCTTTACAAATCAATACGGGTTCACGCGCAGACACCCCGTACAGACGGCGGAGCCAGGCGCACGCCGCGTCTGCCGGGGGGTTGAATCAGAAACCGTTTTCCTCATAATAGTTCTGTGCGTAGCGCATAAGAATCTCGGCCGCCTGACCGCGAACCTCAGCGGTTTCGGCGCCCAGAAGAATCAGTACGATGGTGTGGGTCTCCCCGCCGCTCGTGACCGGGAGACTGGCGGCCAGACAGTAGCCGGCCTTGTTGGTGGAACCGGTTTTGAGACCGTTGACGCCGTCCAGGTTGAATACCAGCGGGTTGGAGTTCGCCGTGGCGAAATCCAGCTTTTTCAGCTTGGTGTACTTCATCGCGGTGATGTCAGTAATCTGGGGGAAGTCCGCAAGCAGACGGCGGATCAGACGGAACAGATCCTGCGCGCTCATGCGGTTCTGAAGCTTGGCGGATACGGCACTGTCCGTGTAGACCGGCAGACCGTGGGGGGTATAGAACACAGCGGAGCGCAAGCCGAACTGTGCCGCCTTTTCGTTCATCTGCTCCACAAAGAGCGCCTCGGACCCGGCGACGTGCTCGGCAAGGGCCAGGGCAGATTCATTGCTGGACGCCAGAAGCATGGCCTCAAACAGCTCCTGCACGGGGATCTCCGCCCCGGAAGTCATGTAGATGATGCCGTCTGCGGAGAGAGAAAGGCGGGAGGCGCCGTCGGAGATGGTGACGACATCTTCCATGCGCAGGCGGCCGTCGCGCTGGGCCTCGGCCAGCAGATAGCAGGACATGAGCTTGCTGAGACTGGCGATGGGGAGGATGCGGTTGGGGGCGCTGGTGAAAAGCGCCCGCCCCGTATCGGCGTCAGCCAGCAGAATGCTGTTGAACGCATCAAAGTATCCTTGCGCGAGCAGGGTCTCCAGATCGGGGACAAAGGGAACGGCGGGATAGAGCTTTACACAGTTTTCAGAGATGTATTCCGCGGTGATGTCCAGCGCCAGCTGGATATCGGCCAGACTCATGTACAGATCCCGGTCGGAAGACCGGTAGGTATAGTATTTTCGCTCGCTGTTCCCCACATAAAAACGGTTGCGCATCAAGCCCAAATGCTGCACACCGGGCTTTGAGCCCGCCGCCAGGCGTTTTACGCTGGGCACCGTGGGGCTTTTGCCGAAGCTGACGGTAAAGGCTTCTCCGTCGGCGGAAGTGTAGCTGTACTCCAGACGAAACTGCCGCTCCGTGTCCTGAAGAGCCAGCGAAAGATCCGTAAGAGACAGGTACAGATTGCCGTCGTAGGATTCAGCATAGGCGCGCACCGTGGTATCGTTTCCGCCCTCCACCAGAACGGTCAGTGCAAAAGGGGCGGGGCTGTCGGCGGCAAAAGCGGGAACCGGCAGAGAGAGCAGCAAAACAGCGCAGAGAAGAAAAGCGAGAAGCTTCCGGGCAAGGTTCATTTGCACCTCTTCCTCCTGTAAAAAACCGAACCGGCGTTTATGCAGTACATCATATTATACATAAGAATTACAAATTTCGCAAGTATATCCGAAGAAACAACATCCGGGAAGAGGAACACCCACGCGTGCGGGGCATACCATGAAAAAACGTACACAATCAATAGGAAAGTGTACGAATAACCGTTTGACAACAGTTTAACAATGGGATATAATAGCAACGTTTTTGCAGTTCACATATTTGCCGGGGGCTGGCGAAGTCCCAAATGTGGGTTTTGTATTCTTTTTCTTGAAAGAAACGGCGGAATAGCGTATAATAAATAAATCATTTTGCATGATTGATTCCGATCCCGGCAGGTTGCGAATGCAAAAGAAACGTTAGGAAAAAGAGGGGGTGTGCCAATGTCATTTGAAGCGATTACGAGCATCACCGAAGCGGAGGCCCAGGCGAAGGCTGCAGTAGCCGGTGCCGAGCTGAAGGCCCGGCAGATGCTTGCCGATGCCCAGACCGCCGGCAAGGCGGCGCTGGAGGCGGCCGCGGCCAAAGCCGATAACGAGCTGGAGGAGCTGCGGAAGAAGACAGAGGAAAAGGCCGCCGCGGAGGCGGAGGAGCTTTCCCGTCAACTGGAAGGCCGCAAGGCGCAGCTGCGTGAGAAAGCGGACGCCAAGCTCGGAGAAGCAGCCGCTCTCATTGTGGAAAGGATAGTGAACAACTGACATGGCCATTTTGAAAATGAAACGGCTTCGGCTCATGGTTGCCCGCTCCCAAAAAGAGGAGCTGCTGCGTGAGCTGCAGCGGCTTGGCTGTGTTGAACTGACGGAGAACAGTCAGGCTCTTCAGGAGACGGAAGAGCAGGGACTGACCCGGCGGGAGAGCAGCGGGCTGATGGCGCTGAAAGCGCAGCAGGGCACGCTGGAACACGCGATGGCGCTGCTGGATAAGTATGCGCCTGCCAAGAGCAAGCTCCTGGCCCCGAAGCCGGAGTTTGCCAGCGATGAGCTGCTCGGCGGAAGCAGTGTGGACGAGGCGCTGCAGCTGGCGGAGGCCATTGCCGCGGCCGATGAGCGGATTCGCCGCATCTGCGCGGAGGAGAGCCGGCTGCGCAGTGTGATTGAGGCGCTGGAACCGTGGAAGGATCTGGATCTGCCGCTGGAATTCGAGGGGACGGAACGCGCGGCGGTGCTTACCGGCTCGCTGCCCGGGAGAATTCCGCTGGACGAGGTGAAAAAAGCTCTGGACGAGACCACCGAGGAGGCGGAGCTGTTCTCTATCTCCGAGGACAAGCGGGCGCGTTATGTCCTGCTGGTCTGCATGAAGGAGGGCCTTGCGGCTGCCCAGGATTGCCTGCGCCGCTACGGGTTTACCGCTACCGCCTTTTCCGGAATGACCGGGACGCCCAAAGAGGGGATTGCGGCAGCGGAGGAATCTCTGAAAAAGCTGGCAGCGGAGAAGGACATCTGGAGCGCCGATATCGCCGGCCGCGGCGGCAGCCGCGGCGAGCTGAAGCTCGCTGCCGATCAGGTCAGCGTACAGATCGGAGCAGCCGAGGCCGAGGAGCGGCTCTACGGCACGGAGACGACCCTGGCGCTGGACGGCTGGGTGCCTGTCGGTCAGGAATCGGCCCTGGCCGAGGTGCTGGAGCGCTTTGACTGCGCCTGGGAAACCGAGGAGCCGGACAAGGACGAGTACGAACAGGTTCCCGTCCAGCTGAAGAACAACTTTTTGACCAATTCCCTGAACATGGTCACCAACATGTACAGCCTTCCCGCCTACGGCAGCGTGGATCCCAACCCCTTGATGGCGCCGTTTTTCATCCTGTTTTACGGCTTGATGATGGCGGACATGGGCTATGGCATCCTGATGATCGTGGCGGCGCTGGTCGCCATGAAAAAGATCAAGCCCCGGCAGGGGACGCTGGCCTTTTGCCAACTGCTGCTCTACGGAGGCATTGCCACCTTTATCATGGGCGCGCTGACCGGCAGCCTGTTCGGCGACGCACCGTACCGGATTGTACATATGTTCAATCCCAACAGCACATGGGAGGGCCTGCCCTATCTGTTCAGTCCCGTGTTCAACAGCGAAATGGTGCTTTACGGCGCGATGGCGCTGGGCGCCATCCATCTGAACGTGGGCATGATCGTCAGCGCCGTGCTGAAAGTGCGGGACGGCAAGCCGCTGGATGCGCTGTTTGAAGAGGGGTCCCTGTGGATCATCCTGGTGGGCGGCATTCTCTTTGTGCTCAGCGCGCTGGGCATTGCGGAGATCCCGCGCAAGGTCGGCGTGATTGTACTGATCGTGGGTGCGGTGGCCCTGCTTTTCGGCGCCGGACGCCACAGCAAGGGCATCGGGAAGCTGACGGCGGCTGTCGGCTGTATCTACAATACGGCGACCGGCTGGTTTGGCGATATCCTGTCCTACTCCCGTATCATGGCCCTAATGCTGGCCGGCGGCGTGGTGGGTCAGGTGTTCAACACCATCGCGGCCATGCCGGCGGAGAGTTCCGGCGTCAATCTGGTCACGATTCTCGCTTTTCTGCTGATCTTCCTGATAGGACATGCGCTGAACTTCGCTCTGAACCTGCTGGGCTGCTTCGTGCATGACCTGCGTCTGCAGTGCCTGGAGTTCTTCGGCAAGTTTTATCAGGACGGCGGAAAGCCCTTCGATCCCCTGCGGATCCGCACGAAATACTGTTATCCCAAAGAATAATCTTTTTCAATATTCATCTATTCATTTTTATCTTAGGAGGAATACAAAATGGAATTTCTGAACACCATCGGCGGCTATGCGCTGGGGATTCTGGGTGCAGGTCTGGCTGCGTTTATGGCGGGCATCGGCTCTGCCAAGGGCACCGGCATTGCCGGTGAAGCCGGCGCTGGCCTGGTCTCCGAGGATCCGAGCAAGTTCGGCAAAGCAATGATTCTGCAGGTTATTCCCGGTACGCAGGGCCTTTACGGTTTCGTTATCTGGTTCCTGGCTTTCAGCAAGCTGGTTCCCGGTATGAGTGTGGCGCAGGGCCTGCAGGTTCTGGGCGCCTGCCTGCCCATCGCCTTCGGCGGAATGCTTTCCGGTATCGCCCAGGGCAAGGTTGCCGCGGCGTCCATCAATCTTCTGGCCCAGAAGCCGGACGACTGGTCCAAGGGTATGATCCTCTGTATTACGGTTGAGTACTACGCCATTCTGTCCCTGCTGGCATCCTTTATGATGCTGAACGCCATCACGCTCTGATCGGGCGAAGATAGGAGTAACCATGAAAGGCACTGAAAAAATCATCGCGCATATCCAGGCCGATGCCCAGGCTCAGGTGGACGCGATCCTCGCTCAGGCCGAGCAGCAGTGCGCGCAGATCCGCGAAGAGTACGACAAACAGGCTGGAGAGCGTTACGGAGAGAAGATCCGTGCCGGCGTAAAAGCCTGTCAGGACGTGCTGGACAGCCAGCAGCGCATCGGGCAGATGGAGGCGAAGAAGAGCCTTCTGGCCGTCAAGCAGGAGATGGTCGCACAGAGCTTTGACAAGGCCAAGGAGCAGATCCTTTCGCTGCCCCGCGAGGAGTACGCGGCGTTTCTGGCAAAGCTTGCGGCAAAAGCCGCCGTCAGCGGCGAGGAAGAGCTGATCCTCAACGCGGCCGACCGGGAGTCGGTGGGCGAACAGGTGGTCCAGCTGGCAAACGAGCTGCTGGGCAAGGGCGCGCTGCGTCTGTCCCAGGATACCGGCAGCTTTGACGGGGGCCTGTTTCTGCGTCGGGGCAACGTCGAGGTCAACTGCACGGTGGAGCTTCTTGTGGAGCTGTGCCGGGGCGAAATGTCCGCCGAGCTTGCCGACGTGCTCTTCGCCTGAGCGCGCGGACACATCCCGATACAGGGAGGGAAAAAATTGGCTACAAAGGCAAACAATCGAGAAGCATATCTTTGCCTGTCCGCCATGCTGCGGGCACGGGAACCCAGGCTGCTCAACGACGAGCGGGCCCAGCGCATGCTGGATGCCGCCAGCTTTGAGGAGGCGGCCAAGATCCTGGCGGACTGCGGCTATGAGGACATGTCCCAGATGAGCGCCGATGAAATTGATGACGCGCTGGCGGAGCACCGCAGCAAGGTGTTTGACGAGATGGCGCAGCTCTCACCGGACAGCAGCATTGTGGACATGTTCCGCATGAAATACGATTACCACAACATCAAGGCTGTGCTGAAGGCAGAGGCCATGGCCACGGAGCCCGGGCATCTGCTCAGCGATTCCGGCCGCATGCCCGCCGCCGAGCTGCTGAATGCCTACAACGAGGGCCGCTTCGGCGATTTGCCCGGAACCCTGGGACGAGCGGCGGAGGAGGCCAAAGGCGTTCTGGCCCGCACGGCCAATCCCCAGCTGGCCGACTTCGTGCTGGATTCCGCCTACTTTGCCGAACTGCAGAATGTGGCCAGGGAGAGCGGCAGCGCATTCCTGGAGCGCTATGTGCAGGTGCTGATTGACAGCACCAACCTGAAGAGCGCGGTGCGCACCCTGCGCATGGGCAAGGACGCAGATTTTCTGCACGCGGTGATCATCCCCGGAGGCGCGGTATCTGCCGACCGGCTGACGAACACAGACGACAAAGAGGCGATTGCCGCCCTCTTTGCCCACAGCGGGCTAGAAAAAGCGGCTGCCCTGGGCGCGGAGGCCGTGGACGGCGGGAGCATGACCGCCTTCGAACTGGCATGCGACAACGCGGTGAACCGTTTCCTCTCCGACGCAAAGTACGTCAGCTATGGCTGCGAGCCACTGGTGGCGTATTTGGCGGCCGTGGAGGGGGAGATCACGGCTGCGCGCATGATCCTCACGGGCAGACTTGCGGGCATCAAGCCCCAGGTCATCCGGGAAAGGCTGCGTGATCTGTATGCTTAAAATTGGAGTAATCGGCGGAAGAGAGACCGTTATGGGCTTCAAGGCCCTCGGTCTTGACGCCTTCCCGGCCGCCGACGCGGCCGAGGCGGCGCAGATCCTGCGCCGGATCACCCGCGACAGCGAGGAGACCTACGCCATCATTTATCTGGAAGAGAATCTGGCGGCGCAGCTGTCTGCGGAGATCGAAAAATTCAAGGACAGTCCCACCCCGGCGATCATTCTGATCCCGGGTAGGGAAGGGCCCATCGGGCTCGGCCAGTCGGCGCTGAGAGCCGCGGTCGAGCGTGCCGTCGGCACGAATATACTGGGAGACTGATTCTCCGCCTTCAATTCTAAAAAAAGGAAGTATGTGTATGAGTGGAACGATTACCAAAGTATCCGGACCGCTTGTGGTGGCCGAGGGCCTGGCAGACGCCAACGTCTCCGACGTTGTGCGTGTAGGCTCTCAGCGGCTGATCGGCGAGATCCTGAATATGACCGGAGACACGGCCTCCATCCAGGTCTATGAAGAAACCTCCGGCCTCGGACCCGGTGCCGAAGTGGTGACCACCGGCATGCCCATGTCCGTGGAACTGGGGCCCGGCATGCTGGACAATATCTATGACGGCATCCAGCGCCCTCTGCCCGAGATGCGCGCCCTCACCGGCGATTCCATCACCCGCGGCACGGATGTACCTTCCCTGAACAGGGAAAAAAAGTGGGACTTTGTTGCGGTTGCCAAGCCGGGCGATCAAGTGAAGGCCGGCGATGTGCTGGGTACCGTGCAGGAGACCAGTGCCATCCTCCACAAGATTATGGTTCCCTACGGCGTTGCCGGCGAGGTCGTGTCGGTCGCCAGCGGCGAGCATGTGGTCACAGACGTGATCGCGGTGGTGCGGGATGCCAAAGGCAAGGAGCATGAGCTGCCGATGTACCAGCGCTGGCCCGTGCGTATTGCCAGACCCTACGAGAGAAAGTATGTTCCCAGCCGGCCTATGAACTCCGGCCAGCGCATCATTGATACGCTGTTCCCCATTGCCAAGGGCGGCACCGCCGCAGTCCCCGGCCCCTTCGGTTCCGGCAAGACCGTGGTGCAGCACCAGCTGGCCAAGTGGTCGGACGTGGACGTTGTCATTTACATCGGCTGCGGCGAGCGCGGCAACGAGATGACCGACGTGCTCATGGAGTTCCCCGAGCTGAAGGACCCGCGCAACGGGGAACCGCTGATGAAGCGCACCGTTCTGATTGCCAACACCTCCGACATGCCGGTGGCCGCCCGCGAAGCGTCCATCTATACGGGCATCACCATCGCGGAGTATTTCCGCGATATGGGTTACGATGTGGCGGTTCTGGCCGACTCCACCTCCCGCTGGGCCGAGGCGCTGCGTGAGATGTCCGGTCGTCTGGAGGAGATGCCCGGCGAAGAGGGCTACCCCGCTTACCTCGCCTCCCGTCTGGCACAGTTCTATGAGAGAGCCGGCGTGGTGGAATGT
>JAEEGL011618803.1_pt1 | contig 11552 bp, 8 predicted proteins | sample 9134231 | NCBI WGS metagenome assembly JAEEGL01 (sample SAMN16246548, study PRJNA631951) | gut metagenome | biome: gut microbiome; feature: rumen; material: fiber-attached | host: Bos | place: Iran: Karaj | collected 2018-10 | reverse complement strand
TTTTTTTTAAATTTTGTAAATTTTGACTAAACCAAAAACAAAATAATGTTTTATTATTATATTTATAATATGAAATATCATTTAATAATGATTTAATTTTACTAAAGGCATTATGGTTTGATTTTTTTATATCGGCATTTACAATTTTTTCTAAAGTAATATAATCATTTTTCATTTTTTCTATTTTTTTAAGCACCTTATATATTTCAATATTATTATTTAATCTTTGTCTTTTTAAAAAAATTTGAACATTTATTTTTAAATATTTATTTTTTATCATATTTAATATTTCTTTTGAATGAATTGTTATATTTAATCCATATTGTATTTTATTTTGATAAAAGTTAATTTTGTTTTGTTCATTTAATAAAATATTGAAATGTTTTTCCATAAAAAAATCAAAATATTTTGAAATTATTTTCAGTATTAAATCAAATTTTTCTCTTTTATTGATTAAAAAATTTATTGAATCATTTGAAAAAAATGTCTTATTTTTATCATTATTAATTAAATGATTTAAATATGTTTTAATTATATTCTTTGAATAATTATGATTATTCCCTGAATCCTTTGGAATAATTTCATTTATTGAATGAATATTTAAATTACTTATTTCTCTAAAAAATAAAGCTTTATCATTATTATATGATTTAATAAAATTTTGTCTTGAATTATTCCATTTTCCATTATCAGGATCATTCATAATATTATTAACATAAAAATTGTCATTTGAATGATTTTTGAATTCAATAAAAGTTTCTTGTTGATTCATTTATTTTTATTAAATTCAAATTATTTCATTAGAATAAAAATAAATAAATAAAAAGAATAATATGGTTAATATTATTATTTATTAAACAATTATATATTAAACCTATAAACACCTTTTAAAAAATAATAACAAAAAGAATAATAGATAAAAGAATTATATAAAATTATAATAATCTTGTTAATTAATTAAAAATTTCCAACATAAAATGTATACCTCAGATTATCAAACAGATGATTTTAAATCATTTGATACAGAAGCAAGATTAAAAGATATAAATCAATCAATTAGATTAGGTTTTATAAGAAAAGTATATGGAATATTATCAATTCAATTATTAATTACAACAATACTTTGTTTAATTGCAATGATATCTAAAAGTTTTCAATCATTTGTGATAAATAATATATCTTTAGCATATTTTATGATATTATTAACAATAATTTTACCAATTATAATTGTGTGTTGTCGAGATACAATGAGTAAAGTTCCTATAAATTATATTATTTTATTATTATTTACTTTTGCAGAATCATATTTAGTTTCTTTCATTTGTTCTTTATCAAATCCAAAAATTGTTTTTATGGCTGCTTTTATGACTTTTGCAATGGTTGTTTCTTTAACAATTTATGCAATTACTACTTCAACTGATATGACTTTAAATGGTAGTATTTTATTTATTGGATGTTGTTCTTTATTTTTATTTTCTTTTTTCCTTATTTTTACAAATAATAAATTATTACATATTATTTTTTGTATTGCTGGAATTATTATTTTAGGATTTTATTTAATTTATGATACACAATTAATTATTGGAAATAAAAGTTATTGTGTTGAAATGGATGATTATATTCTTGGTTCTTTTATGCTTTATACTGATATTGTTTCTTTATTTTTATATATTTTACAATTATTACAATTACTTAATTCAAATGAATAAAAAATTTTATAATTATTATATAGATTTTGAAATATTATTTTATTTATTAAATTGAAAAATTATTTATAAATATATATATTTTTTTTTTAGTTTATATTTGTTGTAAATGGAATTGAAGATGATATTAATAATTTTTTATCAATTACTTTACATTTTGAACTTAATATATTATATAATTCTTGTTGAACTTTTAAATCATCATTTAAATTTTCAATAAATTTATTTATTCTTTTTTCTTCTGAATTAGGTTCATTGAAAAGTTTTATTGAACCAATATTTTCTCTTAAATAATTTAAATATTCTTCAATAGTTATTTTTTTCATTTTTTTTATTCTTTTTTTAAATTCATATAAATTACTATTTCTATATGAAGATGGAATAACTATATTTTCATTAATTTCATTATCAAAAAGTTTAAATTTTCTAATATAAATTTGACTTTTTCTTTTTTGAATATTTACTTTTTTAATAAAAGAATTATTTTGTGAATTAGGAATATATTTTTTATTAAATTGTTTTGCTAATTTTATTTTTTTCTGATACAACCACAGTAACATTAACAGCACGAACAAGTGTAATCCCAACTTGTAAACCAACAGTAGTAACCTTTGCTCAATAACAACAACAACAACAAGAACAACAACAAGGTGGAAATAGAAGACTTGATGAAACTGCTACACTTACATGTACTATTACTAGTGCTCTCAATTCAGCTATAATTACTGTTAGTGCATCCACTATTGGACAAACTACAGCAACTATTGCTAATCCTATTTCTATGACTGGTACTGCTACTTGTACTGCTGCTTCTAATGATGGTGGAGATGATGGTGCTGATGATAATTCTGGATTATTTACTTATGTTAATCCTTATATTATGTTTATGTTTGCTTTTCTTTTCTAAAATTTATTTTTTACTTTTTGTGAAGTGAAAAAAAATAAAAAATTTTTTGTAATAGAAATTAATAATATTTTTTAATATATTATTTAGTATAATTGAGTTTAAAGATTTAAATATCTCAAAATCTATTTTATTTAAAAAAAGTTTGTTGAGAAAAATAAATATCTTTTTCCATTAATAAATCTTAAATAAAAAAAATTTAAAAAAAAAATTAAATTTTTTATTAATCTCTTAATCTATCTTAAAATCAAAAAAACATTGTTTTAATTTTATTATAATATAATCTTTTTTTTATCTTTTTTAAATATTTTTTGTATTATTATTTTTTTTTGGTTTATATTTATTATAAATTGATGATTGAATTGCATTTCTCATTCTACGAATAACATATCTTCTAAATTGTTTTTCATTATAAAAATTAGGGAATGAATAATAACCACATTTAGCTTTTAATGGACACCAATAACGTTTAATTGGCTTTAATGGTTTAAGGACTACCTCAGCACTACCATATTTAAAAGTATATTCTTCTTTATTTTTATAGAAATAATATAAATCACCTTTTGCATATCCTCCTATTGTTTTATTATATAATAAATCAATATTTGATTTTGAATTTAATTTTGAAGCATTTAAAGTTTTTACCCATTCTTTTACTTTATTTGGAACATCAAGTTTATCAATTTTTTCAATATAATCTTCTTCAATTGTTTTAACTTGTAATGCTTTAGTAACTTTTATCTTACCTATTTCATTTGGAAATTCCATATTACGAGGAGGAACTCTCTTTGAAAGTACATATGATAATAATAGTATAGTTAGGATATATATCTTCATTTTATTTAAAAAAATCAATATCAAATTATTAAATAAATTATTTTTAAATTAACAAATTAATTCATTTTCCTTTTTTTTTTTTTTGGTAATATTTTTTTATAAAAAGTAAGTTTATATTTATGATTATTATATTCATTTATTTTCTAATGATAAAAAATTAAATATAAAAGATATAATTCATACTTTATTGATTAAATATTATTAATTTATATTATCAAATTGATTTTGATATAAGATTTTGAATAATAAATTATTTATCTCATTTTAAATTTAAACCTTTAATTTTTTAATATCTGATAATTCTTCATTTATATTTATAATTTATTATAATAATATTAATTAAAAGACTTATTGATATCTAATATTTTGTGTATGAATTTTAGCTTCAAATGAATAATTTTAATTATTTTATATAAAAAATATTTATATAAATCTAAAATAATTTACTTAGTAAATTTATAATTATATGCATATATAATATAAATTAAATTTAATAAATATTATATTAATTTTATTTTCTTTAAGAATATTGATAAATTTTATTCTAATATAAAAAAAAATCATATTAATATAATTAATTTAAATATATTATTTAAAGAATTTTATTATGATGATTTTTCAAAATTTTTATAAGATATCTAATAATAAATTAATATGATTTATTAATCTACTATTCATTTTTTATTTTGATTTAATAAATATATTAATTTATAATAGTCAAATTTTTTATTTAATCAAAAAATAAAGAATATCTATAAAAAAATGAAGAAACAATTTTATTTCATTCTATTAATATCTATATTTTTATTTATTGAAAAGGTAAATTGTCGTAACTCTAAATGGTTAAAATATTTATATGATAAAAGTCGTGAAAAAAGAAACAAAAATTGTTCAAAAAGTCATTTTCATGATTATAAAAACAAAAATAAAGTTTTTCCAAAAAATTATTTAAGAGATTATAATAAAACAGATGAATGTAATAAGAGATGCAGAAGACACAAAAAAGATGAAGTAAAACATCATCCATATGAAAGAAGACACCAAAATAATAAATATGATAAATATAAAAATTTTCCTTATGAAAAAAAATGGGGTAAAAACAAAGGAAAAAAATGGAAAAGAGGAAGAAGAAATAATAAAAGAAAAATAATATCTAAAATAGTTCTATTTATTTTATTATTGGCAATTGTATTGGGATTAAAAAAATTATGGAAAAAATGCAAACAAAAAAAATTAAGTCCAATGGTTATGAAATATTTAAATTCACCTTATCCAAAAAATATTCCATTTACCCCAATTAATCCTTCTTTACAAAATTCTAATGATTTAAATTCTCCTATGATTGAATTTAATAATGTTCAAAATAGTAATAATATTAATACTAATAATAATTCTAATATTAGTTATATTAATCCATATATTCCAAATAGAAAATTATAACTTAAAATCTTTAAAAAATTATGAGGAAAAATATTTTTAATTCTTAAATTTTAATTTTTTTTTTTTTATTATTTTAAATATGATAGATTCAAATTTATATAATGTATCAAGAAAAATGGAAATTCTTCAAAATTTAATTAAAGAAGAATCTATAACAAGAAATACTAGTAAGAAAAATAATTAATACTGAAATAAACAATAGTTGGTTTAATGTATGATAAAATTATTTCAGATATCAATAAAGAAAGTAATTCTTTTTATAAAAATAAATTATCATCAAAAGAAATTTATAATAATATTACAAAGAATTCAGAAGAAACTTTAAATTTATATGATACTAATAATAATGATAAAAATAATACTGATATAATTAATGATATTAAAAAATTTATGTCTTTATTGAGAGATGATAATGAATTAATTTTAAATTTATTTTCTGAAAATATAAAAGAAAAAGAAAAAATTTCATCTTTTTTTATTGATTTTTTTTATGATAATCCTTATGCCCAAGAGACTGAATCAAGTTTTTTATTATTATTTTGGAATGTATTAAAAATTGATATTTTAAATAATTTTAATAAGAAAGCAGTAAGTATATTTTTTAAAGAAACTCTTTCTGGTTGTATTCTTAAAAAGTTATATATGAGAAAAGAAATAAAAGTTAATTTTAAAAAAATATTTCAAAAAGTAATTCAAACAATTCAATTTAAAAGTTGGAGAGAATGGGATTTAAAAATTAGTTCAATTAGTAAAAAAATAAGTGATAAAATTTATATTATAAGTAAAGGGCCACAATTATTAAAAAGAAATAAAAATAATTATATGAATAATTCAAATTATGTTAATATGTCATATATGAATTATTTTCAAGAAATTAATTTTGATAAATTATATTCAAATGTAAAAGAAAATAAAGAAAAAGGTTTTTTAAAAAAACAATTATTATATATTAAAAAAATAAATAAAGGAAATCAATCAAATTTATTTTCAAATAAGCCTTTATTAAATGAAATATTTCAACAAGATAAACCATATGAAGTAATAGAAGAATATATTTCAATTTTAAAAGATATAATTGATATATTAAATTTATTTTTTGATACAATATTAAATAATATTACAATAATACCTCAATATTTAATTAGTATATGTATAATGCTTTCTATTATATTAATTAAACATTCTCCTGATGTTTCTTCAATTAGTTTATTTGAATTTATAGGATATTTTATATTTATTATTGTTATAAAACCTTTTTTTACTCAATCAGAATATGAAGGAATTACTGAGACTTATATTACAAAAGAAACAAAAAAAAATATAAAATGCATTTTTGATATTTTATTATCTATGATTAATAATAAACTTTATTCAAATGATAAATATAAAGAATATACTCCAATAAATAAAATTATTATTGAAAATATTTCAAAAAAATTTTTATTATTTGTAGAAGAATTACTTAATATTCCTTTATCTGAAACTTTAGATAATGTTATTAATGAAGATAAAACAGAAAATAATAATCCTTATTCATCTTTCTGTTTTTCAATTGAAGATTTTTATATTTTATATCATAAAATATTAACTAGTGAAGGAATGATTGGAATATTAAAAAATAAAAATTTATCAGAATCCTTATTAAAAAAAAGGAAAATATTTATTCATTTATTAAATAAATTAAGTTCTGATGAAAGTTTAACATTTATTGAAAATATGATTAAAAATGATAAAGAAAAAAAGAGAAAAAGTATTTTTATTACAAATAATATTGAATCAATAAAGATTCCTCAAAATAAAGAATATTATATTAAAAATGAACATAATATAATTAATATATTATCTTCAATTTTATATACAATTGAACCATTAAATCAAATTAGTTTTCCAAAAGGTAATAATGATAATTTAATTTCTTTTATTAATGAACTTTTTAATCATGTTAAAAATAGAATTTATTTTAAAACAAATTATAAAAAAATATATTTGAATTTATTTAATTTAAAAGAAACAATAAATTCTTTATCAAAAGAACAAATTAATAAATTAGAAAAAGAAATTGATTTATTTAATGATGAAATAAAGGATTCAATTGATAAATATAAAATAAATCATATTTCAAATCTAAAAGAGGCTTATACATCAATTTTAATTAATAGAAAATTAATGGAAAATTATAATAAATATTTAATTGAATATAAAGACAAATCTTTATCTCAAAGAATTTTAAATGATATTACTTCAGAAAATAATACTATTGATAAATTATCTTTAACTCCAAGGAATAATAATAAAAATGAACAGACTTATAATATAATATTAAATTATATAATTAAATTTAAAGAAAAAATAAATAATTTACCAGATTATAATCATATGAATCAAGATATTTTATCAATAATAGAAGAAAATAAATTATCACAAAATTTAAATTCTTTAATTACTTCTTTGAAAGAATTAATCAAAATTTATACAAAAGAAAATGATAATTCAAAGTCTTTAAACAATATAATTTCATATTTAATGACTTTAATTTATGATAAAATTTTTCCTTGTATTCAAAGTGAAGAAGATTTGAAGTTTGAAGAAATTTGTAAAAATTTAAATAATATAAATATAAATAATTTAATTAAAAATGATAATAATATTTTAAATGATACTTTTTTGGATGAAGGGTTTACATATATTCAAAATTTAGAAATAGAAAAATGTGCTTTTAGAAAATTTAAATTATTTGTTTATTTAGATCATTATATACAAAAAGTTATAAATCAATATATAAAAAATACTTCTAATGAAAATATTATAAATATAAAAATATATATAATTATAAAATCCTTACCAAAACAATTTATTTCTAATATAAAATATATTAAAGGATTTATAAAAATGAATGATTTAACATTAGGTGAAAAAGAAATATTATCAGAAATTGATATTTTAGCAAATAAATGTTTATTGTTAACAAGTACAGATGATAATATAATAAATAAAATATGATATTAAAATATTTATTTATTCTCTTACTAAAAAAATTTATTTATTTTTTTTTTATAATTTATATTTTAAATTAAATTCAATTTATATTGTAAAATTAATATTAAAATTACAATTGATATCTATAATTTATACAAGTAATTTATCTTCCTCATTATAATCTTTTTCATTAATTAATTTTGAATTTTCATTATCATAATTAATATCATTTTCATTTTTATTTTTATTTAAGTTTATCATTTTTTTATGTAAAACATAATGATTAACAATGTCAATAATATCAATAACATGGTGATAAATTAAATTACCTAATACAAGAACAACAAACCCAATTAATTGAACAATAGAAACTTTTTCTCTTAATTCAGGAGAATTAAAAGGTAAAACAAAATAACACCAAACAACAATACTTTTAACAGGTTCTAATATACTTCTACTCATAGCAGACAATATTTGTCCAATTTTAATTCCAGTTAAATTACAAAATAAATCTCCAATAAAATAAAATAAAGTTAAAAAAATTAACAAACTACTATTTTTCAATTGTTTAAAAGCAAAACTTAAATTTTCAACATAATATAAACCATTATCATCTAAAGAACAAATTTCTTTTAAAAAATCTGATTTTCCCATTCCACAAGAAATATTACTAAGAATTAAAACCATAATAAAAGAAAAAATCGAACCAAAAATTCCTTGAAAACCAATAATTTTAATAACAGAACAATTATATATTTTAGTTAAATTTTCTTCATAAATAACTTGACAAGATAAGAAAAACATTCCAATTAAAACACAAAAAATTCCCATTAAAATAGTACTAAGAGAATAATTTGAATTATTATTTCCAGAAATACCAACTAAAATTATTCCAATAATTGTTAAAGTTATTCCAATATAATGATTAATATTATGTTTATTATTTGTAAATAATTTACTTAATAAATATGTAAATATGATTTGAGAAGAGCCTAACATTTGAGTTATTGAGGCAGGAAGAATTGCAAGTCCTAAAAAATTTATTCCTGCACCAATAAAATCAAAAAGTACTGATGGAATTGAATGGTAAAATTTACATTCTGGTTTTTTATTTTCTAAGTTTATATTTTTATTTTCTGTTTCTTTTTTATTTGAGATGTAATATATTGGAAATGCTAATATTTCATTTAGAAACATAAAAAATAAAAATATCCATGTATGTTGAAAACGAATTCCTAAAGATTTTGTTTCCATTTCTATTTTTGGAATTATATTTGCTAATGATCCAGTTATAATAAAGGTTATTATTAAAATTATTTCAAATGGTTTCATATTTTTATATATAAGTTTGTTTTTATATATGGTTTTTTTTTATATTGAAAATTAAAGAAAAACAGTTATAATATATAGGAAAATATTAATTTATTAATAAAAATAAATTATTATTAATTATAATTTTATACTATATTAAAAATGATTTTTAATCATATTGAGGAAGATATTCAAAGTTATCTTCTAATTCATTTGCTCTTATTTTCCTTGTTTTTTTAAAATATTTAATAAATATTAATAAAATAATAAAAGTTATTATAAATAATAAAGCAAATATAAAAACTAAAATCCAAGGGGAAAAATTAAATTTATTATTATTATTTGTTATTGTTTTATTAGGATATAAACCAAAAATTTTTCTATCAGCATCAAAAAAAATTTGATATTTTTTAAAAAAAGGATAACCAAAATTCCATTTATCAATATACCATTTAAATAGAATTAAAAAATAATATTTATTTTTATATTTCATAAATAAATCTTCATAAGTAAAAGTAAAATTATATTTTAAAAAATCATTTCTAAAAATCAACTCAGGAAAATTTTTATATTCAATCATCTCATCACATTCAATATAATAACGACTTAAAGAATCATTTAATTGAACTTCTCTACAAATATTTTTCTTTATATAATCTCCAAAAAATTTTTTATATACTTTTTCATAATAATCTTTACTTCCATCAATAAAACCAAATTCATAATTTAATTGAACTTTAGTATTATTTTCAATTAAAAATCCATTAGAATAAACTTTATCAATTACAAAAGACCATTGTGTAATTTCTTTAGGTAATCCAACATTAGCATATAATAAATCATCTTCTTTAAATTGTTTATTATTAATATAATGAAGATAATCTCCAATTATTAAATTACCTTCATTTTCTTTTGTATATTCAAGACTAAAAACTTCTTTTTCAATTATTTTTTTAAATTTTAATTGATATAAAAATTTAGTATTTTGTATTATTCCCTGTGCATATAAAATTAAACCAATTTCACCACTTATAATTGAAGATCCAGTTGAGATTTCATTTGCTAAAATAAATTCAAAATTATCAATTTTTATTTTTTCATTTCCAATTATAATTGAATCTTTTACATAATATCCATCTACACAATGTAAATGTTGATATTTTTCTATATATTTTTGTGTTGGAATAAATGTTGATGATGAATTTGGATTAAATTTTTTTACATTTCCTCTATAATTTGAACTCATTATAAAAGTTGGAGATTCTTGAAGTTTTATTAGTACTGGAAATGATTGAGAAGGATTTCCAATTTCTATTGTTATTTGAAGATCGTTATATAGAAGTACTTTCATTATGTTTTTTTCAGTTATTTTTTCTTTGTATATACGTTTAAAGGGAATTATTATTATTGAATATATATATTTATTTATGAAAATGAGAATTAAAAAAATTTTTTGAATTTTCATTTAATTAAATAAAAAATAAATTATTTTTATTTTTCATTTTAAATCAATCTATTATTCTATATTATATTATTTTTAACTATTAGAGCTAAAGGAATAATCAATAAATGGTGAATATCTAAGTTAGATAATTATTATTGATTAATTGATTCATATACAATTATAATCAAATTTTATTTAAATTTTTGTTATTCAAATAATTTTAAAAAATAAATAATAATATGATTTAATTATAAATTCATTTATTTCAAAAATAGTAAAAAATATATTTTTAAAAAAAATTTTTTGAAATTTAAATAATAGGGCATTAAATTTAATTTAAATAGATAATTTATTAAAACGAGAAGAACAATTTTTAACTTTATATTAATAGTATAAATAACAACTTTAACTCTTTCACTCTAACAGTAATAGTTTTATTTCTAAATTTTTGCATATTGAGAAGAAATTAAAAATAATCTCCAACATTTGTCATTTCTTCTTTTAGTTTACAAGTAATGTACTTGAATTTATATTGCTACAATTGCAATTGATACTTGATTACACCCTAATTCAATTGTTTTTTTCTTAACTTTTAATAAACTTAATCCTGATATATCTCCAGATAATTCATATGTATTTTTTGTCACTGTTTTTGTATTTCATCTGTTTTTGTATTTGATTGTTTCTTTATTTCTGTTTTAATTGAAACTATATTATCATAATATGATATTCATATGACTTCTTAAAACTTTATCTTTTTAAAATATTAAAAATTAAATTATATTTATTATTTTTTTTTGAAAATATTTAATTATTTATAATTTGTTTATATAATACTATATATTAGTTTTAATGTTTTTTCTATATATATTAATTGCAATTATTTTTTATAATTTATTTCTTATATTAAATATATTTATATTTTAAAAAATAA
>JAEEGL010022035.1_pt1 | contig 11552 bp, 9 predicted proteins | sample 9134231 | NCBI WGS metagenome assembly JAEEGL01 (sample SAMN16246548, study PRJNA631951) | gut metagenome | biome: gut microbiome; feature: rumen; material: fiber-attached | host: Bos | place: Iran: Karaj | collected 2018-10 | reverse complement strand
GTTTCCCGCGCCAGTGAAGAGGAAGAGGCCGGTAACCAGTATCCGGAAGTGGCTTTCATCGAGAATGGCTCGATTGCGATTAAACCCTATGACGCCCGCACGTTGTTTTAATTGTAAGGAAACATTTTTGATAATAGATTTTATCGAATCATTTTATATGTACAGGAGGAATTGTTTACATGGAACGCACGTATTGTATGGTTAAACCGGATGGTGTACAGCGTAATGCTGTAGGCGAAATTATTGCCCGCTTTGAAAGAAAAGGGATTAAAATTGTCGGTCTGAAGATGATGCAGATTCCGCAGGCTACCGCAGAAAAACACTATGGCGAGCACAAGGATAAACCCTTCTTCAAAGATCTGGTAGACTTTATTACTTCCGGCCCGGTGGTGGCGATGGTACTGGAAGCAGATAATGTTATTTCCACCGTTCGCACCATGATGGGCGCGACTAATCCCAAAGATTCTGTTCCGGGCACCATCAGAGGCGACTTCGGCATCACCATTGACAAAAATGTTATCCATGGTTCGGACTCTCCCGAAAGCGCCGAAAGAGAAATCGGCATTTTCTTCAAACCGGAAGAACTGGTGGACTACACAAAATCCGGACATGAATGGATTTACTGATTTATATTTCTAAGGAAACGCCGATTCACTCCGCCAAGAGCAGCTGGCGGGAGTGTTTTTGACAAAACAGGGAACGGTAAAAAGGGATGCAATATTGCATCCCTTTTTTACGTTCGTTTAAATTTCTTTTCCAGCTCCTCATGGGAGATTTCCACAAAAGTCGGCCGTCCGTGAGGACAATGGCGAAAGTCTTCCTCCGTCAGGAGCCGGGCGATGAGTTTTTCCATTTCCGCTTTATCCAGCGTCTGATGATCTTTTACGGATTTTTTGCAGGCCAGCCGGGCCGCCATTTTTTCAAGGGATACGGCGGAACTGATATCATTCAGGGCTTCCAGCGTATTGGGGGCGTTCTCCCATGCATCCACGCAGGTTTCCGGCACACCCCGCAGGATCAGTTCATGTTCTCCCAGCGATTCCAGCACGAACCCCAGGCGGCGCAGTTCCGTCTCCTTTTCGCGGAATAATTCCATATCCCGGAGAGATACCTCCAGCACCTGCGGAATGACCAGCATTTGGGTCAGGGACTGGTTTTCCTGCAATTTTCTGCGGATCAGATTGTAATTGATACGCTCATGGGCCGCATGCTGGTCCACAATCCACAACTTCTCCTGCACCTCCACCAGAATGTAGCCTTGAAATGCCTGTCCGATAATCCGGAAGGGTTCACGGGCATAGTCCGGGGGTTCCGTTTCCGGCATTTCCCAGCTTTCCAGACCCGGACCCACCGGCGGGTACGGCTCATAGCGCTGCACCTCTTCTTCCACCTTTAGACTCCGTTCCGGGAACAGGTTCACGGAATGATTGGCCCTGGGTGCCCAATCGTATTCATTTTGCGTGTAAAAAGCTGTCGGCCGGGGCTTTTCTTCCGGCTTAGCACGTTCAGCAAAGGCGGCAAAACTGATCTGATGATTCAGCTGGGCCAGATGCTCCCGCAGCGTGTGCATGACCACCTGAAAAACACTGCCTTCATCCCGGAAACGCACCTGCAGCTTCTGCGGATGCACATTGCAGTCCACATCTTCCTCAACCACTTCTAAAAACAGGATGACTGCCGGGAATTCCTTACTGATTAAAAGGCCCCGGTAACCTTCATCCACAGCCCTGGTCAGCATGGGATTCTGTACTATGCGCCCGTTGACGAAAAAAATCTGCCGCTGGCGATTGCCCCGCTTATACTCCGGCCGGGAGATCATGCCGCTCAGGCGGATCCTCTCTCCTGCCCATTCCACCGGGAGAAAACAGTCCAGAAAATCCTTCCCCCACAGGGCCGCTACGGTTTCATGCAGCCGCCCGCTGCCGGGGGTTTTAAAATAGGTCTTGCCGTTATGCTGAAAGGTAAAGGAAATATCTGTCCGGGAGAGGGCCTGCTTTACCATCAGGTCATGCACTTTATGAAACTCCGTGGTGGAGGATTTCATAAATTTGCGCCGGGCGGGGGTATTCCAGAAAAGCTCCTTCACCAGAATCCGGGTACCGTTTGCTGCCGGCCAGGGACCGGTGGTCACGATCTTCCCGCCCTCCAACCGGGCAAAGGAACCGCTGCCGGAAGCCGTTGCCGAGTAGATTTCCACTTTGGAAACGGAGGCAATGCTGGGCAGGGCTTCCCCTCTGAACCCCAGCGTGTGTAAATCGTGCAGATCCTCCTCCCGGCGAATCTTACTGGTAGCATGGCGTAAAAACGCCTGTGGCAGTTCTTCGGCTGTCATGCCTTCGCCGTCGTCTTCAATTTCAATCGATTGCAGGCCGCCTTCTTCAATGCGCACCGCAATATGGCGGCTTAAAGCGTCAATCGAATTTTCCACCAGCTCCTTCACCACCGAAGCCGGACGTTCTACGACTTCCCCGGCCGCGATCTGATTGATGAGCTGATCGCTTAGTACCTCAATTTTCATTTTTGCCCTCTGGTTGATCTTCGGTAGGCTTTATATACGGCCGCTGCAAGCTGATCGGCGCAGGAAGTCCCCCGATTGCCGCATTCGTGGCCGCGCATCAGCGCGTCAATCTGTTCCACCGTCCAGCCGTCCACCATTTTGGCAATCAGCTTCAGATTGCCGTTGCAGCCGCCATAAAACTGAATATTCGTTACTACATCACCGTCCAGATGAAATGTAATTCGCTCCGGACAGATGCCTTCCGGTTCGTAGCTGTATTCCATGTTGTTCTCCTTATTCATATCGCCGTTCCCCGGCGCTCCTCCCGCTTAGGATCTGCCGTCTGGTCAGCGGTTTTTCAGCAGACGCTGCCACTGATAAATATAGTCCAGCGCCTGCCGCGGCGTCAGATCATCCACGTCTATCGCTTCCAGATCTTCCGCGATCTCAGCCCGTGCCGGATCCTCAAACAGCACCGGCTCTGCCAGCTGCGGGGTTAAAAGCTGAGAGGCCGCCAGATTCCCCTGGGCCTGCTGTTCCAGCACGGCCAGTTTTTCTGCCGCCTTGCGCAGCAACGCCGGGGGAAGTCCTGCCAGGGACGCCACATGCAGCCCGTAACTGCGGTCTGCCCGGCCCGGCAATACCTTTTTCAGAAAGGTAACCTTCCCTTCCGCCTCCAGCACGGATACCGCCAGATTAAAAGCCCCCGGCAGGGTTTCGCCCAGCTCGGTAATTTCGTGAAAATGCGTGGCAAAAAGCGTCCGCGCCTGAATACGCTCCTGTAAATACTCACAGACGGCCTGAGCAATGCTGAGGCCATCCAGCGTACCGGTACCCCGGCCAATTTCATCCAGTATGATGAAGCTACGGCGGCTGGCATAATTCAGGATGTTGGCCAGCTCCACCATTTCCATCATAAAGGTGCTCTGCCCGGAAATCAGATCATCAGAGGCCCCCACTCGGGTAAAGATGCTATCCACAATGCCGATTTCGGCACTCTCCGCCGGGACAAAGCTGCCCATCTGCGCCATCAGGATAATAATGGCATTCTGGCGCATAAAGGTACTCTTACCGCCCATGTTGGGCCCGGTAATGACGCCCAGCTGCCGATCCTCCGTCATGGTCAGATCATTGGGAACAAAACGCTCGCTTTTCAGAAAGCGCTCCATAACCGGATGCCGTCCCTGGATGATTTTTAATGTGCGTGTTTCGCGGATTACCGGCCGCACATAATCATTTTCATAGGCCAGCAGGGCAAAATCGTACAACACGTCCAAAAGAGAAAGCTTCATGGCTGCCATGAGGATGCGCGGCACGATGGGCATCAGCTGGTGCAGCAGCCTGGTATAGCATTCCTTTTCCAGCTCCTCTAACTGGCCCCGGGCGGTCAGGATCTGTTCTTCAAAGGTTTTGAGCTCCGAAGAGATAAAGCGCTCACAGTTTACCAGCGTCTGCTTGCGGATATAGTCCTCCGGCACATTGCCTGCATTGGAGCGGCTGACTTCAATATAATATCCGAAAACCTTGTTAAACCCGATTTTCAGGTTCTTTATGCCCGTGCGCCGGCGCTCCTTCTGTTCCATTTCCAGCAGCATCTGGCCGCTTTTTTCCGCGAGTGCCCGCAGCCGGTCGATCTCCTCATGATAGCCGGGGCGGATGGGATGCCCGTCAGTATCAGCTTCATCGTTTATGACATTCTCCAAAAGGGATGCAATATCTTCCAGCGTGTCCATTTCCGTCCAGGCTTTAAAGTGCTCCGCCCTTTTCCCCCGAAAGAGGGAAACCAACTCCGGCAGGGCCTGAAGGGAGCGCTTGAGGATGCTTAAATCCTTCGGCTTCGCCAGCCCGGAGGAAATACGGCCACCGATCCGCTCAATATCAAAAATCTGCTTCAGGCAGCGGCCCACGTCCTCCCGTAGCAGAAAATCATCCTTTAAAACCGCCACGGCATCCAGCCGTTCCTCTATCTTCGCCGGATTCAGCAGGGGCTCCAGGATGATCCGGCGCAGGCGCCGTTTGCCCATTGGGGTGCAGCATTTATCCAGCACGCCCAAAAGGCTGCCTTCCCGGCGGCCATCCCGCATATTAGCTACCAGCTCCAGATTGCGGATGCTGTACTGATCCAACCGCATGGTCATCAGATCGCTGAATTGTCCGATCCGAAGGCGGCTGCCCTCCCGGGGCAGCGTATGGGTTTCCCGCAGGAAATCAAAAATCAGTGTGATGGCCTTAAGTCCTACGGTCAGACCGTCTTCAGCGTGCACCAGAGCCTCCAGATTCTCACAGTAGGGTGAAAAGCTCTTCAGCATGGCCTCCGGCGTCTGTTCTTCCGGGAAGCGCACGATGAATGCCGGTTCCTTCATCCACTGTACCTGCAGTAATTCTTCCACATCCTGCCGGTTGATGAGAATTTCCGAAGGCTGCAGCCGCTGGAGCACATTAAACAGGTCGTCCCGGCGGGAATAATTCTTGTACTCTGTTACCTCAAACTCACCGGTCGTGATATCCGTATAGGCCAGCGCCACCGCCTCGTTACTCCAGAAAACTGCCGCCAGATAATTGTTGCGGTCCTCCTGCAGGGTCGTTCCCTCCAGAATCGTTCCTGGCGTTACCACCCGGATGATCTCCCGCTTAACCAGCTTTTTCCCCGGACTGGGAAGCTCCATCTGTTCACAAATCGCAACCTTATATCCCTGCTGAATCAGCCGGCTGACGTAATTATTTACCGCGTGATGCGGCACGCCGCACATGGGAATCCGCTCCTCCGCCCCGCCATCCCGTCCGGTCAGGACGATTTCCAGTGCTTTGGAGGCCGTGACGGCATCCTCGAAAAACATTTCATAAAAATCACCGATGCGGAAGAACAACAGCGCTTCCGGATTTTCTTTTTTCGCTTCCAGATACTGCTCGATCATCGGCGTATAGTTGCTCATTTTATTCCTCCACTGATTCTCCAAACAGGCTGAAGGTATTGCAGTCCGTAATGCGCGTCTGCAGGATTTTTCCGGTCAGATCCGGTGTTCCGTCAAAAATGACAATCCGGTTTAAACGGGTACGGCCCATCATTTTGTCTGCGTTGGTTTTACTGGGGCCATCCACCAGTATTTCACGGGTTTTACCGATCTCCCCCCGGTTGATTTCCGCCGCAATGCCGTACTGTACATCATTTAAGCGCATGATGCGTTCCCGCTTGATCTCCTTCGGCACCTGATCCACATAAAGCGCCGCCCGGGTGCCGGCCCGTGGAGAGTAAACAAAAGTAAAGGCGCTGTCAAACCGAATGGTCTGAACGACGCTGATGGTCTCTTCAAAATCCGCGTCCGTTTCGCCCGGGAAACCCACGATGATATCCGTCCCCAGCGCAACTTCGGGCAGGCGGGCACGGATATCCGCCACCATGTCCTCGTAGTATTCCCGTGTATAGTGGCGGTTCATTTTTTTCAGAATCCGATTGCTGCCCGACTGCATGGCAATATGCAGATGCTCGCACACCTTGTCGCAGTCAGCCACCGCTTCAATCAGCCGCATATTTAGATCCTTCGGGTGAGAGGTGGTAAAGCGGATACGCTTCAACCCATTAACCTCATTCACCATCCGCAGGAGATCGGCAAAATCGGCCGGTTTTTCCAGATTCTTGCCGTAAGAGTTCACGTTCTGCCCTAAAAGCACCACTTCTTTAAATCCCTGCTCCGCAAGAAACCGGACTTCCTTTACCACATCTTCCGGACGGCGGCTGCGTTCGCGCCCGCGGGTAAAGGGCACAATACAATAGGTACAGAAATTATCGCAGCCATACATGACGTTGACATTGGTCGTAACTCCGAGTTTACGCTCAGGAGGAAACTCCACAATTCTCTCCGGCGTTTTCTCCTGCACAGCAATGATCTGCTTATGCCGGCGCCGGAACTCCGCCAGCAGGTCCGGCAGCGCTTCAATATTATGGGTGCCGAAGATGATGTTGACCCTCATTTTTTTCAGCTTTTCCACATTCACCGGCACCTGGGCCATACAGCCGCCGAAGGCGACGATGAGGTTCTTCTTCGTTTTACGCAGATTGATGAGGTTGCCGACCTTGCCAAAAACCTTGTTTTCCGCCGAATGTCGCACACTACAGGTATTAAAAACCACGATATCGGCTTCTTCCAGCACCTCCACCGGCTCATACCCGGCGTTTGTAAGCAGGGCTGCCATTATTTCGGAATCCCGTTCGTTCATCTGACATCCATAGGTCAGAATGTGAAATTTATTGCCGCTTTCCATATCTTTCTCCCAAAACCAACCATTCTGTTTTCCGCTGCGCCGCAAAAGGCTCGCTGCACTGTATCATTTTATTTTATCTCAAAACAGTCTGAGTGTCCACTCTTTCCTGCAAAGAAAAACAGCTTGTCTACCGCCGGGGTTTCGGCTACAATATGGGCAACGAAACAAAGGAGGCTTTAACATGAATTTTGAAAAATCCGGACGTGAAAACAGCATGGCAACCCTGAAACAGGCCTTTGCCGCTGCCGGGGCAGCCGGCGTGCGTTACATGATCGTGGCCTCGGTTAAAGGCACCACTATCAGCCAGGCGCTGGAAATGAACGCGGAATATGGCTTAAATCTCATCTGCGTGACCCACCAGATCGGCTTTTCCGGCCCGGGCAAGGACGAAATGCCGGCCGAAATGCGGGAGAAGCTCGCTGCCGCCGGTGTGAAAGTGCTGACCACCACCCACCTGTTCGGCGGGGTGGACCGGTCGCTGCGCCGCCAGTTTCAGGGGATTTACCCGGCCGAAATCATCGCCAATACCCTGCGCATGTTCGGCCAGGGGGTAAAGGTTGCGGTGGAAATCTCCGCCATGGCGCTGGACGCCGGGCTCATTCCTTACGGTGAGGATGTCATTGCCATTGCCGGTACGGCCCGCGGCGCAGATGCGGCGCTGCTCTTAGCTCCGGCCCACGCGGATTCCATCTTTGAAACCCGCATCCGGGAAGTCATCTGCATGGCCAAAAGCGATAAGTAAGTTTCAATCGAGTAGGAGGCGGTCAATGGACCGCCGGCCTCTCACACTACCGTACGTACCATTCGGTATACGGCGGTTCAGGCAACTTAAGGAAACGCTGATTAATTCCAGCCAGAGCGATGGGCGAGATATTTTACCGTCAGGGCCAGGAGTTCAAACTTGAGGATACCGGGCGGTATTTCAAGTTTGAACGGCAACGCAATGGCGGAAAATAGCCGTTCTGCGCCGCAGGTGGGATTAAATCAGTGTTTCCTTAAACAAGCGCCTCGCCTTTCGGCGTAGTAGTCAGACATGGAGATTAGCCCGAATGCGGCTAATCCCTTGTTATTGATCGCCACATTCACAGCGCCCTTATTACAAACATCGGTAATTCTGCTTCCTGTTTAGGCAACCCGGTACGCTGTCTTACGGTCAATTCCAGGTTTCATCAGGTTTTTTTGCTCTGTTCTTTGGTGTCTTCCAGTGCTTCCAGATACACATCCTCAGACGGTATCTGATGTTACTGTCCAACCGCTCGCACAGCCCTTTCATGTTACCGATTTTGAAGTAGTTTATCCCTCCTCGGATAAGCTGATTGAGTTTGTACACCTTACTATGGGCTCTGCTGACTTCTCACCGTTCGTTGTTACTACGGCTAATGGAACCGCCTGTGAGACCTCCACGCTTAAGGTGCGCGCTCTTTCCCCTCATCTACCTGCCACATTTTCCGGTACTTCCAGCAACTTTTGGACTTCGCCGCTTCTAGGCGACTTATCCGGATTTCCCTGCCTTATAGGTGGTTCCTGTCCATCAGGCCAAGGGATTGCTTACAGCTTCCTTCAGATTCCACCCCACAGTGCGCATCCTTGCTTTTCAGCGATGTACTTCGTCGTTCCCTACGCGTACTCCCCCTTAGAGGCGCCCAAGGCGCGCAAAAGCAAAAAAGGCTCCGCTTGTGCGGAGCCTTTTGAAATATCCTGTTTTGCAAGAAGGAAACTAACGTTTGCTGTACTGCGGAGCACGTCTGGCTGCGTGCAGACCGTATTTCTTTCTTTCCTTCATTCTCGGGTCTCTGGTTAAGAAACCCGCTTTTTTCAGCGCCGGACGCAGTTCCGGATCTGCTTTGATTAAGGAACGTGCAATGCCTAAGCGGATCGCGCCAGCCTGTCCGGTGATGCCGCCGCCTTCAACCAGGCATACAACATCAAAACGGTTTGCGGTCGCGGTCAGCTCCAGCGGCTGCAGTACGATCAGACGGCTGACTTTATTCGGGAAAAAGTTTTCAAACTCTCTCTTGTTAATGGTGATTTTGCCTTCACCGGGCATAATTCTAACTCTGGCAACCGCTTTTTTTCTTCTGCCGGTTCCCCAATACTGTACCTTCGTAGCCATGCTAATCCTCCTTAACCTCTAAGCTCGCGTACTTCGGGCTTCTGCGCCTGATGCGGATGTTCACTGCCGGCATAAACCTTCAGTTTTTTGAACATCTGACGGCCTAAGCGATTGTGCGGCAGCATGCCCTTAACGGAAATTTCAATTGCTTTTTCAGGCTTTTTGGCAAGCAGTTCGCCATAGGGGATTTCCTTTAAGCCACCATTGTATCCACTGTGATGATAGTAGATTTTATCGGTCATTTTCTTGCCGGTTAATTTTACTTCCGCGGCGTTGATTACGATGACGAAGTCGCCGGTATCAACATGCGGCGTGAAAGTGGGTTTATGTTTTCCTCTTAAGATAGAGGCTACTTCCGAGGCTAATCTGCCCAACGTCTGGTCCTTCGCGTCAATGACATACCATTTACGTTCTACCTCAGCCGGTTTGGCCATATACGATTTCACTCTGTATTCCCTCCTGATAAACAAGGTTCATGTCGTTATCATCCCAGCTCTATTGAAGCACTGCGGACCAACGGGGCGGGAGGCCGCAGATAGAGCGCTACCAAATATCATATTCATTCCGGAACGGATTGTCAAGGTTTTCCGGCTGATTTTCTAAGCCGTTTCTGCAAAAAAGTGCTCTTCCGGCGTTCCCGTTTCCAGATTTTGCTATTTTTCAAAGGTATGCACGAAAATTCCGCTGTAAAGTTTGGGTTCAAACCAGGTGGATTTGGGCGGCATGATCTGCCCGGCATCCGCCAGCTGCATGAGCTCGTCCATGCTGACCGGATGCAGCAGGAAAGCCAGTTCCATGTCCGAATTGACCCGTTTTTCGAGCTCCTTCACCCCGCGGATACCGCCGACAAAACCGATGCGGCTGTTGGTTCTCGGGTCGTCGATGCCCAGCACCGGCGCGAGCAGATGCTTCTGCAGGAGGGCCGTATCCAGCCGTTCAATGGGATCATTCTCGTTGATGATCTCCGGTTTGGCGGTCAGAAGATACCACTGGCCCTGCCAGAACATCCCGAACTGATGCCGCGCGGGTTCCGGCGCGTCGGCTATTTTCTCCAGCGCAAACCGTTCCTGCACCTGCCGCAGGAATTCTTCGCCGCTCAGGCCGTTCAGGTCTTTCACGACGCGGTTATACTCGAGGATTTTCAGCTCGTCTTCCGGCAGCAGTACCGCCAGGAAGGAGTTGAATTCCTCTTCTCCGGTATAGTCCGGATGGGCTGCCCGGCGCATTTCCGCCACGCGCACGGCCGAAGCGGTCCGATGGTGGCCGTCCGCGATATAGAAGGCCGGAACCGCTGCGAAGAGTTTCGTCAGCCGGTCGATGACTGCCGGATCGTCAATCACCCAGGCGGCCTGATCCACGACGCCGTCGGAATTGAAGCTGAATACCGGCGGGCGCTGCATCCAGTCGTTCAGGAGTGTCCGGATCTCCTCCTGATGCCGGTAAGCCAGGAAGATCAGCCCCGTGTGAGCCGAGCAGGCGTCCACATGATTGATGCGGTCCTGTTCCTTGTCCGGCCGGGTCAGCTCGTGCTTTTTGATGATGTTCGCCTTGTAATCGTCAACGGATGCGCATACCACCAGACCAGTCTGCGTGCGGCCGCGGAAAGTCTGGCGGTACAGGTAGTAGCACGGCGCCGGGCTCTGTTCGTAAATCCCGGTATCGATCATATTCTGCAGGTTGGCCGCCGCTTTGGCATACACTTCCGGCGCATAGGGATCCCCGCCCTCCGGCAGGTCGATTTCGGCCCGGTCCACGTGCAGGAAGGAATGGGGCTTGCCGATGACCATTTCCCGCGCCTCGGCTTCGTTCATTACATCATAGGGCAGCGCCGCAACTTCCGCCGCAACTTCCGCCCGGGGCAGATAGCCCCGAAAAGGTCTGATTGTTGCCATTGTATGTCCTCCTTGTCTTCTCTTACAGTTTCAAAACGTCGTTCATAACCGCCAGCAGTTCCTGCACTTCTTCCGTCGTGCAGTCCGCCATGTGGGCGATGCGGAAGGTCTTGTCCTTCATCTTGCCGTAGCCGTTGGAAATCTGGTATCCGCGCTCGCCCAGCGCTTTATTCAGGTCCGCCACGCTGATGTTCCGGGTGTTGGTCACGCCGGTCACGGTGTCGGAAAGATAGTTTTCATTCGCGAACAGCGCGAAATATTCCTTCGCCCAGTCCCGCACGAGCTTCGCCATGGCTTTATGCCGCGCGTAGCGGTTTTCCAGCCCCTCCGCGAGAATCCGGTCCAGCTGGTAATCCATCGCGAACATGTGGGACAGGGACGGGGTGGACGGATACTGGTAATCCTTCTTTAAGATGTATTCGTGCAGCTTCAAAAGGTCCAGATAGTAGCCGCGGAAGGGTACTTTTTCCGCCTGCTGCAGCGCCTTTTCCGAGATGGAGCAGATGGCCATGCCGGGCGGCAGCCCCAGCGCCTTCTGGGTGGAGGTGATGCACACATCCACGCCGCAGCCGTCCACGTCAATCGGGGTCCCGCCCATGGAGCTGACAGCATCCACGCAGACGACAACCTCGGGGTACTTTTTGTAAACGGCCGAGAGCTCCTCCAGCGAATTCATCAGGCCGGTCGAGGTCTCATTATGGGTGATGGTGATGCAGTCATATTTGCCGGTCTTGAGGGCGTTGTCAATCATTTCCGGGGTGGTGGGCTGTCCCCATTCGGCTTCAAACAG
>JAEEGL017422003.1_pt1 | contig 11553 bp, 8 predicted proteins | sample 9134231 | NCBI WGS metagenome assembly JAEEGL01 (sample SAMN16246548, study PRJNA631951) | gut metagenome | biome: gut microbiome; feature: rumen; material: fiber-attached | host: Bos | place: Iran: Karaj | collected 2018-10 | reverse complement strand
CCGAGAATGCAGTCGAAATAGTTCTTTGTTTCCTTCCAGTATGCCGCTTCATCACTCACAAGCGACCGAAGTACTTCCCTGGTCGCAAAGTGGCTGCCAAAGGAATCACACGGGAAGAGCGTCCTGATTTCCTTTGCATAGGTCCACATCGTATCCGGCCAGTGGAGGTTGGGCAGCGCATGGAATTCAAGTGTGACATCACCCAGCGACAGGGTTTCGAGATTCTTTACGATCACGGACTTGAAATCATCCCGGTTCATAATCTGTTTCAGATTGTTGATCGCAGCTGCTGTACCATAAACCGTAATATCCGGATTCAGCTTCAGCAGTTCTCCGATACCATCCGCATGATCCGGCTCGGTATGATTCATGATGATATAGTCGATCTCTTTTACCGGTACAACCTGTTCGATCTCCCGCAGGTAGTCGTCAAAGAATTTTGTTTTTTCTGTTTCAAAGAGTGCGGTCTTCTCGCTTCCTTTCAGTATGTAGGAATTGAAGCTGGAACCATGTTCCGTTGTCATGATGACATCGAATACCCGCATGTCAAAATCTTCGATTCCGACCCAGTAGAGGTTTTCTTTCAGTTTCAGACTGTCCATAATTGTTTTTTCTCCTTCGTTTGCTTATTAACTATAACTTTTTTTACCGTTTGCCTTCAATCGTTTTATTTATTTAAAAAGCCGCGTTTTTTCGCTCCGCCTGCTGTACGGTTGTAGTATTCTTCCGCATGATATTTCCGGATCAGCTTTCGTTCCAGATCATTGAGATGAGAAGGGCGGCACGGATAGATTTCAATCTCAATATGCTTACCGTCTCTTACATCGGCATACACATCTCCGTTCCCTTTCCGGTTCAGATGACTGTGTACGCGCCGATAAACTTCCATCGACTGTCCCACATATACATTAGAAAACGTAAATGTGAACGGAAGAATATGCGGGAAACGATAGCTCAGAATCACATAGCATCCCGGCCGGTCATGATAATACAGTCCCTTCTGTCTGGAACGGTCCTGAATCCAGCTGTCTTCAAACCGCTTCATCGTATAGTGCTCACAAAGATTCCATCTGGAAATAATCCATATGAAATAGATCAGAGAAAGGATCAGTCCGAGAATCCAGACTGCCGGCATGGTTACCGGAGCGTGTGCTGTCATCCGGAAGCACATGGCTGCAGACAGGAAAAACAGTACTGCCATCAAAAGATTCACAACACCATGCACAAAACCCATATCAACATTATAAAACCGCCTGTTTCCAGACGGTTCGACGAAATCAGATATTCAGAAACTGCAATCCCGGTTATTCGACCGCGTTTACCATCGTAAGGATTGCTTCCTTGATGCTGGTATTGATTTCCTGTGCTTCGTCTTTGGACTTTGCGTTGGAGTAGAAGTAGAACTTGATCTTCGGTTCCGTTCCGGATGGACGGATCGCAAACCAGGAGCCGTTTTCAAGATAGAACCGGAGTACATTGGAGCGGAACAGTTCATCGTATGCATTGATATAGTCGATTACTTTTTCGACTCTGATACCCGCTACCTCCTGCGGCAGATGACCACGCACATAGCCCATCATCCGGTTGATGCGCTCCGCACCGTCAACTCCTTCAAGAATGAGATTCGGTTCATCTTCCGCATAGTAGCCGTATTTCTTATACAGTCCTTCCAAAACCTGCCAGAGTGTCTTCCCCTGCTTGCGGTAATAAGCAGCCGCTTCCGCCACCAGCATGCCGGCGGATATACCGTCTTTATCACGAATCTCCGGGCATGCCGCATATCCGACAGACTCTTCGTATCCAAAGAGATATGCCAGATTGTTTTCTTCCAGATACGGGATACGCCCGCAGATGTTCTTGAATCCGGTCAGGGATTCGTACATCTTGACACCGTATGCCTCGGCCATGACTTCGGACATGTCACTTGTGACGATCGATTTGACCATGGCGCCGTTCTTCGGAAGTGTACCGGCATCCTTCCGTCCTTCCAGAATATAGTTGACAAGCAGATAACCGGTCTGGTTTCCGTTGAGCCATACATAATTTCCGTCATCGCCCAGCAGTTCAATCGCAAACCGATCCGAATCCGGATCCGTAGCCATCAGAAGTTCTGCACCGACCTTCCGGCCCAGTTCTTCCGAAAGCTTGAATGCCGCAGGGCTCTCCGGGTTTGGATAACCTACTGTAGTAAACTCGGGATCCGGCATACTCTGTTCTTCCACGATATGCCAGTTGGTAAATCCTCTGTCCTTCATCATCTGACGGAATGGAATCGAACCCGCCCCATTCAGAGGGGTGTAGACCAGCGGGATGGAAAGATCCAGTTCATCACCGGAATGAATGGCGATGGATTCGACCATATCAAGGTATTTCCGGTCATAGGATTCATCCAGGATCGTAATGAGTCCGGATTCAATGCCCTGAGAAAAACCCATTCTGCGGATACCGGTGAAGTAATCCAGTGCCCGGATCTCATCCGTCATCCCGTCCGCAATCACAGAGCTGACCTGACAGCCGTCTTCCCAGTATGCCTTGTATCCGTTGTATTCCTTCGGATTGTGAGACGCCGTGATGTTGATTCCCGAAACCGCGTTAAGGTGTCGAATCATAAATGCCAGTTCCGGAGTCGGACGGAGATCCGGGAACGTATAGGTCTTAATGCCGTTTGCCGCAAAGATTCCGGCCGCATATTGAGAGAATTCCTTTGAAAAATATCGCGGGTCATGCGCAATGATGACACCGCGGTTCATCGCCGCCTGTCCCTGCTTCACAATGAAATTCGCAATACCCTGTGTCGCTCTTCCTACGGTATAAAAATTCATCCGGTTCGTACCGGCAGAAACGATTCCCCGAAGCCCTGCTGTACCAAACGAGAGATCCAGCTGAAAACGCTCACGGATCGCACGATGATCGCCTTCGATTGCTTTCAGCTCCTCCCGAAGCGGATCATTTTCCGGAAGCTTTTCCATCCACTCGCTGTATTTCTCCATATATCCCATAATGATGACTCCTCCGTTTGTTTTCTTAATTGTATCAAAAACAGGAATTCCAATACCTACCGAATTCGTTTCCGGAATCCATTTCTTTCATCCCGAAAAAAAAGCGCCGAAAGCAGCGCATTCGTTTTCTCAGTGTGTAAAGAAGATCTTCAGACCGATCAGGATCAGGATGATCCCGCCGGCAATCGAAGCTCTGCCGGTCAGCCTGTCTCCAGCCTTACGGCCCAGACGCAGGCCGATCATGCACAGGATGAAGGTTACCACAGCGATGATCAGTGATGCGATAAACGCATCCGCCACAGGATAGTCCGCAATTGTAAATCCGACAGACAGTGCATCGATGGAAGTCGAAATTCCCTGAAGGATCAGTTCGCCTGCTTCGACGCGGTGGGTCACCGGCTCGTCCATATCCTTCTGCCGAATTCCTTCAAGAATCATTTTTCCTCCGATATAAGTCAGAAGAATCAATGCGATCCAGGGAATAAAGGGATCAACCGCCTTAAAATACGTCACAACCGTATGAACACAGATCCAGCCGATCATTGGCATCAGGAACTGAAAACCCGCATAGGTTCCCGCAATAATATACTGCCGTTTTTTTGACATTCCCGGATCAACCAGACCATTGGCTACCGATACCGAAAATGCGTCCATCGCAAGTCCGACCCCAAGCATGCAGGATGTGATCAGAAACTGCAGAATATCCATACCTTCTATCCCTTTCTGTCTGTCGATTATCTCCCGAATTCTCTGACTTAGTCAATCTTAACCAGTTTTTATCCTCACATGCCCTGAAAAGCGGTATCATAAGTACAAGAATGAAAGAGAGAATAATATATGTTTAAAGAGTATCTTTACAATGGTACCGGAAAATTCAAGCTTTCAAAGCAGAAGACAAACGACACTTCTCTTTGTCCGGACCGTGCCAAAGCAGAACAGAAAATGGAGAAAAACAACAAGAAGATCGACAGTCTTCAGCAGAAGTTGTTTGCCGAAAAGAAGGAAGGCGTCATTTTTGTGTTCCAGGCTATGGACGCAGCCGGAAAGGACGGTACAATTCGTGCCGTACTGCAGTGCCTGAGTACCCATGGAGTTTATGAGGCTGCCTTTAAGTCTCCGAGTTCCAAAGAACTCTCACATGACTTTCTGTGGCGTGTCGTTCCGTTTGTCCCTGCCAAAGGAGAAATCGCAATCTTCAACCGCAGTCATTATGAAGATGTGCTGATCGGAAAAGTCCGCGAGCTCTACCGCAACCAGGATCATGCCGATCGGATCGATCTCGATAAAGTTATCGAAAAGCGTTATGAGGACATCAATCATTTTGAAGAATTCCTCTATAACAACAGCGTACGGATTGTGAAGATCTTCCTGAATGTATCAAAAGAAGAACAGGCTCGCAGATTCCTTGCCCGGATCGAAGAACCGGAAAAGAACTGGAAGTTCTCGGAAGCAGACTGGAATGAACGCAAGCTTTGGGATGAATATCAGGACGCATTTGAAGATGCGATCAATGCGACCGCCACAAAGAACTGTCCGTGGTATGTTGTACCGGCAGATCACAAGTGGTACATGCGCTATGTTGTCAGTGAGATCATTCTTTCGACTCTGAAAGATATGAATCCGCATTATCCGGAGGTCACAGCTGAGCGTCTTGCGACATTCAATGAGCTCAAGAAGGAAATTGAAGCGGAGCTCCCGAAAAAATCGACTGTGATCAGTTCGATTCCGGTCGCACAGGAAAGCGACAGAAAAGCAAAGAAAAAAGCAGTAAAGGAAAAAGCCGTAAAAAAGACGGAAAAAAAGCCAGCGAAAAAACCGGAAAAGAAAAAGGAAAAGAAAAAAGTCAGCAGTAAATAACAGTAAAACGGCAGGCGCACCTGCCGCTTCTGTTTTAAACAATGACGGATCCGCCGATGAACTCCCGAATAATGGAATTGTTCGGGATGTATTCATCGTGTTCCAATGAGACGAAATACTGCAGCAGTTTCAGCAGGCGCTGTGCTTCCGGATATTCCGGCTGATCATCATGGATCTTTTCAAGCTGCGGTTTTGCGTACTTCTTCAGAACTGCCAGTTCATAAATGCACTGGCTGTTAAAGAACATGTCAGCCAGATCATTGTACGGGAAAATGTTCTTGTCTTCCCCGCGGCTGACTTTCGGCCACATATGAATCGTTTCGGCCGCACTGTAACCGCGGAACTGTGCATCTCTTACAATCCGCCGCAGCTTTCGCGCATCCGTTGTCGGAATGCGGTTATAATCGTCGATATTCAGCTGTGTCAGCGGACTGATATAGATCCGGAACTTATCTTCGTCCGGCAGTTCTTCGGTCAGTACCGGATTCAGGCAGTGCAGTCCTTCAATTACAATCGGCTGCGAAGAAGAGATTGATGTGATCCGCTTTCCAAATTCTTTCTCCCCCTGCTTGAAATTGTATGAGGGCAGATCGACCTCCTTGCCATTGATCAGATCCCGGATATTATCATTCATCAGTTTCCGATCCAAAGCATCCAGTCCTTCAAAATCCGGTTCTCCATCCTCACCGAGCTTGGTATCTTTACGATTCACAAAGTAGTCATCTGTACCAAGATACAGCGGGTTGAGGCCAATGACCTTCATCTGAATGCACAGACGATTGGCAAATGTGGTCTTTCCGCTGGAGGAAGGGCCGGCGATCAGAATAATACGGCGTTTGCTTTTGAGGATTTCCTCTGCGATTTCACTGATCTTTTTCTCATGCAGCGCTTCATTCATAAAGATCAGATCACGGGCCGAATTATTCAGGATCATCCGGTTAAGATCCGAAGCAGAATCGACACCCGTCAGCTTGCACCAGCGGCTCTCTTCCGAAAATGCATCATAAAGCAGCTTCTGTTCTTCAAACGGCAGGATCCGGGAAGGATCCGACTGATGAGGGAAGCGCACCATGACGCCATGGCGGTATTTGCGCACTTCAAACAGATCAATGTAGCTGGTATTCGGAACAAGCTCTTCGGAGAAAGCGAGTTTCACATCTTCCAGTGTAAATACCGTTATGATCTGCAGATCCGGTGTGTTCAGAAATCCCTCAATCTGAGAACGTTCTCCCTTTTCCCGAAGCACATCCATCACCGTCTCACGTTCGACAGACATCCGGGTAATCGGAAGCGCCATCGAAACCAGTTCCCGCATCCGTTTTTCAATCTTGTCTATAAACTCTTCGGTGATCGGAACATGACGAACTGTTGTATAGAGACCCTTGCTGAGACTGTTGTTGATTTTTACTTTTGCCTTAGACCCTGCAACATCACGCACAGCCTTGATATACAGCATGAGAAGAGAGGACTGATAACACATACGTGCACCCGGATCCCGGATATCAAGCAGTTCCAGTGTTCCGTCATAGGTCAGAACCCGATTGAACGGTTTGACATGGCGGTTAATACGGGCAAGTGTGATCCGATAAGGGTGTTCCTTCTGCATCTCTTCTGCAATCTCACGAATCGCGACCGGCTGATCATAGACCTTTTCTATCGGCTCTTTCCCCTGCAGACAGACTGTTATCTTCATTTCTTCTTAGCCTTATTTCCTTTCTTTTTACTCCTGGGTTTGTCTTTCGACTTTTTCACAGACTTCCCGGAGGTTTTTTTCGAACGTTTCTTTCCGCTCTTGTTCTCGGAATCACTGACCAGTACCGAAGGTGCCTTGTATTTGGTATCGAAAACAATTCCTTTGTGAGCTGGCTTCATCGTGCCCTGCGGCAGTGTTTCATCTGAGCCAATCGTACGCTTCATCAGTTCTTCCTGGCTGTTAAGTTCCGCTTTCTCATCATGAATATGATGATACTTACCCTGTTTATCCAGTCTTCTTGCCTTAATGTTGTCCGCCAGACAAAGATCCAGATACTCCATCAGAAATGCTCTGATCTTCGGATCCATGATCGGAACCGCAATTTCAACTCTTCGTTCCGTATTTCTGGTCATGAAATCTGCTGAGGAGATATACAGTTTGAGATCTCTTCCCGATCCGAACATATAGATACGGGAATGTTCCAGATATCTTCCGACAATTGAACGGACATGGAGATTATCGGTCTTCCCTTTCACTTCCGGAAGCACACAGCAGATTCCACGAACGATCAGGTTGATCTGCACCCCTGCCTCTGACGCTTCATGAAGTTTGACAATGATTTCTTCATCCGTAATCGAGTTGAGTTTGCAGGTGATGCGGCCGTTTTCTCCTTTTGCAATCTCACGGTCAATCAGATCGCAGACTCCGGTCTTCATGGAAACCGGTGACACCAGCAGATAACGATAGTGCCCATCCAGTTTTCCGATCATCATGTTCTGGAAGAACGATACCGAATCGCGGACGATTCCGCTGCGGGCTGTCAGATAGGCAAAGTCCGTATACAGACGGGCTGTATTCTCATTGAAGTTTCCGGTTGAGATCAGTACCACATGAGACAGTTTCCGGTCTTTCATCCGGGAAATCAGGCAGATCTTGGAATGCACCTTGTAGTCTTCAAAACCATACATGACCGTGCAGCCGGCATCCATCAGCTTTTCGGAATAGTCGATGTTATTCTGCTCATCGAAACGGGCCTTGAGTTCAATCAGCACATCAACTTCCTTGCCGTTTTCTGCCGCAAGGCACAGATAGTCAACCAGTCGGGCTTTCTTGGCCAGGCGGTAAATTGTAATCTTAATGGATATGACATTCGGATCACTTGCCGCTTCCTTTACCAGCAGTAAAAACGGATCCATTGATTCATACGGATAGGAAAGCAGGATGTCTTTCTTCTGAATCTGATCAAACAGGTTTTTATCATAATGGAATGTCGGACTGAGTTTTGGTGTATATGGTTCATACTCCAGCTTTTTCGATTCCTCATCCGTCAGGATGTCGCTGATCTGCAGCATATACTTGCGATCCAGCGGCATGGAACAGACATAAACCATTCTGTCTTCTGTATGGATCAGGCGGGAAAGATACTTCTTCATGCCTTCGCTGAAATTACGGGAGACTTCTACTCTTACAAGATCAAGGCGCTTCCGTTTCTTCAGCATCTGCATCATCCGGTCACGATAGTCATCTTCTTCCTCAAAGTTTTCATCATCAACGCTGGCATCCGCATTCCGGATCACCGTAAACTTCAGCTTGTCGCGAATCGGTGTTCCCTTGAAGATCGTATCCATGTTATCCAGAATGACATCTTCCATATGCACGTAGCGCACGGAATCGCGTTTCCCAGGCAGACGGATAATGTGATGAAGACTGGACGGTACTGCCACCAGCGCAAAGGCATCTCTGCCGTTGTATTTCATGAGTCCGGCCGCATAGATCACTCCGGACTGAAGTGCCGGCATCGGATGGCGGCTGTCAACAATCTGTGCGCCGAGCATCGGAGCGATTGCACTGTGAAAGTATTTCTTCAGCCAGGTACGTTCTTCCTTGGTGCATTCTTCCAGAGAAAGATCATAGATGCCTTCCCGCTTCAGTGCCTTCTTCAGATCGCGGAACACATCCTCTCTGCGCTGGCACAGACGATTTGCGGACTGGTAGATTTTCTTGAGCTGTCCCTCCGGATCAAGACCGGCCTTGTTTTCAATCACATCCGTCTTCATGTGCTTCATGTCTGTGATGGAGCCAACGCGCACACTGAAGAATTCATCCAGATTGGATGAGAAGATCGAAACAAACTTCATTCGTTCCAGAAGCGGCACACGTTCATCTTTTGCCTCATTCAGGCACCGCTCATCGAATCGAAGCCATGAGAGCTCCCGGTTCTGCGTATATCCTTCTTTATACAGGTTTTTAATCATGTGTGCGAACCTCCGTATTCAGCTGTTTTACAAGTTCATATTCCGCATTGGAGATATGACAGTATCCCTGCGGGTTTTTTTCCAGATAATCCTGATGGTATTCTTCGGCGGGCCAGAAACTCTTCAGCGGCCCATATTCGGTATAGAATGACGGATAATCCTTCCGTTTGTTTTCCATATATTGCCGTACAAACGTTTCACTTTCCGCATCCGTCGTGTACACACCACTCTGATACTGCGTACCGATGTCGTTCCCCTGTCTGTTTTTCTGCATCGGATTCACACAGATGAAAAAAGCTCTCAGCAGTGTTTCCAGTGAAACAATATCCGGATCGTAAATCACTTTTACCGTTTCCCTGTGACCAGTCGTATCTGTACAGACGTCTTCATAGGACGGAGATTCTGTTCGTCCGTTGGCATAACCGGTCTCGGTATCCACAACACCATCAAGCGCCTTGAGTGCTTTTTCCATACCCCAGAAGCACCCTCCGGCAAGATATAATTCCCGCATGATTCCTCCAAAACAAAAACCTTATATTTATTAATTATAAAATATCTGTCACTCCGCATGGATGTCAATTTGCATCATTCTTTGAGAATCACCCGCAAAACAAAACGCTGTTTTCTCATTTTGCCGGGAAATATCTGCTGTTCCCGGCATTCCCCTGCATCTCAGATCAGCTTCCGGATATTTTGATTATTACCCTGTCCGGTTTCTTCCTTTCCCTTTGAATGGTGCATAGAAAACATGCATTCACTTTTATTGACGCAGGACCGTCCGAGGTTCAAAATAGCTTTCATATGGAACAGATTTCGCTTTCCGAGATCATGCGCAGCGGTGAGCCGCTTTCGCTCTCACGTTCGGTTCGGGTAGTCGTATCACTCTCGATTCCGACGATCCTGGCAATGATCTCCGAAATTGTCATGCAGTATATCGATTCGGCAATGGTCGGCTCCCTCGGTGCTTCTGCCAGTGCATCGATCGGCCTTGTTTCTTCTACGACCTGGCTGATTGGAAATCTGATTATGGCATGTGCCTATGGTTTCTCCGTACAGATTGCCCAGGCAACCGGTGCAGACAACATCGGGCGCGCCGGTCGTATCTTCCGGCAGTCTATTGTTGTCTGCCTCCTGTTTTCACTGGTTCTTTGTTGTATCTGTACTTCCATTTCCTCCTATCTTCCCATCTGGCTGGGAGGCAATCCGGACATTGTAAAGAATGCGTCCGCTTATTTTCTGATCTATGCGCTGTTCCTGCCGGTTCGTCAGCTGTACTCGCTGTTTCTTTCTTCCCTGCAGTGTACCGGCAATATGCGCACACCCAGCATTCTCGGTGTGATCTGCTGCGCTTCCGATGTACTGTTCAATATGATCTTTATTTTTCCCTCTCGTCTCGTCACGGTATTTGGGATGACGCTGCCGATGTATGGAGCTGGTCTGGGGGTAATGGGAGCCGCACTGGGAACTGCCTGTTCCTATGTTTTTACCGGCATCCTGCTGGCCTATGCGGTCTGTGAGAAGTCCAGGATCCTTACCCTGAGAAACAAAGGATCCTGGAAGATTGAGCCCGCGATCAGGAAAAACTCCCTGAAAATCTCTATCCCGATGGCTTTGGAACATTCTGCTCTGACCATTGCCCAGATCGTTATTACGATGATCGTAGCACCACTTGGCACCGTGGCACTGGCCGCCAACTCTTTCGCAGTAACTGCAGAAGCGTTCTGCTATATGCCGGGCTATGGTATCGGTGCCGCTGCCACCACTCTGATCGGGCAGGCTGTCGGCGCAAGACGCAGAGATCTCGCAAAACGCTTTGCCTGGATTTCTACTGGACTTGGTGTTGCCTTTATGAGCATTGCCGGACTCATCATGTATTTTTTATGCCCGTATGTTTTCGCCTTCCTTACCCCTGTTAAAGAAGTACAGGAGCTTGGCGTCCGGATCTTGCGTATTGAACTGTTTGCCGAACCTATGTTCGCCGCGAGCATTGTCATTACCGGCGCTCTGCGCGGAGCAGGCGACACGCTGGTCCCGGGCATACTGAATTTAATATCCATGTGGGGTGTCCGAATTCTGACCGCCTCCATTCTTGTTCGTACGATGGGGCTTCCCGGTGTATGGACCGCCATGTGCATGGAGCTCAATGTCCGAGGACTCTTCATGCTCATCCGGCTGGCACGGGGAAAGTGGCTGGACAACGCTATAAAGCCCGCATAATCAGACAGAAAAAAAGGACGATTCGCCCTTTTTTTGCGGTTGTTAATGCTTATTTCCGAACCGTTCCATCAGCCGGGCCATTGCTTCATCCATGTTGGCTGACTTTCTCGGTTCATTCTTCTTTCTGCGGTCATTCGGATGGCCGCTGCGTTTGGAACGGTTACGGCGGTTTGCCGCAAGAGCCGCATCGCGCTCCTCAAGCTTCTGTTTGGGAAGCAGGCTCAGTGCCACTCTGCCCTTCGCCTCATCCACTTCCAGTACATATACCGTTACGATGTCACCAACGGATACGACTTCGCTCGGATGGCTGATACGCTTCATCGACATGTGTGTGATATGCACAAGTCCATCTTCATGGAGACCGATGTCAACAAATGCGCCAAAGTCTACGACATTGCGTACCGTACCGCTGAGCTGATCCCCGATCTTAAGATCGGAGAGCTCCAGTACATCGCTGCGCAGGATCGCGCCTTCAAACTGATCACGGTAGTCCCGCAACGGTGTACGGATTGCGTCTTCAATGTCCTTGAGT
>JAEEGL016616160.1_pt1 | contig 11553 bp, 8 predicted proteins | sample 9134231 | NCBI WGS metagenome assembly JAEEGL01 (sample SAMN16246548, study PRJNA631951) | gut metagenome | biome: gut microbiome; feature: rumen; material: fiber-attached | host: Bos | place: Iran: Karaj | collected 2018-10 | reverse complement strand
GAGCATACGCTGAATCTGGTCCATCACCTTATTAGTCTTCTGCAAAGAGGTAGCAGGAGGGGTAGATACGGTAACGAATACGGTACCAGTATCCTCATCAGGCACCAGACCCGTCTTGGTGGTCATAGCCTCAACAACCAGCGCCGCCATACCGATGATGACTGCTGCGAGGGCTATCCAACCCTTATGGACGATGGTTGAGACAACCTTCTGGTACTTATTCTGAATCTTCTCGTAAGAGGCATTGAAGCCTGCGAAGAAACGCTCCTTGAAGCCATGCTTGTGCTCTCCTTCCTCACTATGTGGCTTCAGCAAGATAGCACACAGGGCTGGTGAAAGGGTGAGCGCATTGATGGCTGATATGACGATTGATACCGCCATAGTGATACCGAACTCACGATAGAAGGTACCTGTGGTACCACTCATGAATGATACAGGGATGAACACCGCTGACATCACGAGGGTAATAGAGATGATGGCACCTGAAATCTCGCTCATGGCATCGATACTTGCCTTGCGTGCGCTCTTATAGCCCATATCGAGCTTAGCGTGCACAGCCTCTACAACCACGATGGCATCATCGACCACGATGGCGATGGCAAGCACAAGGGCTGACAGGGTAAGGAGGTTGAGTGAGAAGCCTACGACACTGAGGACAAACATGGTACCTATCAATGACACAGGCACGGCAACCATAGGGATGAGCGTAGAACGGAAGTCTTGCAGGAAGATGAACACCACGATGAACACAAGGATAAGTGCCTCAACGAGTGTCTTATACACCTCATGCTGTGATGCCTGGATGAACTCGGTTACATCCTGCATGAACTGTATCTCCATGCCCGGAGGGAAGTCCTTTGAGAGACGCTCGGCAGTCTTCTTTACGTCATTGGCTATCTGGGTAGCATTGGAACCTGCACGTTGTGTAACCATCATCATCACACAGGGATGACCATCGAGCTGAGTAAACACAGAATAGTAAAGTGCACCCATCTCTACGTTTGCCACATCCTTGACGCGCAGTACATGACCAAACTCATCGGTCTTGATAATCATGTTGCCAAACTCCTCTGGCGTCTTCAGACGACCAGTATATTTCATGGAGTACTCATACTGCTTGTCAGACTGCTCACCAAACTTACCTGGAGCAGCCTCGATATTCTGCTCGGCAAGGGCATTGATGACATCTGACGGCATGAGTTTGAGGTCGTGCATCTTGACTGGGTCGAGCCACAGACGCATAGTGTAAGACTTCAGACCAATAGACTCACAGTCGCCGATACCGTTGATACGCTTCATCTCAGGTATGATGTTGATGTCGGCATAGTTGCCCAGGAACTTCTCGTCATAGCGGTCGTCAGGCGAGGTAAGACCCATGATGAGCACAGTAGATGTCTGTCGCTTCTGGACAGTCACACCACCCTTGGTTACCTCGGCAGGTAGGAGTGATGAAGCCTGAGAGACACGGTTCTGGACGTTGACCTGAGCCATATCAGCATTAGAGCCTTGCTCAAAATATACGGTGATAGATGCAGAACCATCGTTGGTGCCTGAAGAGGTCATGTAGGTCATGCCCTCAACACCGTTAATCTGCTCCTCAAGAGGTGCGAGCACTGAGTTCTGCACTGTCTGTGCATCGGCACCAGGGTAATATGCACGCACCACAATGGTAGGTGGCGCAATATCCGGATACTGCTCAATAGGCAGTGACACCAAACCGATTATACCCAATATCACTACGAGAATGGATATAACGGTTGAGAGTACCGGACGATTAATAAAATTATCTAATCTCATAACTTTTTAACTTCGTACGAAAACGAAAACGAAACGCGAGCAAGCTCGCTACGAAAACTATTGAACTTTTTGAACTGTTATGACTTCAGTGCCTTAACAACGGCAAGTACGCCATCGCCCTGCACCTTTGAAAGTTCCTCTGCCTTCTTCATCTTCTTAGCATAGTCTGCCTCGCTAATAGGCTTTATCTCCATGCCCTCAGAGAGCTGAGTCACACCATATACAACGATGCGCTCACCCTTAGACAGACCAGAGGTGATGATATAGTTCTGACCATCGTTCTGAGTGTCGATTGTCACCTCAGAGTATTTTACCTTGTTGTCCTTGCCTACCTTATAAACAAAGTACTTATCCTGCACCTCGACTACAGCATCCTGAGGGATGATGATGGCACCTGTAGCCTGATAAGGAATGAGCACCTTACCTGAGCCACCAGACTTAAGTATGTGCTGAGGGTTAGGGAAAGCAGCGATAAGGCTGGTAGAACCAGTAACTGGGTCGATGATGCCAGAAGCCTTAGTCACCCTACCCTTGCTGGCATATACCGTGCCGTCGGCAAGCTGGAGTTTGAGTTCAGGCATCTGACCGATAGCAGCCTGGAGTGAACCATAGCGCTTGGTGAACTCTATCACGTCCTTCTCAGTGAGAGAGAAGTAGATATCAACCTGAGAACCGTTAGAAACGGTAGTGAAAGGTTCAGCAATTGATGCACTTACGAGAGCACCAACCTTATATGGCAAAGAACCGATGACACCGTTTGTTGGGCTCTTTACAGTACAGAAGCTCAACTGATCGCGTGCAGAAACCAGACTTGCCTGAGCCTGACCCAGAGCAGCCTGTGCACTCTCATACTGGTTCTTGCTTGACTGAAGCTCATAGTCACCTATCACGTTAGCAGCGTGAAGTTTCTGAGCATTTTCGTAAGTAAGTTTAGCGGTGTTAAGAGCACTCTGTGCAGATACCACAGCAGCCTGAGCCTGATTGACAGCAGCCTTATAAGTTACGTTGTCAATCTCGAAAAGCACCTGACCAGCACCTACGTTCTGACCTTCCTTGACGTAAATCTTAGTTATAAAACCAGCCACCTTCGGACGTATCTCTACATCCTGCATACCCTTGAAGGTTGCAGGGTAAGATGTCTCAAGAGCAGCATTTGACGCACCGATAGTGCGTACAGCAAACTCGTTGTCGCTGAAGTCAGGCTTGCCCGACTGTCCGCCACATGACAACAACAGTGTAGCAATAGCCACAATAGTCATCAGTTTTTTCATCTTTCTCATATACCTTATTTATATTATAATCTTATCTTTGCAATATTCGTGTTGTAAAAAAAACTCCTTGCACCGCCAAAAGTTTTTCATTCAGGCTGCAAAATTACACATTATTTCTTATACGCATAAACGAGCCATGCGTATTTTAATAATCTTTAACAGGAAAATTGATTTATGTCGGATTAACTGAAGATAATTGTCTTGTTATGATAGGCAAGTACCTTATGCTCTATGTGCTTCTTAACGGCACGTGAGAGAACTATCTTCTCCAAATCCTTACCCTTGAGCACAAGAGTCTCGGGGGTATCCTTATGGGTGATGCGCACCACATCCTGCTCTATTATAGGACCTGCATCGAGTTCGGTAGTAACATAATGGCTCGTAGCACCTATAATCTTCACGCCACGCTGGTAAGCCTGATGGTATGGCTTAGCACCGATGAAGGCTGGAAGGAATGAGTGGTGGATATTGATAATGCGATTAGGGAAACTCTTAATCATTTCCTCAGAGATAATCTGCATATAGCGGGCAAGGACGATGAAGTTGATGCCTTCCTTCTTCATGAGGTCCATCTCTGCCTGCTCCACCTCCTGCTTGTTAGACCAGTCCTTCTTGATAGACCATACATAATAAGGTATGCCAAACTGATCAGCCACATAGCGCAAGTCTTCGTGGTTGCTCACGATGCAAGGAATATCTACATCGAGTTCGCCAGCCTTATAGCGTGCGAGAAGGTCGTAGAGACAGTGGCTCATCTTGCTCACAAAGAGTGCCATACGGGGACGCTTGCTACTGAAATAGAGTTTGAACTCCATTTCGTAACGCTGACCATAGAGAGTTTCTATATACTCCTCCAACTTCTCGTCAGGTATAGCGAAGTTTTCGGTTGACCATTCCACACGCATAAAGAAGCGGTGGTCAACGGTATCTACATACTGGTCGAGATAAACGATATTACCATTGTTATCGGTAATGAAACGGGTCATCTCGGTTATGATTCCTGGTTTGTCAGGACAGTGTAGCAGAAGTATGGCTGTCTGTTGCATATATCTTGTATTTTAGCAAAACTGGGCGCAAAGGTAATAAAAATAAATGTAAAAAAAGACTAAACATCTACGTTTTTCATTAAATACCTTGAAATTCTTTCGCTTTGTCAATATTTCTCTCTACTTTTGCATTGCGTTTCGGGGCAGCATGCCCAACAAAAACAGCTATGAACAAAACAATAGTTACCATATTAACGACAGTGCTCGGCATAGGGCTCACTTCGTGTACGAAATATGACATTCAAGGGTCATCAGACCTGCAGAATGTGGATGGTCGTATGCTGTATCTGAAGGATATGGTTGACAATAACATCGTAAATATCGACTCATGTGACATGGTGCACGGCAAGTTTACCTTTGCTGGTCCGCTTGATTCGGTGCGCATAGTCACCCTATGCATAGACGACCAACCCGTAATGCCTGTGGTATTAGAGGTGGGCAGTATAAATGTGTCACTCAATATGCAGAAGCAGACCTGTTCTGGCACACCTATGAACGACTCGCTCAACGTATTCAATATGCGTTACAGACAGCTTGCCGAACAGATAGAAGACCTTGCACATCAGCAGAGTCAGGCTATCATGAATGGCGAGGATATGGACCAAGTAAACCGCCGTCTGGCTAAGAAGGGCGATGAGCTTATGATGGCTGAAGACAAACTGGTGACCAACTTCATTACACAGAATTTTGACAATTGCCTTGGTCCGTATGTATTCCAGGTTGCAACACGAAACTATGAGTTCCCTATACTCACCACGTGGATAGAGGCATTGATGACCAAAGCCACACAGCGTTTCAAGAGTGACCCATACGTAAAGGAATATATGGATGCCGCAAACCATAATCGCGACATTATGACTGGCGTGGCTGAACCACAACACAAACTTCCGCCAATGCCTGTACCCCAACCCAAGACACCCAATGAATTAGCAAGTGGTAGTGGGGAGTGAAAAAAACTGAATATTGAAAGGTGAACAAAACATTAATCAAAGGCGGCATCATAGTCAATGAGGGCAAAAGCCTGAAGGCTGACATTATAATAGAGGGTGACCGCATAAAAGAAATAGTTACTGAAGGAATCGGCAACAAATATGATGCTGGTTCCTTCAGTAGTGTTATAAACGCTGAGGGCGCCATGGTGTTGCCAGGCGTCATAGACTCCCACGTACACTTTCGCGAGCCAGGACTGACGCATAAGGCAGACATGGACAGCGAGAGTCGTGCTGCACTGGCAGGAGGTGTGACGAGCGTGTTTGAAATGCCTAACACCAAACCCCAGACCACCACGATAGAGGCACTGCGTGAGAAACAGGCAATAGCAAAGGAGAAGATGCACGTAAACTACGCCTTCTTCCCTGGTGCTACCAACAGCAACCTCGATGAACTGCGCCAACTGGACATCCACACCGTGCCTGGCATAAAACTCTTCATGGGGTCGTCAACAGGCAATATGCTTGTGGACAGAGAGGAAGCCCTCGACGGCGTATTCAGACTTGCCAAGGAGATGGGACTGCCACTGATGGCGCACTGTGAAGACACTGGCATAATAAACCATAATATGGAACGCGTGAAGGAGGAGACAGGGCTAAGCGACCCTCCTATACAATATCATCCTTACATCCGTTCGGAAGAAGCGTGCTATCAGAGTTCGGCACTTGGTGTCAGACTGGCTAAGAAGCATGGCACACAGTTTCATATTGCCCACATAACCACAGCGAGGGAACTGGAACTGCTTGGCGACAACATAACAGGCGAGGCAACGGTGGCTCACCTGCTGTTCTCAAAAGAAGACTACGACCAGAAGGGAGCACTGATAAAGTGTAACCCAGCTATAAAGACACGCAACGACCGCGACGCTTTACGTTTGGCTCTGAATGGAAAACTTTCCACTATAGGTACTGATCATGCCCCTCACACATTGGAAGAGAAGCAAGGAGGCTGTCAGAATGCTATGTCGGGTATGCCAATGATACAATTCTCGTTGGTGAGTATGCTCAGTCTTGTAGATAAAGAGGTGATAAGCATAGAGCGCCTGATGGAACTGATGGCGCATAACCCAGCAAAGCTGTTTGCCGTGAGTGAACGAGGATTTATACGTGAAGGTTACAAGGCAGACCTCGTGATAGTGCGTAAAGGCGAACCCTGGACCGTAACCAAGGACTGCATACTGAGCAAATGCGGATGGAGTCCCGTGGAGGGCAAGCAGTATAACTGGCACGTAGCACAAACCATACTTAATGGCAAAACGGCGTATACAAACGGGAACGATAACGATAACGGGAACGGGAACGATATCTCAAACCTTATAGGCGAACCTATTACATTCCGTGTATAAGATTTACCAAATAATAGTTCTGTTGCCTGTGGTGGTATTAGTATCAGCATGGGCAGGCACCACTATGGCGGTGATGTGTCCGTTAGCAGGTTGGCTCAAGCAGCATCTACCCTTCTCTCTCGGCATTATGACGCGCCCAGACTGGTGGGGCACCTTCGCCTCACGCTGGTGGGCGAAGATTATCATGAGGGCTTCGCTGCTGAAGGTGACCGTTGAGGGCAGGGAGAATCTCAGTTCCCTTGGCGAGAAAGGAAAGACGTCGTGCGTCTTCGTAGCCAACCACCAGGGAGCATACGACATCTTCCTCATCTGTGGCTACCTCGGCGTAGAGATACGCTGGATGCTGAAAAAAGAACTGGAAAAGATACCTTTTCTCGGCATTGGTTGCCGACATGCTGGATATATATATGTGGATAAGAGTTCGAGAGCTGCTGTGCGCGACACCTACAAAGGAGCAGAAGAAGCTCTGAAAGACGGAGCCAGCGTAATGGTATTTCCTGAGGGTGCCCGTACTCACGATGGTAAGATGCAACCCTTCAGACGAGGAGCTTTTACCCTTGCCGACGAACTGCAACTGCCTGTCGTTCCGCTGACCATCAACGGCTCGTTTGACGTTCTGCCCCGCATGAATGACGGTAAGTTCATCAAGCGTCACCCCCTTCGCCTGACCATCCACAAACCTATCTACCCCCTGTCAAAAGGGCATGAAAACATAGAACGACTGAAAAAAGAAAGCTACGAAGCTATCGGGAGGGGGTTAGAGGTTAGAGGTTAAAGATAAAAAAAGGAACAAGACTACTCTTGTTCCTTTTTCATTTCGTAAGATATACGATGTATTGTATAAACCTCGAGAACTGCGGCTATGAGCAGGGCTACTACCCAGTTGTTATATACATAATGTATGTAGGCATTATAGCCGTCTATGGTATCAGCAAAATATGGGAAAACAATCAGGAAAGCATTTTCAAGCATGAGGATGGCTGCAATGATGAAACACACATCAGCAAAAACCATAATGCGACGCAGACGACGAACCACTATGCTACTGCCTGTATAAACCTGGCTCATCTGCATACAAGCGAAACAGACCGCGCCAATGGAATACACCACTGCTCCTGACTTACGCAACACAGGCATGGTGACACCAAACACCACACAACCCACGCCAATAACCATCAGCAGGGCTCCGAGAGCAAAAATAATGGTTTGGATTTTGTTCAACTGCCTCATTGCTCAGAGCGTTTTGATTCCTTTGCTGCCTCACTCGCCTCACGAGTGTCAGTGCTCAGCACAAAAATATCTTCATTAGGACGCTTCATGAAATAACGCTCACGTGCTATGCGCTCCACACCCTTCTGACTGGCGTTGAGGGCACGCAAGCGAACAGAGTCGCGCTCAAACTGCTCTTCACACTCCTGCAGTTTCTGCTCCAGCTCGTCCTGATGCATTTTGAGAATAGCATATTTGCGGAAGCTATTTTCATCCACCACACCAACGAGCAACACACCCACAATTACAGTAATGAGGTACTTGTGGCGTGCAACATAACTCCATATATTATTGATTTTTCCCATCTTCGCATCCTATTTGTCTGCAAATTTAGTTATTTTTCTTTATTCTTCCAAACTTTTCTCCAAATAATTTCCTGAGTGATACCACGCATCAGCAAGTATGCGTTAAAAGCAAGCCAGAGGAAATGGTTGGATAATTGATAATTGACAATTGATAATTGATAATTGAGAGTTGAGAGTTGGGGCAGGAAGTTTATGCCGAAGAAGAATGCTGCACCTACAAACGTGCCCCAAAGCATGCCCTTAGCGTCTGTGAGTCCCACAAACACTCCGTCCCACACAAAGGCGGCAACACCACATATAGGTATCAGTATAGCCCAAGGAAGGTATGGTAAGGCAGCCTGGCGCACAGACTCCTCATCAGTCAGTATATCAAGGAAAGTCTCTCCCCCTATGGCATATACTATGGTGAAGACTATCGTAAGCGCCCAAGCCCAGCGCCACACACCCTTCAAGGCGAGGGTGAAATTCGGTTTGTCGTTTGCACCATAGTATTTGCCGCAAAGCGCCTCGGCTGCATAGGCAAAGCCATCCATCACATAGGTGTAGAGTATGAACATCTGCATCAGCACCGAGTTGACAGAGAGTATCTCTGCCCCACCCTTTGCGCCTGCCACTATGAAATAGAGGTTTACTGCCACAAGGAATACCGTACGATAGAACAGGATGCTGTTGACAGAGAAGAAACGTCGCATCTCCTTTAGTTTTATAGCGCTACGTACCTTCACGCCCTTCCATATATCGCCATAACGCCAACATAGCATAACGCATGCCACCACGAGTCCTGACCACTGGGCGAGCAGGGTGCCGAGTGCCACGCCCTCAATCTTCATGTGCAGACCATATACAAAGAGCAGTGAGAGCAGGATGTTGACTATATTCTGGCTTATCGACACAGCCATTGGCAATTTGGTGTTCTGCATCCCCACAAACCACCCCGTAAAGGCGTAGAGAGCGAGTGACGGGAAGGTGCCCCATATACATATACTATAGTAGGTATGTATGGTGGGCAGCAAGTCGTCGCCTGGAGCTATGATCCACATTATGGCATAGAACAGTGGCGTCTGCATCAGTATCAGTGCCAAAGCCAGCAACAGACATGTTGAGTGAGCTCTCAGCAGTATGTGACAACATTCCCTATAGTCTCCTTTGCCATATTCCTGTGCCGTCAGTCCGCCTGTACCAAAGCGCAAGAATGAGAACAGCCAGTAGATGATATTGAACACCATAGACCCCACAGCGATGGCAGCCATATAGCGTGCTTCGCCCATGTGACCTGTTATCGCCACATCAACGAGTCCCAGCAGCGGAACCGTTATATTAGATACTATGGACGGTATGGCTAACCGTAGGATTTGTTTGTTCAAAGGTTCAAAAGTTCAATGGGTTTAAGAGTTCGTGCCCTCAAGCATTTTCTTTAATATCTTTACGGCTTCTGTCACGTTTGGCACATTCTTTACCACGAGGCGGTTGCTGCCTCCTATCACCTTGAAGTCGCAGTATTTGGGGTGGTTGCCCACGTAGTTGAGTATGGCGGTGAAGAACTTGCTCCTATAGAACACACTTTCTTCGTTTGATACAAACTGCATCTGCATCTGGTGTTGCTTGAGTATCAGACGCTCGCAACCGAGTGTCCTGCCCAATCTGCGCAACAATACCACCTGCATGAGTTCCTCGCCCTCCGTAGGCACCTTGCCAAAACGGTCTTCCAGTCGCTTGCGGTATGCCTCGAGGTCGCTGTCGGTCTCTATGGTGTCGAGTTCGCGATACAGCAGCATCCTCTCGCTACTGCCTGGCACATAGTAGTCAGGGAAATACATCTGCAAATCGCTCTCCACGTTACAGTCGTCCACGAAGTCGTCACCAGTCAGTTGCTCGCCCTCGGCAAGCTGCTCGGCATAGAGGTCCTGAAACTCGTCATTCTTCAGTTCGTTAACGGCCTGCGAGAGTATCTTCTGGTAGGTTTCGTAACCCAGGTCCTCCATAAAGCCCGACTGTTCGGCTCCCAACAGGTTACCTGCTCCGCGTATGTCGAGGTCCTGCATGGCAAGCGAGAAACCGCTTCCAAGGTCGGCGAAGGTTTCCAGAGCCTCCAGCCTTCGTCTGCTCTCTGCTGGCAGATAGGCAAGCGGTGGAGCCAGGAGGTAGCAGAACGCCTTACGGTTACTACGTCCTACCCTACCACGCATCTGGTGCAAATCGCTCAGTCCGAAGTGATTAGCATCACTTATTATTATCGTATTGGCATTCGGAATGTCTATGCCGTTCTCCACTATGGTGGTAGAAAGGAGCACGTCGTAGTCGTGGTTTATGAAACCTATCACCACCTTCTCCAGTTCATCGGGCTTCATCTGTCCGTGTCCCACGGCTATGCGACAATCGGGCACATGCCTTTCTATTATCTCGCGCATCTTGGGCAGGGTAGCTATGCGGTTGCACACGAAATACACCTGTCCGTCCCTGCTCATCTCGAAGTTTATGGCATCAGCCACCAGTTCGGCAGAGAAGGTGGCAACCTGTGTGTCAATAGGCTGGCGGTTTGGCGGTGGTGTGCGCATAATGCTCATATCTCTTGCTCCCATCAGCGAGAACTGCAAGGTGCGCGGTATCGGCGTTGCCGACATGGTGAGAGTGTCTATATTGGTCTTCAATTGGCGCAGTTTCTCTTTCGTCGATACACCAAACTTCTGTTCCTCATCTATTATCAGCAGTCCTATATCGTGCCACTTCACCGTCTTGGTGAGCATACGATGGGTACCCACCAGTATGTCTATGCGCCCTGCCTCCAGGTCTTCAGTTATCTGTTTCACCTGCTTTGGCGTACGGGCTCTCGACAGGTAGTCCACCCTCACAGGCAGTCCCTGCAAGCGCTTGCTGAATGTCTGGTAATGCTGGAAGGCGAGCACTGTGGTAGGCACCAGCACAGCCACCTGCTTGCCATCGGCAGCAGCCTTGAAAGCTGCACGTATAGCCACCTCCGTCTTACCAAATCCCACATCGCCACACACCAAGCGGTCCATAGGGCGCGCCTGCTCCATATCGTGCTTCACCTCCTGCGTAGCCTTTATCTGGTCTGGAGTGTCCTCATAGAGGAACGAGCCCTCTAAGGCTGCCTGCATATAGGTGTCGACAGAGAAAGCGAAACCCTTCTCATGACGGCGTTTGGCATACAGTTTTATGAGGTCGCGCGCAATATCCTTGATGCGGGTCTTGGCACGTTCCTTTATTCTCTCCCATGCTCCTGTGCCGAGGGTACTCAATTTTGGCGGTTCGCCACTGTCAGCCCTGCGATATTTGCTTATCTTGTAGAGCGAGTGGATGCTTACATCAACCTTGTCGTTCTTCTGGTATATTATGCGGATGACCTCCTGATAGCCCTGCACCATAGTGCCGTCAGGCTGCTTGGTCATGGTAGGAATCCTCACCAGTCCGGCAAACTTTCCAATGCCGAAATCTACATGCACTATGAAGTCGCCTGGCTCCATCTCCTGCAGTTCCTTCATGGTGAGCGCCATCTTGCCGCGCTTTGCCTG
>JAEEGL016038458.1_pt1 | contig 11553 bp, 8 predicted proteins | sample 9134231 | NCBI WGS metagenome assembly JAEEGL01 (sample SAMN16246548, study PRJNA631951) | gut metagenome | biome: gut microbiome; feature: rumen; material: fiber-attached | host: Bos | place: Iran: Karaj | collected 2018-10 | reverse complement strand
CGACCGTTAGTATCCGTAATACCGATACAGGCAAAGATCCAGGTCTTGTGGACATCAAGTCCGCAACAGTTTTTACGAATGATTTTAAATGGCAAATGATAACCTCCTGATAGTTTATAGTTGCAAGACTGGCAGTGACTGGCCATCCGGCGATATCGAGTCGATTTCGAAAGAGATAAGTTTACGGGCTATGGTATGCGCCATTCATTGATGCCTTACGGATGACCGACAACATATAAAAATGCGGGGTAGGCCGCTATACCGCCCCGCCACTCACCTCCACGTGTTCTGTAGTGTGCCAGTCTTACACAAAAAGAATATCAGGAAAATAGAGTTAGCGAAAGAACCACTTCAGGTTTCATGACCTCATTGGTGTCTTTCGCAGAAAGATGGGATATAAAAATGAAAAAGCTGATGAAATTTTTTATGACGCTTGCAATGTTCCTGCTTTTCGCCGCGGTTTTTCCCGGGGAGACGGTTCAGGCCGCGGAGAGCCCGGTCATCGCAATCACGGATGTGCCCTCTTACAATGTGATGAGACCGATTCAGGGTCGGATCTTTATGGAGGATGGGTCCAATTTTGATCCGACGGCGTACCGGATCTCCATTTATCTGCAGGTGAATCCGGGGGGCCAGTACTGGGTGAAACCTACAAGCGCAACTCCGTATGTGGAGATCGGTAGAGACGGATCCTTCAGCGGCGTCTTCATCACAGGCGGCAATGACAGGATTGCAAAAGTGCTGCACGTCATGCTGATTCCTGCGGCTTATACGCCGGCCGGCGGAGGGTTTAACGATACCAATAATATCGCCCTCGACTATGTGAAGATCACCCGCACGGAAGAGGGGCAGGTCACGGTCGATCCGGCGCGGGAGGCGCCTCCTTTCTCAAATGTTCAGCCCGCAATCAACGCACTGCTGCCGGTTGAGGAGGACAAGATTGCGGTCAATATCGGTTTCTACACGGACGGAAGCCAGCCGGGGAATAAGCTCAGCGAGACATTGATACGCAGGCAGCTGACGGCAGTTTCTTATTTTTCAGATATCGTGCGGTTTTACGGGTCCGCGGGCGAGCTGGACAAGGCTTACAAGATCGCACACGACATGGGATTTTCCGTCGTCGGGACGGCCTGGCTCTCAGGTAATGAGGCAGCGGACAAGACTGAGATGGACGCGCTGATCAAACACTGCAACAATGGGTATGTGCAGGTTGCCTGTGTTGGAAATGAAACCCTTCTCCGGGGCGACCTGACCGCGCAGGAACTGATTGACGACATTAATTATGTCAGGGAGAACCTGACGGATAAGACGATCCCGCTCACGACGTCGGACAGTGTGGATATTCTGCTCGGAAATGCCTCTGTGCGCAATGCCTGCAACCTGATTGCCCCGAACGTGTATCCGTATTGGGGCGGCACGGCCATTTCCGGGGCGGCGGATGCCTTTATCGAGTCCGTTGAGAACCTTGCCGCGGCGAGCGGCGGCAAGCAGATCCTGGTCTCGGAGACCGGGTGGCCGACAGCCGGTCAGTCAAAGGGGGATGCGGTTCCCGGGGAGGATGCGGCGGCAGAGTATTTTGATGCGGTTCGTGCCTGGTCGCTGACGTCGGGCACCCAGGTGCTCTGGTTCGAGGCGGCGGATGAGCCGTGGAAGGTGAAGGATGAGGGCCAATCCGGCAGGCATTGGGGCCTTCTGACGACGGATTTTGAGCTGAAGGAGGGATATGCCGGGACGGAGTTCTTTACAGCGCATCCTTATGAGGGCCCCGGAGCGATCGATATTTCAAGCGCTGTGCTGAGCGGACTTTCCGAAAAAGTGTATACAGGAAAGGCCATCACGCAGGCCCCGGTCGTGAAACTGGGGACGGTAACGCTCACGGCAGGAACGGATTATACGGTTTCCTACGCGGAAAATGTAAAGCCCGGAACGGCTGTCGTTACGGTGACCGGAAAAGGTTATTATGCGGGGACTTTGACAGGAACGTTCAGGATCCTTTTTACAGACGTCGCGCAGAAAAATCTCTGGTATTATACCCCCGTTTACTGGGCGCTTGACAACGGGGTGACATCCGGGATGGGCGACGGATTGTTCCAGCCGGAGAGGAAGCTTACAAGGGCGCAGACGGTTGCATTTCTCTATAAGATAGCCGGGAGCCCTGACATCTCGGGGTTTGAGGCGGAGGAGTTTGCGGATGTCGCCTCAACTGACTGGTATTACAACGCAGTGAAATGGGCTGCGGAGAACGGCATCACCTCCGGATACGGTGCCGGAACATTCCGGCCGAATGAGATCTGTAATCGGGCAATGATCGTGACGTTCCTTCGCAGTTACGCGAGGCTCACAGGAACCTACAAGGAGCCCGGGACGGAGGCCGGCTTTACGGATGTTTCTGCGGACGCGTGGTACAAGACGTCGGTTGACTGGGCAGCTGAGAATAAGGTGACCTCAGGGTACGGCCAGGGAACCTTCGGCCCGATGGTGACATGCAATCGTGCGATGATGGTTTCATTTTTAAGAAAGGTAGACGCTCTGCCGATCGTTAACTAAGTTTCAACGCAGAGGGACGGTTCTTCGCGGCGAAGAACCGTCCCTCTGCGTCGAAACCGCCGCACCCCTGACCGGGGTGCGGCGGTTTCTTGAAAAAACAGGAAGAAACAGGGTAGTTACTTCTGTTTGTTGTACTTTCTGACCGCCATCACCGCGAGGGCCGCGAGCGCTACGCCGAGCACCGCATCGATCGCGTAGGCCGCCTTCTTCCACGGCTCCGCGCCGCCATTAAGGTGGGCCTCATCGTAGGTCCAGGAGTTGGCCGTCGTGTAGAGGATGTTGTGGGTCGCCGTCCGCATGTACTGGACGTTCGACGCCGCCGTCTTGTCCGTGACCTGGTTCGGGCCGCCCGCGAAGGTCGAGAGCATCGCGTCGACGCCGTTCGCCAGCGCCATGTCCGCGTTCATGAACCCGTGGCCGTTGTTGCGGAAGAAGTCGGAGACCACGAACCCGCGGAAGCCCCACTCGTCGCGGAGGATCGTGTTCATGACGGAGCTCATCTCGCCGACCCACTTGTTGCCGATGAACGCCCAGGAGGCCATGGCCGCGTCAGCGCCGCCTTCCTTGACCGCGATCTCAAACGGCTTGAAGTAGATCTCGCGCATCGCCTGCTCCGTGGACCACGCGCAGACCATCTTGCCGTTGCAGTCGTACATGACGTAGTGCTTGATCGTGGAGTAGACGCCGTGGCTGTGAGCGCCGCGGACCGCATCGGCCGCCATCCAGCCCGCGAGGACGCCGTCCTCGGAGAAATACTCGTAGTTTCTTGCGGTAAATGCAGACCTGTGAGTGTTCATGCCCGGTGCATACCAGCCGGTGCTGTTCATTTCCTGAGACATCTTGCCCATCATGGAGCCCCAGCTCTCAGCCAGCTCATGGCTCCATGTGCAGGCGATCACGACCTCGATCGGGTAGCCGATGGAGCCTGCGCCCGTGAAGTTGTTGTTGATCGCGGCCGGGCCGTCGCAGTCGACATTCTGGACCTTGCCGATGGACTCGATCGCCGGTGTCTGGTAGCCGGAGAGGGCGATCATGTTGGCCATCTCGTCGACTGTGAGCTGGTCAAGCAGCTGCTCCCACATCGGATCGTCGTACTCCTTGCCGCGGAGGTCGGCGAGCTTCAGATTTCCGGAAGCGCCCGTGGTCGGCATCTCCGCATTCGGGTCGATGTAGGCGTTCGGGTCGTAGTTTGCATTCAGGTGGTAGCCGTCGATGTACTCCTCCGGCATGTTGAGGTCGGTCGGAGCGGCGGTCGCCTCGTCATAGTTCGCAAATTTGTCGGCGCGGGAGAGATAGGTCGCGTTGCCCTGGGCATCCTGAAGGACGTTCACGGCGGCGATGTCATCGCTCTTTCTCGGGTTGGACTCGTCAAATGTCACCGTGCTGCCGACCGTGTAGGTCCTGCTGTCGAGGATCGTGTGGGAGTCGCTGTTGACGGAAATGATGTAATCACCCTTCTCGAGCACGTAGCAGCCGGCACCCTTTTCATCGTAGGAAGCCATCTCCTCGGCGTCGAATGTGATCGTCACGGTCTCGGACGCACCCGGCTCAAGCATGCCGGTCTTTGCGTAGCGGACCAGGTTTGCGCTGGCTTTCTCGATGCCGCCGTTCGTGTAGGGCGGGTTGTAGTAGACTTCAACCACATCCTTGCCGGCGACGGAACCCTCGTTGGTCACGGTCACGTCGAAGGAGATGACGCCGTCAGCTTCTTTGATCTCGCCCATTTTCTGGGAGAAGTTCGTGTAGGAGAGGCCGTAGCCGAACGGATACTGGACCGTCTTCTCATAGTCGATGATGCCTTCCGCGGAAGCGGTCTCGTAGAACTTGTAGCCGACGTAGATATTTTCCACATAGTTGATGAAAGCCGGAGAGTAGTTGGTCGGAACACCCGAGTTCATGCCCTCGACGGTCATATCCATCATATTTTCGTAGTTGCGCTTCTCCGCGTTGTTGTAGTAGGGAGCGGAGTCGATGTCGTAGACAAATGTGTCGTTGGTCTTGCCGGACGGGTTCACGGTGCCGGCGAGGATCTCGCCAAGGGCTGTGAAGCCGACGTTGCCCGGGCCCGGGGCCCAGACGACCGCCTGGATGGACGGAAGCTCCTCGGCGAAGCCGAGCTCGAACGCGTAGGCGCCGTTGTAGAGGAGGATGACCTTCTCGAAGTTCTCGGCGACCAGGTTCACCATGTCCTCCTCGGTCTTACTGAGCTGCAGGTAGTGCTCGCCCGCCTCGAAGTCATTGTAGGCGGAGGAGTTGTTGTCGTAGATCGCCTGGGACATATCCTGCGGGATGTCGCTGTGGCCCTCGCCGGCGAGGCGGGAGATCACGATGACGGCCGTGTCGGAGAAATCCTTCGCGTTCGCGATCAGCTCGTCGGTGTAATTTTCAACCGGCGGCTCCGGCAGGTTCCAGTTCTGGGCGGTGATGGAGACCGCCGCGCGGCTCTCCGCGTAGCCGAGGTAGAAATCGTGGAGCTCGGTGTTGAGCTCGAAGCCCGCATCCGTGAGGCCCTTTTCGAGGGAGACGATCGGGTAGAGGTCGTTGATGCCGCCGGAGCCCGCGCCGCCGTAGATCGGGTTCGTGGAGGCCCAGCCGAAGAGGTTCAGCTTTTTGCCGGACTCAAGGGGGAGCATGCTGTTTTCATTTTCCAGCATGACGAAGCCTTCCTCCGCGATCTTGAGCGCAACATCGGAGGCTTCCTTCGTGGTCGCCTCGGAGACGGAGCCGCTGCCGGTCGCGAGCGAGATCAGGGTGGACATGGGGCCGAAGCAGATCATGTTGACGGTCACAATGATGGCGAGAAGCGCCGCGATCCAGGCTTCCTTGCGGATGAGACTTCTGAGCGGCTTCTTCTGCTTTCCGACTGCGATGGTCACGATGAGCGCGAGCACCAGTGCGACGCCGATGGCGATGAAGTAGGGAGTCAGGCCCGTGAGGACACCGATCAGGTCTTCCATTTCAAATGATATCATAGGTACCTCCTTATTCCGGCTCTGCCGGTTATTTTATTCTGACAACAATGTAGCAAAGTTCATGAAAATATATCCAGTGCAGAACAATCGGAACTGTACAATCATGAACACATTGTAGTAAACTGTACATGACCGGCATTCGGAAACACGCTATAATTTTTACATCATAAAGAAAGCAGGTATGGAAAATGAAAACACAGCCCCGCCGCGAAGACCGCCGAACGATTTACACCAAAAATGTCATCAAGGACGCCATGCTGGAGCTGCTCGCCGAGGGCCCCTTCGAGAAGATCACCGTGGCCGCGCTCTGCCGGAAGGCCGAGATCGTGCGGACGACATTTTACCTCCACTACGACGGGCTCACGGACGTTTTGAAGGAGCTCGCGGACGACGCGATCCTGGCAGCGGGCGAGGGGACGGGCTCCGACCTTGAAAATATCTCCCGCGTTGCGGCGGAAATGCGGCGGACGGACGACCCCGAGCAGCTTGCTCCCTACATGGACCTTCTCCCGGTCTGCCAGCGCGTCTTTGACGACCCGAAATACAAGGTCATGTTCAAGGACTACATGGTTTCCTCCTATATATTGAAGGAGCTCTACCGCCAGGAGGTCGGCGGGTACGTCGAGACATTGTCGGCCGCGTACGGACTTTCCCGCCGGCAGGCGGAGAAGATATTTCTCTTCGGCATCACGGGTGCGTTCGAAGTGAACAAATCCATGAACTGGGAGAAAAATGCGGACTGGTACGAAGTCCAGAAAACATTGTTGACCTTCCTGGCCGGTGGTTACGAGGCCCTGAAGAAAATGAAAGAAAAAAAGGAATAGAATTATGAAGTATGTTCTGGAGATCCTCGTTGTACTGACCACCATCGGCAGCTGGATGCGCATGTATCTCATGGGCGGAGGGAGCCTTCTTTCGAGCCGCGGGCTCATGTCCCTCAAGTATTACACGACGCTGTCGAATATCTTTGCGGGGATCGCCGCGGTCATCATGATCGTTGTGCTGGCCCGAACCAAATCCGGGAAGGTCCCGGTGTGGGCCGCGCTCACGAAGTTCGCCTCGGCGGTCACGGTCTCGGTGACGTTTCTCGTGACGCTGTTTTTCCTTGCGCCGACGATGGGCATCGGGGGCCTCTATAAGGGCGAGCTTATGTTCATGCATGCGGTGGGGCCGGTTCTCACGGTGGTTTCATTTTTCATGAACAGAGATCTTCCGGAAATGAAAACCTCCTCGGCGCTCTGGGCCACGCTCCCGACGATCCTCTACGGAGGGGTCTACTCCGCGAATATCATGCTGAACGGGGTCGGTTCGGGGATGAACACCAACGACTGGTACGGGTTTGCGGCCGCAGGGGTCCACACGGTTCCGTTTGTGTACGCTCTCATGGTGCTGCTGACCTACCTGCTTTCGTGTGTTATGCGAAAGGTTAAGCGGTGACCTCTTTTCAAACCGGAAATTTTCCTATATAATACAGACACTGCGGCACCTCATGCCGATATTTCAAGGAGGAGAACCCTATTATGAATTATGCAGAAGAATCCTTAAAGCTCCACGGCGAGTGGAAGGGCAAGATCGAAGTCATCTCCCGCGTCCCGGTCAAGACCAAGGACGACCTCTCCCTGGCATACACCCCGGGCGTCGCAGAGCCCTGCCTCGCCATCCAGAAAGATGTGAACAAATCCTATGACCTGACAAGAAGGCACAACATGTGCGCGGTCATCACCGACGGCTCCGCCGTCTTAGGGCTCGGCGACATCGGCCCGGAAGCCGGCATGCCGGTCATGGAGGGCAAATGCGTCCTCTTCAAATCCTTCGGCGACGTCGACGCTTTCCCGCTCTGCGTCAAGACCAAGGATGTCGATGAGTTCGTCAACACGGTTGCGCTCATCTCCGGCTCCTTCGGCGGCATCAACCTCGAGGACATCGCGGCACCCAGATGCTTCGAGATCGAGCGGAAGCTCAAAGAGAGAACCGATATCCCGATCTTCCACGATGACCAGCACGGCACCGCCGTCATCACCCTCGCGGGCCTCACAAACGCGCTGAAGGTCGTCGGCAAGAAGAAAGAGGACGTCAAGGTCGTCACCTCCGGTGCCGGCGCGGCCGCGATCGCGATCGTCAAGCTCCTGCTCTCCGCAGGTTTCAAGAACATCACCATGTGCGACCGCAAGGGCGCGATCTACGAGGGCAGAGAAGGCCTCAACTGGATCAAGGAGGAGATGGCGCTCGTCACCAACCTCGAGAAGAAGGCAGGAAGCCTCGCCGACATGCTGGTCGGCGCCGACGTCTTCATCGGCGTCTCCGCACCGGGCACGGTCACCACGGAGATGGTGAAGACCATGAACAGGGACGCGATCGTATTTGCCTGCGCGAACCCGACTCCGGAGATCTTCCCGGACGATGCGAAGGCGGGCGGCGCGGCCGTTATCTCTACGGGCCGCAGCGATTTCCCGAACCAGATCAACAACGTGCTGGCGTTCCCGGGCATTTTCCGCGGGACTTTTGACGTCCGCGCGAGCGATATCAATGAGGAAATGAAAATGGCCGCCGCCAAAGCCCTCGCCGACCTCATCTCCGACGAGGAGCTCTCCGCCGACTATATCATTCCGTACGCATTTGACCCCAAGGTAGGCCCGGCGGTCGCGAAGGCGGTTGCCCAGGCTGCGATTGACTCCGGTGTTGCCAGGATCTGAATATGCTATTTAATTCGGCTCATTTCATTGTATTTTTTCCAATTGTCATATTGGTATACTATGTGCTGCCGCAGCGGGGGAGATACCTCTGGCTGCTGGCAGCCTCGTATTATTTTTACATGAGCTGGAACCCGAAGTACATCGTGCTGCTGCTCTTCTCGACGGCGGTGACGTATGCGAGCGGGAGGCTGCTTGCGGCAGCGAAGAACACCACCCGCCGCAAGCTCATCGTTGCGGCAAGCTTTATCCTGAACCTCGGGGTCCTTTTTTATTTCAAATATGTGGGCATGGCCGCGGACATCCTCGTGCGGGTGCTCGGGAAGCTCCACATTTATCTCACGATCCCCTCGTTTGATGTCGTTCTGCCGGTCGGTATTTCATTTTTCACCTTCCAGGCGCTTAGCTACACGGTCGACGTCTACCGCGGCGAGATCTATGCCGAGAAGAACTTCTTCCGCTACGCGCTCTACGTCTCGTTCTTCCCGCAGCTGGTCGCAGGACCGATCGAGCGCTCGAAGAACCTGCTGAAACAGCTCGCGGTGCCGAAACCGTTCGAGTTTGAGCGGGCGCGGGAAGGGATATTTCTCATGCTCTGGGGATATTTTTTAAAGCTTGTGCTTGCGGACCGCATCGCGATCGTGGTGGATACGGTCTACAACCACTACACCGAGTACCAGGGCTGGTATTTTATCGTCGCGACGGTGCTCTTTGCGTTCCAGATCTACTGCGACTTCGCGGGCTACTCGACGATCGCGATCGGCGCGGCAAAGATCCTCGGAGTAAATCTGATGGAGAACTTCGACGCGCCCTACACCGCGCAGTCGGTCGCGGAGTTCTGGCGCAGGTGGCACATCTCCCTGACCTCCTGGTTCAGGGATTACCTCTACATCCCGCTCGGCGGCAGCCGGAAGGGAAAACTCCGGAAAAATGCAAACCGCATGATCGTCTTCTTGACGAGCGGTCTCTGGCACGGGGCGAGCATCCATTTTGTGGTCTGGGGCGGCATCAACGGGCTCTATCAGATCATCGGGGAGACCCTCATGCCGGTTCGGGAGCGTCTTATAAGGCTCTTTCGCCTCAATCCGGACTCGTTCGGGTTCCGGCTCTACAGGACGCTGGTTACATTCGTCCTGGTGGACCTCTCCTGGGTGTATTTCCGGGCGGAGGGCTTCAGGGCCGCCAACACGATCGTCCGCTCGATGGTCACGGCGAAGAATCCCTGGGTCCTCTTTGACGGATCCCTCTATACGCTGGGCCTTGACGGGCCGAATTTCAGGCTGATGATCGTCTCGATTTTTATTTTGCTCGCAGCTGACATCGCAAAGCGCTGCGGGATCACGATCCGGGAGAAGATCATCGAGCAGGACTACCTCTTCCGGTGGGTCTTCATCGCCTGTGCGGTCGTGTTCATCCTGCTCTTCGGCGTCTGGGGTCCGGGCTACAGTGCGGCGAATTTCATTTATTTTCAGTTCTAGGAGGAGGATATGCGGAAAATCGCAAAAAGACTGATCGGCTGTGCCGCAATCCTTGTCCTCATAGCGGTTATGCTGGCAAAGGCCGCGGATGTCACGGAACTTAAGCTTTCGCGAATCAAATTTCATAACTTTTTCGAGCACGCGGAGGAGTTCGACGTGCTCTTTATCGGTTCGAGCCACATGGTAAACGGGGTCTTCCCGCTCGAACTCTGGCACGATCACGGGATCACTTCCTTCAATCTGGGCGGCCACGCCAATCACATCCCGACGACCTACTGGGAGTACATGAACGCTCTCGACTATGCCGACCCGGATGTCGTCGTGATCGACTGCCTCATGCTCGGCGGCACCCAGAAGACGACCGGACGGTTCTCCATGGTGCACAGGGCGCTGGATCCGTTTCCGCTCTCCGTAACGAAGATAAAGGCCGCCATGGACCTCGCAGACGACCCCGTGACGGAGCGGCTGGTCGCGGACGGGAGCGTCGTCGACTCGGAGCGGCGGTCGGCGCTGGGCCTCCTCTTCAACTTCGGAGTGTTTCACGCCAGGTGGTCGGAGCTCACCGAGGAGGATTTCAATCCTTCTTTGAACATTGAGTACGGGGCCGAGTCCCGCGTGCAGCTGGCCGCGCCCGGTGTGATCGCGGAGAATCCGGGGACCGTGCTTGAGGAGGAGACGCTGGGCGTTCAGTATTTAAAGAAGATCGTCGATGAGTGCAAGGCCCACGGCCGGGAGGCGGTTCTCATTTACCTGCCGTACCCGATAACCACGGAGCCGGCCTGGATCGATGCGAATTCTGTCGAAAAGCTGGCTGAGGAGTGGGACGTCCCGTACATTAATTTCCTTAATGAAAATGTCGCCGACCTCCGGACCGACTGCTACGACGCCGACTCGCACCTGAACCCCTCCGGGGCCTTCAAGGTGACGGACTATCTGGGGGATTTTCTCACGGAGCGCTTCAGCCTCGCGGATCATCGCGGTGAGGCCGCATACGGCCACTGGGACGAGGACTACGCGCTTTATGAAAATGAAAAAGACTCCCGCCTTGCCGACATCACCGACCTGAACACGTACCTCATGCTCCTTTCGGATGACCTGTACGGTTACACGATGGAGGTGGGAGATGCGCGGATCTTCGAGGATGAGACGACGAAGGCGCTCCTTGAATACAAGGGAGCTGACGCGGAGGTGCTCACGGAGGGAACCTCTGCCGCGGAAAATGAAATCATCGTGCACGCATTCCGCGCCGGCGATGAAAGCGCGGTTGTCGACACGGCGAAATTCGTCATATATGACGGTATAAATGAGAGAGCGCCCGAGGAGACCGGCATCACGCTTTTGAAGAGCCGGGCGGTTCGGGCGTCATAAGGAGGGATCGATATGTATTTTGTGGCGGACGGCACCAAACGGTGCGGGTTCTACGAGTGCCGCGAGTGCGGCTGGCGGTTTCTTGACGAGATGATCTTCCCGAGGATCGTCTGCCCGAACTGCGGGGAGACGGTCGACATGGAGATCGGCCCGGACGAGGAGATGCCGGAGACGGCCGAGACCGCGGAGCTCCTCGAGGTGATCGAGGGCGGGGAGGAGGTCGAAAAGATGGACGCGCTCCTTTCGCTGGCGGTGACCGGCGGGGATGAATCGTGGCTGTGACATATGAAAAATAAAAACCTCAGAGGCTGCTGCCCCTGAGGTTTTTGTATGAGGGAGGGTTTATACTTTATTCAGCAGGCATAGCCGCATGCCGAAAATGTGCCGGCTGTGTCGTTGAAGTTCCCGAAGTAGCGGCCGAGGGTGTTGCAGCCGTCGACGAGCTTCTGGCCCAGTTTTCTGAAGTAGGCGTCGATGGAGCTCACGTCGGTTGCGGGG
>JAEEGL015384927.1_pt1 | contig 11553 bp, 10 predicted proteins | sample 9134231 | NCBI WGS metagenome assembly JAEEGL01 (sample SAMN16246548, study PRJNA631951) | gut metagenome | biome: gut microbiome; feature: rumen; material: fiber-attached | host: Bos | place: Iran: Karaj | collected 2018-10 | reverse complement strand
ATACTGCAAGCCATGGGCTTGCACCCCACGGCGTTTTTATGCCGTGGGGCATGAAAAAGATTTTCAATCATTTTCATGAGGTATTCGTATTATCGCCGGCTATTTTTTGTTCGAACAATCTGTCCGGCAGGGGATAATCCTGGCGGATATCCCCTGCCGGACAGGCAGTTCGGGCGCCAAATGTGCGGCGAAGAACCATGTAAATCCCTAAGTGAGGGCGCCTGAGGCGGTTTTTTTTCGTGATCCTCAATCCGCGTAAACGGAGTCGATGCCGAAGAATTCCTCAAGGCACAGGCCGCTGTCGTACACCTCGGCGGCGAGGCCTTCGCCGAGATAGCGGACGTGCCACGGCTCGTAGATATAGCCCGTGACGTCCTCTTTATCCTTCGCGTAGCGGATGATGAAGCCGAATTCGTGCGCGTGCGCGGCGAGCCACTTGCCTTCGGCGGTGTAGGCGAATTCGTTCTCGACGGAGTTGACGTCGATTGCGAGGCCCGTCTGGTGCTCCGAGTGGCCGGGCCGGGCGGAATAGGTGTCCGCGGCGGCAACGCCGTCCATCGCGCAGTAGCGGTTATAGAGGTTCTGCTGCGTCCAATACGAGCGGTAGCCCGACAGCACCCACAGGCTCAGCCCTTCGGCCGCGGCTGCGGCGCGCATGGTCTCGAAGGCGGCGCGGCATTCGGGCGTAAGGTCGCCGGGGCCGTAGTCCGCGGGCAGCGTATAGGATTTGTTCGCGATCAGCACTTCGCCGTAGGTCGTCTCCACGTAGGTCGCGCCGTCGCGCGTGAACAGCGGAAAACCGGTTTCGGTGAAGCCGAGATACTCCCTGCCGTCGGTCGGCGCTTCGGTGGTGGGCTCTTCGGTCGTGGGTTCGGTGGTCGGCGCCTCTGTTGTCGGCGGCTCGGTGGTTTCGGGCAGCGCGCCCATCTCGGGCGACAGGGTGAGGGTATCGATCAGCTCCTCGGTCTGCCGGTATTGCAGACAGGAGCATAAAAGCGCGATACATAAAAGCACGGCGAGAACGCCGATCGGTTTTTTCATGTCGTAAAGCCTCTTTCGTCGGTTTGGCAAAGCCCGGCCTCTTCCCGCTGCCGGACCCGTTTATTATACCCCCGCCGCCCGGCGTTTGTCAAGGGCTCGCGCCCGAAGAAACGCCCCGCGCGGACGATTTCCCGCCCCTCCCGGCGGCCAAAAAGTAAAAATCGCGCCCGAAAAAACGAAATTTCCTCTTGACGAACCGAAAAAGGCAGTGTATAATGAAGTCACTGTTCGGAGGCATAGCTCAGCTGGTTAGAGCGCACGGTTCACATCCGTGAGGTCTTGGGTTCAAGTCCCCATGTCTCCACCAGATCTGAACGCTTATTTGGATACAATAGGCGTTCAGTTTTTTTTATGCACCCCCTGAAATCGAAAACTCCTTATATAGCGCCGTTTTCAGAACATCTTTCAAACGATTATTGATCTGCAACAGAGCAAAACACCTCGCCGAAAACTGCTCGGTGAGGTGTTTTTGTGTGTTTCTGTGAAAACAGAGCTGATTTCTGAAAAAATAAAAGTTTGAAAGATAGGTAATAGTTTGAAAGATGGATAAAAGTTTGAAAGATACAATACTTTTTCAAAAATGCTTTTCTGCTTGTATTTTGGTAGTATTTATGTTACACTATTACACGAGCACACGGCTACTCATGGAGGAAAAAATGGCAGAACGCAATCTTGAAAATATCACCATCACGGTGTCTAAGGAAGAAAAGAAAGCCTTGAAACAGGCTGCGCTGGACAACGACTGCTCGGTGTCCGAGCTTATCCGCCGTTGGCTGGAAGAATACAGGGCAAAGGAGGCACAGAAGTAATGGCTGGAAATACCAATCTAAGTGCTGCTGGTCGTGCTAAGAAAGACGAGTTTTATACTCAGTTGACAGATATAGAAAAAGAGATGCGCTATTACAAAAAGCATTTTAAGGATAAAACAGTTATTTGCAACTGCTACGATCCGTTTGAAAGCAATTTCTTTAAATATTTTGTGCTGAATTTTAATCGTTTGGGGCTGAAGAAGCTGATTGCTACGTGCTATACGGGTTCTCCAATCGCCAATCAGCAGTTATCCATCTTTGATGTGCTGGGCGATACAGAGGAAAACCAGAATAAACCATATAAAGCTGTTGTCACGACTGTTTATGATAAGACGGGTGACGGTGGTGTAGATATGCTTGACGTGGCGGAGCTTTTTAAGTCTGGCGTGAATAAGCTTACAGAGCTTAACGGTGATGGGGATTTCCGCTCTGAAGAGTGCCTTGCTCTATTGGATGAGGCTGATATCGTGGTAACAAATCCGCCCTTCAGCCTTTTTAGAGAATATGTTGCTGTGCTTATGGAGCATGGAAAGAAGTTTATTATCATAGGTAATGTAAATGCTGTTACTTATAAAGAAGTATTTCCATTGATAATGAACAACGAGATGTGGATAGGTGCCAGTATTCATTCAGGGGATAGAGCATTCTATGTGCCTGATGATTATCCTCTCGACGCAGCAGGATGCGGCATTGAAGAGGAAACTGGAAGGAAATATATTCGCGTTAAGGGTGTGCGTTGGTTTACAAATTTGGATATTAAACAGCGTCATGAAGAACTTATTCTTGTAAAGCGATATAGTCCTGATGACTATCCTAAATATGACAACTATGATGCTATAGAAGTGTCAAAGACAGTGGATATTCCATGTGATTATGATGGATATATGGGTGTTCCAATTACTTTCTTGGATAAGTATAGTCCTGACCAATTTGATATTATTTGGCAGGCAGCGGGTAATTCTTATGCGAATGCTCCTAAGGAAGTGTTGGAAGAGTTGAAGTTCGATCCAACTGTTAAATACGGTGGTGGTCTTGGAGCTGGAGTGGTGGATGGGAAAGCAAAATACGCACGAATTATCATCCGTAATAAGCACCCCGAAGCACCAAAGGAGGGCTGATACCATGATGGATATAAAAGAACTGAAAGTGACCGTCGGCGAGGTCTGCGAGGGCTATTTCAACGACGCCGAGGAAGGTGTTGTTGGCTATGATGACCGCCTTGATATTCGCCCGAAGTATCAGCGCGAGTTCGTCTATAAGGATAACCAGCGCGACGAAGTTATCCGCACCGTTTTGAAGGGCTTGCCCCTGAATGTCATCTACTGGTGCAAGGTAAAAAAGGATGACGGCTCCGAAGGCTATGAGGTGCTGGACGGTCAGCAGCGCACTATCTCTCTGTGTGAGTACGTGGACGGCTCCTTCTCTGTCGATGACAAGTATTTCTATAACCTGCCGAAAGACCAGAAGGAAAAGATTCTGAACTATCCCTTGTTCGTTTATGTCTGTGACGGGACGGACAGTGAAAAGCTGGACTGGTTCAGGATTATCAATATCGCAGGCGAGAAGCTGACAGACCAAGAACTGCGTAACGCTGTTTACGCTGGTTCCTGGACGTCAGACGCGAAGAGGTATTTCTCGAAGACAGGATGTGCCGCCGGAACGCTGGCGGATGATTACCTGAAAGGCTCGTCCATTCGACAGGAATATTTGGAAACAGCCATTTTCTGGGCGGCGTCCGCCGAAGGCAAGACCATTGAAGCATATATGGCGGAGCACCAGAATGATCCCTCTGCCGTTCAACTCTGGAACTACTTCCGTTCGGTCATTGACTGGGTACAGGCTATCTTTCCGAAAACCCGGAAAGAAATGAAGGGTTTGCCGTGGGGCTTGTTCTATAATCAGCACGGCAAGCGGACCGACCTTGATCCGAAGAAGCTGGAACTGGAAATTCAGCGGCTTATGGGGGACGAAGACGTAACAAAAAAGAGCGGTATTTATGAGTATCTTTTAACAGGAGAAGAAAAGAAACTGTCTATCCGAGCGTTTGATCGTCGGGACGCTCTTGCTGCATACGAACGGCAAGGTCACAAGTGTGTTTACTGTGGTGAAACATACGAGTTTGAGGAGATGCACGCCGACCATATCACTCCGTGGAGCAAGGGCGGGAAGACTACGCCTGACAACTGCCAGATGCTTTGCAGGGATTGTAACTTAAAGAAAGGTGCACAATAAAACAGGAAAAAATAAGCTTATTATGAAATGCCCCCCCAACTCAAAAACGCACCCCCTTGCGTTCAGGGGGTGCATTTGTATCCAAATATGCGCCCTTGCCCACCAAGGAACGCTTATTTTGATACAATAAGCGTTCTTCTTTTTTTGCACCCCCTTTTGGAAAACCTTCGTTGCAGCATAAGGCTTTGCGGCTTCTTTCACACGATTACGATATATGCAAAACAGTTAACGCCCCGACGGAGATCTTCCGAAAGGGCGTTTTTCGACTTTATGGGCTAAAATGTTGAAAAATCAATCGTGTGAAAGTTGGGTAATCGTGTGAAAGTTTGCCGACCTCTTTTTATCTCCATACAAGTTCGAGTTTTCAATCATTATAGTATACAGGAGCATCTCAGTTATTTGATCGACTCAAGAGGAGATAGGTGTTACAATGCGCTTCCGATTTGGGAACAAGATCTGTATTTCGTAAATCACTATAACGTTCTCAGCCAAAGGTTTATCGGAGACGTGTTTATCATCAAATAGATCTCCGTTACGCGATTTCCCGTTGACGATACCCGTTTATGAACCCCTAGTCAGAGCGCTTTTTTCTCAGTCCGCCGTTTTCGCCCCGCCGTTTTTTTCGGCGGGTGTTCTTCTTTCTCTTTACATATCGGAAAAACGCTGATATAATGGATTTGTTCCCTGCGCAAAATTTTTATTCCGGAGGAAACCGCGATGAAAACCAAACGCATCCTGAGCCTGCTTCTCACCCTGATTATGGCATTTGCCCTCTGCATACCCGCCCTCGCGCTGGACGCCGACCCCGAGATCCGCAACGTGATCATCATGATCGGCGACGGCATGGGCGAAAACCACCTGAAACTCGCCGAGCAATACGGCCACACGCTGTTCATGAACACCGAATACGACCTCAGGGGCCAGTCGATGACCAGCTCGCTTTCGCACATCACCACCGACAGCGCAGCCGGCGGCACCGCCCTGGCGTGCGGCATGCGCGTGATCAACCAGACGGTGGGCGTGCTGGGTTACGACCCCTTCGGCCTCGTGCGGCTGCCGATGAGCATCACCGAGGTGGCCGCCGAAAAGGGCATGCGCACGGGCATAGTGACCACCGACAAGACCACGGGCGCCACGCCCGCCGACTTCACGGTGCACGTGCTCTACCGCAAGCAGTATGAAAAGATCGGTCAGGCGCAGATCGAAACGAACTTCGACCTGATCTGGGGCGCGAAAGAGAGCACCCTCGCGCGCGAGGACGTTGAGGCGCACGGCTGGACGTACGTTTCGAACCGCGACGAAATGCTGGCGCTCGAGCCGGGCAGCCGCAGCTACGGGCAGTTCAGCGGCCAGCTCTGGCGGCCCAACAATTCCCTCACCCTTGCCGAGATGAGCACGAAGGCCATCGAGCTCCTGAATACCGACAACGACAAGGGCTTTTTCCTGATGATCGAGGGCGCGCACATCGACAAGAACTCGCACACCTCCGACGGCATTAAAATGGACTACGACGAAAAGCGCGAATCCGTGGTCGACGCCGTGGTGGGCTTCGACAACGCCATCCGCGACGTGGTGGAGTTCGCCCGCGAGGACGGCCACACCGTGGTGCTCGTCACCGCCGACCACGAGACCGGCTGGATCTTCGCCGACATCCACGGCGATATGCGCTTCCATTCCAACGAGCACACCGCCCACAACGTGCCGGTGTTCGTGTTCGGCAACAAAACCCTGTTCAAAGCGAACCACGCCGTGCCGAACTATACGATCCCGATCCGCCTCGCCCGCCTTCTCGGCTGGGGCAAGGACGAATTCCCCCGCGCGCGGGACGGGAGCCTCATTAAACGCGGGCCCGAGGACGCGAGCCCCGGCGACGTGGACGGCGACGGTGACGTGACCGCGGCAGACGCGCGGCTGGCTCTGCGCGCCGCCGTGGGGCTTGAGCGGTTCGAGCCCGGCAGCGCCGAGTTCCTTGCCGCCGACATGGACGGCGACGGTGTGATCACCGCGGCCGACGCGCGGCAGATTTTGCGCATCGCCGTGGACGCCGAAGCGTGAATCCTTTGACCGAATAAACCGGGCGCGCCGTGTTCTCATGCCGCGGCGCGTCGTTTTTGATATCCCGACGGCATGAGGCCCCGGAGGAAACTATGCACAGAAAACTTTTAACCGTATTTTTCGCCGTCACGGCGGCGGTGGGCGCCCTGCTCACCGCGCTGACCGCTGTGTTCCTGTTCAAATACGCGGACCCCGGCAAGGACTGGGTGTTCCTTTTGATCCCGCTGGCGCTCCTTTTCGTCGGCGCCGCGGGGCTGCTGCTTCGTTTGCGGAAGAGAAAAGAAGAACCGTCCGCCGACGGAGAGGATGACGAAGCAGAAGAAGACGTTTGAGTCACGCTTCGGCTTTTTCCGCATAGAATACGCTCCGGAGGGAGGGGTTTTGATGCAGGTCCTGACCGGGATCGCCGCCGCGCTGATCGACATCGACGACACGCTGCTCGATTTCGACAAATGCGCAGCGTTTTCGATCGCCCGCGCCGAAGAAAAGACCGGGCTTTTTCTGCCGCCGGACGCCTTTTCGACGTTCAAGCGCATCAACCGAGAGCTTTGGGACCGCCTGCAGGCCGGAGAATACGACCTCGATTACCTCAGGTCCATCCGCTGGAACACGATGTTCGAAGCGATGGGGGTCGAGGGTGACGGCGTGGAATTCGAGTACTACTTCGAACGTGCGCTCGAGAAAAGCGCCGTGCCCGTGGACGGCGCCGAAGACCTTTTGCGCCGGCTCTCGGCGAAGCTGCCCGTTTACGCCGCGTCGAACGCGCCTTCGGGCCAGCAGGAAGAGCGCCTTCGCCTCGCCGGGATGGACGGCTTTTTTGCGGGCGTGTTCACGTCGGGCGACCTCGGCTTCTCGAAGCCGGACCCGCGCTTTTTCGACGCTTTGCTCGCCCTTCTCCCCTATCCGCCCGAAGCCCTCGTGATGATCGGCGACAGCGTGTCTGCGGACGTGACGGGCGCGAAGGCAAGGGGGATCAGAACGGTGCTCTTCGACCCGCACGGGGCGTTTGAGCCCGCCGACGCGGACGCTTACGCGCGAAAACTTGCCGACGTCCCGCCGCTGCTGGGGCTATAAAAAACAAAAACCGGAGGATCGTCCTCCGGTTTTTTTGTTTGATTTCGTTTACCCCAGCACGAAGGTGGTGACGGAATTCGCAGGGATCTTTGTCCTGAGCGGCACGATCCCCGCATGGATCTTTTGCAGATAGCCGCCCGCCTCGGTGGACTGGTAGATCTCCGCCTTGACCTTGCCGAGCGAGGTCACGGTAAAGTGCCGGTCCTTGCCGGTGTTGATGACGACAACGACGATTTTGCCGTCCGGGGTCCTGAAGGCGGAGGCCGTGTAGCCGAGCTGGAAATCGTAGATCACATGGTCGTCGTCCTTCTGATAGGTCACGTCCTTGACGTCAGGGTTCGGGTCCACGCGCACGCTGCCCGCCGGGATGAACTTTGAGAAATGCTGCAACGCGTAATAGCGCGTCGCCACGCGGATCTCGGACGCGTCGTCGTTCATGGCGATGGGCGCGTCGCTCCACCACGTGCCGTCCTCTTTGAAGCCCGTATTGTTGACGCCGACCCAGTCGGTCCAGGAATTGACGTTCGTGAGCGCAAAATCGTGCTGGATGACCTGGGCCATGCGGAAGAAGGAATCCCAGCTTTCGATGTCGTGCTCGAGCGGCAGCTCGCACCACTCGGTCATGTCGATATTGACGCCGTAGTTCCGTTCGGCAAGGGCGTTGCCGAACTGATATTTGTTCCAGACCTGCCCGTCCGCCCAATAGGAATGATAGGCAAGGCTGCCGAGCATCTCTTTGATCTCGGGGTCGGCGACAAGGCGGTCGAAATAGTCGAGCGTCACGTCGCCGATCTGGCCGCTCTCGGGCCCCATGAGCTTGACGGGCAGACCCGAAGCCTTGAGCTTGCGGGCGAACACGCGCATCACGTCCACGACCTCGTCCGGCTCGTAATGGCAGCCCTCCTGCCCGACCCAGTCGCCGCCCCACGACCACTGGGGCTCGTTGATCGGGGAGATATACTTCACGGGCACGCCTTTCTCAAGGAAATACTTCGTGACCGTGATGAAATAATCTGCATAGGCTTCGTAGTTTTCGGGCGGCAGGTTCGAGAAGTTTTCGGTGTGCCCGCCGGTGGCCTGCCCCGTGCGCGTCATGGAATAATGCGGGGAGTTGGCGAACAGCACCACGGTGTCGATCTTGCCGTAAGAAAGGCATTTTTCGAGCATCGTCTGCGCGGCGGCGTCGCGGGTAAAGTCATAGACCCATTCGCCCGCGTCGTTCTGCACCAGAAAGCTCTCGGTGGCACGGTTGCCGCGGATGCGGGAATCGGGATTGTCCTTCTCGCCGCCGCCCACGTTATAGCGGTAGATGTTGAGGGCCAGCCCCTCGTCCGAATACAGCAGCCTTGCCACCTCGTCGGCGTTTTCGCTGTTACCGACGTCCTGCGCCCACCAGCAGGCGGACGCGCCGAAGCCCGTGACTTCGGCGTAAACCTTGCAGGGATTCACGTTCAGCGAAACATCGGCGGTCTGCACGTAGTCAAGAGACCCCGTGCGGATGAAATTCAGCGGGTTTTTGCTGCCGATATTCATGATGGAAAAGATGCTGATTGCGGAGACAAGCAGGGAAATGAGACGCTTGACGAGCAGGATCATAAATTTCGGTCCTTTCTTTTATAGATAAGGGAAAAGGGCGCACAGGGCACATAGGTCCGAGGGAAATGCAAAATACAAAATGATGTGAGATGTGGGATGTGAGGTGTGGGACGTCGGCGGCGAGGCTGCGCCTCGCATTATAAACGGGTAAAGGAGAAGCCCTTACGTCAACTTACATTCTTTTCCCTGGCCTCTGGCCCCTGGCCCCTTTTTCCTGTGCGCCCTCCGCCAGAGGCGGCGAACTCAGAACCACCAGGCTTCGCCTGTCTTTTCGGTGATGAGGCAGCGTTTGAGCATTTCAACAGCCTTGGTGAGACCCTCGTTCTGGCTCATGAGGCTGTCCTCGTGCTCGATCGACAGCACGTGGTCGTAGCCCACGAGGCGCAGGTTCGAGACCATATCCTTCCAATAGAGCTCGTCGTTGCCGTAGCCCACCGAGCGGAACACCCACGAGCGGTGCAGCACGTCGCCGTAGCTCTTGGTGTCGAGCACGCCGGTGCGGGCGATGTTGGCCCTGTCGAGGCGCGTATCCTTGGCGTGGACGTGGAAGATCGCGTCGCCCAGCGCCCGGATCACGGTGACGGGGTCCATGCCCTGCCAGATGAGGTGCGAGGGATCGAAGTTCGCGCCCATCTCGGGGCCGACGGCCTCGCGAAGACGCAGCATGGTGTCGGTGTTGTAGACGCAGAAGCCCGGGTGCAGCTCGAGGCCGATCTTATTCACGCCGTGGTTTTTGGCGAACGCGACGAGGTCCTTCCAATACGGGATCAGCACCTCGTTCCACTGCCAGTTGAGGATCTCGGTGAAGTCGTCCGGCCAGGGGCAGGTGACCCAGTTCGGGTATTTCGCGCCCTCGTGGTCGCCGGGGCAGCCCGAGAACGTGTTGATCTGGTCGAGGCCGAGCTTTTCGGCGAGCAAGATCGTTTTGCGGATCACTTCGTCGGCGGCCTTGGCCTCGGCCTTGTTCGGATGCACGGGGTTGGCGTGACACGACAGCGCCGAGATGCCGACGTCATATTCCTTGATGAGGGCCTTGAAGTCCGCGAGGGCTTTTTCGTCGCTCAGCAGCACGTCGGGGTTCGCGTGGGCGTTGCCGGGATAGCCGCCGCAGCCGATCTCGACCATTTCGATGCCGAGGGACTTGAAGTATTTGAGCGCCGTTTCAAACGGCAGGCTCGAGAGCAGGGTGGTGAATACGCCGAGTTTCATAGATTTTCTCCTTTCAGGGTCTTACGCGTTTTGTTTGAGCCAGAGGGCGCTTCTGCCGATGTCCGAAAGCCCGTCCGGCACGGGGTCGTCGTTTTCGAGGATGAGCCAGGGCAGGCCGATGTCCTTCGCCGCGTCCACGATCGCCATAAGGTCGTTTTCGCCCTCGCCGAGGGCCGTGGGGGTGCCGCCGACGCCGTCCTTGATGTGGATGTGCACCAGATGGTCGCGGTTTTCACGAATCAGGGTCGCGTTATCCTGCCCCGCCACGAACGACCAGTAGGCGTCGAGCTGCATGGCCATGTGCGCCTTCATGCGGTCGAACACCGTGCCGGGCTCCTCGGCAAAATACGGAGGGGCGAACTCGCGCGTGTGGTTGTGGTAGTAGACGCGCATGCCGCGCGTTTTGGCGACCTCGTCGGCGTGGCCGAGCACCTCGATGGTCTCTCTGAGCTCGGTTTCGGTGTCGAACGGCGCGCCGCCGACGCCCACGCACTTCGCGCCGAGGGTCTGCATATAATCGAGGGTCTTTTCAAGGTTTTCGGGACGGAAATCGTCGCGCCCGATGTGCGCGCCGACGCAAACAAGGCCCGCGGCGTCGAGCCCCGCCTTGAGGGTGGGGGCGTCGAGCCCGAAGAAGCCCGCGAACTCCACGCCGTCGTAGCCCAGCGCCTTTATCTTCGGCAAAATAGCGAGCATGTCGTCGCCGTTATGGATTTGGTCGCGCACGGAATACATCTGCACCGCGAATCTCATAAGTCTTTCCTCCCCTTTCAGTCGAACCACACGGGTTCGCCGGTCTTTGCCGAGGTGTATATAGCCTCGAGGATGCGCGTGACGCACAGCGCCTGCTCGGGCTTCACGCACGGGTCGGTGTCGGTGTCGATGGCATAGATCCACTGCGCCATGTCGAGCACCGAGTTGTCGGTGGAGTCGCCGTCGTAAAACGCCACGCCGCCCGCGTCGAGGTTGATCTTTTCAACGACCTGCCTGCCGTGGCGCACGGCGTTGATCTGCAGGTCCTCGACGTTGTCGATGCCGGCCTTGGTGCCGCACAGGACGTAGGTGGCCTCGTGCGGACGCGCGAAATTGAGCGCCCACGAACTTTCGAGCGTGATCACCGCCCCGTTTTTCATCACGATGTGGCCGAAGGCCGCGTCTTCAACGGTGAACTTTTCGGGGTCCCAGTCGCCCCAGGCGTTGCCGGTCTCGCGGTCGTCGGCGAGCTTGCGGAAGGTGTTGCCCACCACCATTTTGGGCTCGTAGTTATCCATGAGCCACAGCGTCAGGTCAAGCGCGTGGGTGCCGATGTCGATGAGCGGACCGCCGCCCTGCTCGTATTCGTTGAGGAACACGCCCCACGTGGGCACCGCGCGGCGGCGGATGGCGAGAGCCTTGGCGAAATAGATGTCGCCGAGCTCGCCGTTTTCGCACACGCTTTTGGCGTAAAGGTTTTCGGCGCACTGGCGGTTCTGATAGCCGATCGTGAGCTTTTTGCCCGTCCGTTTCGCCGCCTCGAGCATTTTCACGGCGTCGGCGT
>JAEEGL015128657.1_pt1 | contig 11553 bp, 2 predicted proteins | sample 9134231 | NCBI WGS metagenome assembly JAEEGL01 (sample SAMN16246548, study PRJNA631951) | gut metagenome | biome: gut microbiome; feature: rumen; material: fiber-attached | host: Bos | place: Iran: Karaj | collected 2018-10 | reverse complement strand
TTCGTTGATAGTGATATTTGGACCTCCATTTCACATGTGACGTTTGATAGTTACAAGAATAAAACCAAATGGAAAGGACTTGAAGAAAATGACAATAGTGTTCAGAAACTATTCTTGTCAGGTGGCACTATTACGCCTAATACAAAGACCGTTGCCGTAGCAGATCCTCTGCAATACGCCGTGGCGCAACTTCAGGTGAAGGTGAAGGTTGCTGATGATGCAGATGAAACGAATCTGAAATACAATGGAACTGCCACCATTCCTTATACAGATAATGGCACGAATCATTATTTCCGTCTGACGGGTGTGATTATTGGTGGTCAGCGAACTGTGGGGTATAATTTCAAGCCTCTTACGAACTCCGACATGGATGTGAAATTCGTTTACGACAGTCAAGTGCCTGAAAACTTCGTACTCAAAAAGAATTCTACTGATGTGTTTAATACTTTGGTGCTGCAAAGTTACGATGGAGAAGATGTGAATGTTATTTTGGAATTTGAGTATACAGGAAACACTGCCTTTAAGTGCCTGAATGGTTGGGTCTATCCCAACACTCGCTTCTATCTTGTGGGCGAGGTGAAACTGAGCACAGGAATTCCGAGTGCAGGGGTGGCTGCAGAAGATGTGGATGATGTAACAAGACGCGTATTCACTCAAGACCGAATCACTGCGATACAAATGACGGTCTCTTCGCTGGAGAAGGCCTATAACGTGTTGCCCAGCATTCTGTCAAAGAATTTGGAGATTGGTGTGCTGACTACGCCCCAGTGGATAGCTGCTACACCGGCTGATGCAGTGAGATTAGAATGAAAAAAGGAGAAAGAAGACAATGAGAGATCGATTCAGATATATAGGACAATGGCTGAGCGCGCTGATGATGGTGCTGCTCTTCACTGGCTGTTCGAAATCATCGGACAGTGATAGTGGCGGCGGTGGGGAAGAGCATAAGAAGCCCGCGCTGAGGATTTACGTCTTCCCACCTGATCAACCCATTGTGACCCGTGCCGACAATGGGAATGTCAATGTCTCAACTGAGGCAGAGAAGAAGATCAACAACCTCCATGTCTGGGTCTTTGAGCATAACAATGGCAAGCTGGTTGGTCATATCAGTCTGAACAATGTAGACTTCTCGGATACTCAGAGCAACCAAGTTCTGATGGAGCTCGATGATGCTTTAGTTTCAAGAATCGAGAATCCTACTGAGGATATCTATGTTGATGTTTATGTGGCAGCTAATGTGACGAGCACCAACTGTGGTATCACTCTCGATGCCTCTACGACTCGTGCACAATTGGAAGAAAAAATCATCGATGCCGATCATTTCGGTATTAAGGATGGTAAATACGTTAATTCTGTACCGGCTGACGGTCTGCCGATGTCTGGTGTGATGAAGAACAAGAAGATCACGGGTGCCTCTCCTGTCTATCAGGTCAGTGAAGAAGGTGGTGGACTGGCCAATGTCAGACTGGTCCGTGCCGTATCGAAGATTCGTTTCGTCTTCTGTAAGTCAACAACCAACCCGGATATTGTGACCGTCAATACGATTACGCTTGGTACAACAGAAGTGAAAGTGCTGCCAAAGACGGAGTACCTGTTCCTCAGTGACGCCTATGAACTGAGTACACAGAAATGGAAGGTCGGAACGGAATACGAGGATGCTACCGTCGTTGCTTCCAATGTCGATAACAGTGCAATCAAGCAGAACGACAGTCCCGCCTCCTATACCTATGTGGAGACGATGACAGGTCAGCAATACGAGACACTCATCCAGTCTGGCGTCGACGAAGGGAAACTCTCCGATTTCGGTACTTTCTATCTGCGTGAGTCAGATAAGGCACTCACAGGAACCATCAATTACAGCATTACCCATACTGACAAAGATGGCGCCACGACGACAACGACCAAGAACGCGACTTACGCCATGCATGCTGCAGGCGATTTCTCACGTAATCATACATGGATCGTCTATGCCTATTTCGTCAGCAGTGGTGACATCATCGTGGGAATGGTCGAAGTCAAGAACTGGGAGATGAGTGAGAATACGCCCTATAGTGTCTATAACTGGTAAGGAGCATGGTGAAGAAGAGTATGACATATCGCTGGTTGTGGAGCTGCCTGATTTCAGGTGGCCTGCTGCTTGCGGGCTGTGACGACCATCCTGAGGATGAGTCGCTTAAGCAGGGTTATACTCCTGAGGAAGGTCAACCTCTGGAGCTCGTTGCCGTCACCCGTACAGCAGGAGCCACTCAGATCGGTAATGCAGACTGTCCGGATATCAGGGCATTCCTGACCACACCGACGGAACTGGTACAGATTGGGGGAAACAATTATGGCACCTTCCATTACAATACGACCCTTAAAGGCTGGGAATCGAATATCACCGTCAAGGAGGAGCGACAATACTATCTCTATGGCTATATGCCAGCCGAAATGGCCGGGGTAAGTGTCAATGTTTCAGCCCCGGAAAGCAGTAATTTCTCAGACGGTGTCAACATGACCTTGACCGGCCTGCCAGCCTTCACCGAGGATGACGTCTGTCTGATTGTTGGTGTGGAGCGGCTGAGTGATTTGGTATCGTCGGCGACGACGAATGTCCAGGAAGGTAATTACAGTTACCTCTCTGGTATTGTGGATCGAAACTATGTCAATCTGCTGATGGGACACCTGTATGTCTCTTTGCAGTTGAGTTTCAAACTCGATGCAGAATATGCCAAATTGCGCAGCATTCATTTGAAGAAAGTTGAGATGACACTGCCAAAAGAAAGTGGCAAGGTGACTGCAACCGTCAACCTAAGGGCAGGGAAGGGTATCTACCAGCCCACTTTTGATATCTCTTCAAGTAGTGCTGATATCACGGCGACGCTGTTAAATGCCACTGCTCCCGCTAACGAGATGGTGCTCGACGACAGATATACCCAGAATTCGCTGGTTGTCAATTCCGTCTATTGTGCACCAAACATCTTCAGTGGTGGCGGAGCCCGTCTTAAGATCCGTACGACTTACGATGTCTATGACAGAACGGGGAATACGAATCTTGGTGAAAGAACAGCTGAGAATATACTCCAAATAGCAGCGTCGATGAAGTCTGGACAGCAGAAAAACGTCATATTGACAGTGAACCCCACCTACCTCTATGTACTGTCGGATGGGGATCTGGATAATCCAGTCATTACAATTAATGAATAAAAGAAGGAAATGAGACAGAATCGAACATATCAGTTATTATCTAAGAACAGCATCCGATTGCTGCTCCTGCAGTTCCTTTTGCTTGCAGGATTGCAAACTAATGCCCAGATTAAGATTGCTGGTAATGTCTATGGTGGTGGTAATGCTGGCGATGTGGGCGGCAATGCTACTGTTTCTGTCCATGAGGGGGATTTGAAATACTTGTATGGCGGCGCTCGTATGGCCAATGTCGGGGGCTGGGCATTCGTAGATATTAATGCAACGAGTAACCTGCTGATCTCTGTGGTCTATGGTGGCAATGATATCTCCGGTACTATCGGCTCGTCGACTTCCATTCCTCTCACCCCCATAGTGAATACAGCTGATAAAGCCTATATTGACAACTCATTTAACTCCTTTATCAGAACCCGGGAAGCAGAGAATAAGCATCTGTTTATCGGACGCCTGTTTGGAGGTGGCAATGGTGACTATACCTATACGCCAAGTGGTACAGGCATTTATGACGTTACCACGAAAGTGGGAGAGAATACTGTGACCTTGGCCACGAATGTCAACAAACCCGACTTGTCGAAGACGTATCTGGAACTTATGGGTGGAACAATTGCCCACGCCTATGGGGGCGGCAATAATGTTACTGTGACGGATAACACATCTATATGTATTGATAATGCCAGTCCTGTGACCACCAGTATGAAGAAACCGAATGGTGAGGAGTTGCTGACAGATGCGCGTATGTCAGAAATGGGCCTGAACAGCTACCAGACTCAAGTGTCAAGTTCTGATTTCCAGTTTGGCAGGGTTTTCGGTGGCAACAATAAGGCTGATATGTCCATCCGTCCGAAGTGGTTCCTCAGAAAAGGACAGATCCGTGACCTTTACAGTGGTGGAAACGAAGGAAATATGACCAGCACTGATGGACTTCTTTTGGAGATATTGGCAGACTCGGAAGTCAAGGTTGATAATATCTACGGTGGCTGTCGCAAGGCCAATGTGATCCCCGGAGGCGATCTGGCTCATCCAGGACAGGCTACCGATCTGGAAGGCTATCTGTTCCCGAAAGGTGTAGGTCTGTCGGCACGTGTACTGGTGCGAGGCGGAGATATCAATAATGTTTATGGTGGTAATGATATTTCTGGTAAGGTCTATGGTGGCAATGCGATAGGTGTCTATACATCTATCAGAGGTGACATCTATGGCGGTGGTAACGGCTCTTATCCTTATACCGACAAAGCTGAATATGAGACAGATCCAGTTTACGGCGATTTCTATTATGATCCAGGCTCTTCTTCCGTCGATGCCCTCAATGCGTTCCGTCCCAATGCTGAACAGGTCTCTATCCGTGTAGCAGGAACAGAGGCCAAGAAAACCGTTATCGGAGGCGCTATTTTTCTGGGTGGAAACAGTGCCACGATGTCGACCACCAAACCGAATCCGATGGTAGAACTGAAGATCGGTTCTTATGTCATAGCTGACAATGTGTTCCTGGGCAACAACGGAGCCAACATGGTGAACAGTGATGTGGCGGTCACCGATGATGGAGGCCATGTCACTAAACGGGAAGGTGTCTTACGTACCTTAAAGACTGTCAACTCGATGACGTTGTCCGAAGGTGATGTCTTCAACAAATACATGGAGGGTTGTGCCATGACGCTGATGCCAAGCGTCGTGTTCGACGATGAACAAAAAGGCGATCCTGCTACTTATATACCTTATTCCAGTTACATCGGTTCATTCTACTGTGGTGGTAATGTGGGTAGTATGATCATGAATGGAAAGATCAAGATCGATTTTAAGCATCAGGTTATTATATATAATAAGGTGGTAGGTGGCTGTAACAATGCCAATGTGCCTGCGGTCGACGGCATCAACGCTGCATATGAAGGCGGCATCTTAGGCAGTGCAGAAACTTCTACTGGTGATAAACTGGAACTGAACCTGGAAGGTTTAAAGATTCAGCCGAAACGCTGGAAAGATGAAACCAATAAGACACTAGGATTGGAGTGGAACACCTATATTGGTGATAACAAAGTTCAAATTGCTTCAGACGAACTCATAGGAACTGCTTCTGATAACGATAAGAATCGTCGTTTCAAGGGTGGCAATATCTATGGCGGATGTTATAACAGTGGTCATGTGAATGGTAATGTGGTCATCAATCTGAATGCGTCCATCGTTGACCGTAAGGGAGAGTATTCTGTCTTTGATATTATACAGGTTGACAACGAGGGTGAGGCTTTGTTGTATGGCAATGATAACTATCAAATCATTGAGCGCCGTTCTGGTGTTATCCTCGATAACCAAGGTATGGATGTATTGGGTAAGGCGCTTAATGTGTTTGGTGGCGGTTATGGTCCGGAGTCTGAAATCTGGGGTAGTACAACCATCAATCTGAATAAGGGCTATACTTTCCAGATCTTCGGTGGAGGAGAGCAGGGTGTTATCGGTAAACCGAATGATGGGGAAGGGGATGATCCTTTGTCAATCACCTTTAACGGTAAGACCTATCAATACAATAGCAAATACAGTACCACGATCAACCTGTCAGGTGCCTATCCTGGTGTTTACAGGGGACATACCGACGACAAAGATGATATGGCAGAGGCAGAGTTTATCTATGGCGGTGCATTTATCGGACCGATTGCAGGTAACACCCAAATCAACTTAGGCAACGGACGCATCTTCAACTCCTTTGCCGGCAGTTGTAATGCGGATATCCTTGGACATACGGAAACATACGTGGGACGTAATGGCAACAATGACACTCAAACGGGTTTCCCATACGTTCGAGACCATATCTATGGTGGCAATGACCTGGGTGGGCGAATCCTGGGTGAAAAGGACTTTTCAGACCGTGTCAGCGATTTCGCAGCTAATGAAGTCTATAAGGTTGAAAAGACTGTGAATGAAACGACTACCTACATCAAGCCCCAGCTTACCGCCTCTGCCTATACTGAGTTTATCCAAGGTCGTGTCAACTATATCTTCGGCGGTTGCTATGGTGTATATGATTACAAAGATCCGCATTTTAAAGATTACACCTATACGACAGACGCTGAGGGTACCACAGCCGCGAATCTCGGAACGGCACGTCCTGGCTTTATCAAGCCCCGCCTGAACAATGCTTTCATCAACTTTAAGCCTATTTCGAATCAGAAGAGTTCTGTAGCAAAGATCTATGGAGCAGGTCAGGGCATTTCAGCCGACTCCGACCGCGATATCATGCAGAATCGTAGTTATATACTGATTGATGCACAGCAGGACATGCCGAGCTTGGAGGTCTTTGGTGCTGGTGACTACAGCGGACTTGGTATGTACAAAAAAGACGCTAATGAGCAACCACTTGGAATTACTCCTGAAACAGCTAAGGCCAATGCCGACGGTGTGACAGCTGCTGCAGTCATCGACTTGGTACGTGGAAAGATAGCTGCTGCCTATGGTGGCAGCTACAATGAAGGTATCACTCGTCGTACGATTGTCAATGTGCCCGAAAACTCCACAATCAACATTAATAACATCTTTGGAGGTGCTTATGGTACTCAGATTCTCCCGCCATGCGATGTTTATGAGTCAAACGTGAACTATCGTAACACGAGTGAGAATGCTCTCACTGGTACTATTTATGGTGGAAACAACAATGAGCGCCGCACGCTTTATGCAACGGTTAATATTTCCTCACCTGTATGGTCAGACAAGACCAATGGCAATCTGGCGAAAGTCTTTGGTGCAGGAAGGGGTGTGGACAGTTGGTCTGAATACACCGAAGTGAATCTGGAGAATGGTGCTAAGGTCTATGAGGTATATGGCGGCGGACAGTTGGGACATGTACTCAGTTCTGAAAGCATCCAGAAGTATATGCAACTATATAAAGAAAAACCATCAGCCCAGATTTCGCATGATGATCCCAATTGGAGTAAGCCTGAGAGATGGGATGGAGAAGTTGGAACTGGCACATTAAAGTCAGACTGGCGATCAAAATGGTTAGAGGACTGGAAGGCAGCTTGGTCAATTCCTGGTTATTATGACTCTAGAGGAGAATTTACAGCATATGTTACCAATGAAAATGTCAATCTCAGCAATTCTGCCATTGTTAGAACTGCTGAGATAGATGATCGTGCTAATGTTGCTTCTGATAGTCCTATCTATAAGAAATACAACACCAATGTTATCATCAACGAGGGGGCCACAGTGGTAAATTATGCCTACGGCGGTGGCTGGGGAGAGGCTGCAACACCTCTGAGTGGTGATGTCTATGGTACAACCTACATTGCCTTGCTCGGCGGTACGGTCAACAAGGATATTTATGCAGCAGGAACAAGCGGTGCAGTCTATAATCTCTTTGACGCCGAGAACTTTACGGCAAGTACTACCGCCTATATTGGTGGTGGCACGGCACGTAATGTTTATGGTGGCGGATGGGAAGGTAGTGTCGGACATCATGCTGGTAGTCTCTCTGATTCAAGCGATAATGATATTTTTGGCGAGACCCATGTCGTGATTGGTATCCGCAAGGATCAGACCTCTCTGCCCGATGGCTATGGCTATAAGAAAGGTGTTCCGGCTATCCTGCGTAATGTCTATGGCGGTGGTGAAGGTGGTGCTGTCTATGGCACTACTCACATGACCATTAACAATGGATATATTGGTTATTATTACGATAGTGACGATAAGCAATACAAAGAGAAGCTTCACGATGAGACCTGGTCTGACGATACCCATCCGAAGGGCTCCGACAACTTCCGACTTGAGGATTGTGGTAACATCTATGGTGGCGGTTATGATGACAATAGTAATGTAGATTATTCCGCTATCACCATTTGGGGTGGTCTCATTAGAAATAGTGTCTATGGCGGTGGCGAGATTGCGACTATTGGCCGTGGCTCCACCAAGGAGGCTGGGACTATGCGAACACTGAATGCCATCTATCATGATGGTACGACCAAGGTCGAGATGTATAATGGTCATGTGCTGCGTGATGTCTATGGTGGCGGCAAGGGCTACAACCTCTTGGGTTATGGTCATAAGGCCGATCAGGAGAAACGTTATACCGACGGTTATGTTTTCGGACAGACGGCTGTATATATCTACGGAGGTGAAATCGGTACAGTAGAGGGTATTGCTGACGGCTATGGCAACGTATTCGGCGGTGGTAACGTTGGTTATGTTTATAGTCCAAGCTATGTAGTTGATAAGACGAAGAACGAAAAGTCGAGTCATCCGAATGGTAGCGACGGTTGCTCACCTAACCACTGGTATTACTATGGCAGTGATGGCAATCTGTCGGAGGATTGTAAGGTCATCGTCTCACCGATGCTGCAAGTGAAGCCCGGTAATACTGTGAATGGTAAAGAAGCGTACGAATATGTAGAAACGTCATATCTGAACACGCTTCAGAAATCATCCGACGTATGGGCTAACCTCTTCACTGGTGGAAAGTTGGATAATGGTGATCCCGATCCTAACGACCCGGAACGTGGCGTGATGATACATAACGCTGTGTTTGCCGGTGGCAATGTGGCTTCGAACAGCGATCAGACCTATGCTAATGCCACAACGGTTTATGGCAATACCACGGCGACACTTTATGATGTCTATCATCGTGACTTCATCACCGTCGGCACAGAGCATACGGGAGGCCTCTACGGTGGCGGCAACCTCTCGATGGTGGATGGCTACCGTGAGCTGAACATCACCAACTATGGTACTGACTTCTACCGACTTCAGACGAGAATCGAACTGGATGAATACAAGAAACTCTCCAATCGTGAGCGTGCTTACTTCAAACTGCAGTATGTCTGCACAAGGGATGAGAGCGACCCGATTGAAATAGACGGCGTACGTTATGATAAGAATCATGCGCCTATTGATGAGGATGTCTATCAGAAATGGATTGATAAGTCTTCGGATACCACAGATCCGACTAAGGCTGAGATCCAGGCAGCCTTCACACCTTACGGCTTCTGTTCTATATATGCAGGCCGACTGTTAAATACCATTCAGCGAGCAGACCTCTGTGGCGTGTTTGGCTCACGACTGGTTTTGCAGGGTGCAAAAGACCGTGTGGCCGAAGTGGGTGATGCCACCGAATATACCATTAACCGTGTGGGTGAGTTGTCGCTCAACTTGCAACGTACCAGTGCAGGTGATACGGGAGAAGATGCCTTACACGGTAACTATTTTGGTATCTACAGCGTAGTAAATCGTCTGGGTAACCTTACTAGTGATGTGCGCTTTGACGATGAGACAAATCATCCTTATCGTGACAAAGATGGTGTAAAAGTAGACGGTAAGTCTTATTTGGACTATAAGGCCGCTAATCCTACCAGCATTAAACGTAACATTGGTACTAGTTACAACAAGGTGGCCTTGGCTTCGGGTGTATTCCTGGAGATGACCACGGAGAAGAGTACGGACACAAAGAAGGACTATGGTTATATCACCGGAGTAGTGGAGCTCGACCTGATTAATGTGAAGAGAGACCAGGTGGGTGGTGGCTTTGTCTATGCCAAGAACCAACATGGTGTAGCGACCTATAACTCTAGTATCACAAACAAGATATTGTCAAAGTATAATTCTCTTTCAGGAAATGAGGCATGTACCTACAAGCAATATACCTATTCCACAGACTTGAAGACCTACCAGACCTCAGGTAACTTCATCCATCCTACTAAGCGCATCGTTGATGACTGTTATCCTGTCAACAACGCGTACGACTCGGACAAGTCGCCTTATTCAGAGGCCCATTATTGGTACGTGAAGGGTGATGTTTATATCTATGATGTGAATGTGTCGGCCTATACAGGAAGTGCCAATGCCTATTCGAAGGAGGTGAAGATTCCGCTGACTATCACGGCTGCCTCGCACGGCAAACTGAAGTTGATGAACGTAAAGCCCAACCTCTATGCCTATGATGCTTTGGACGAGACAGACAATACGACTCACCACAAGATAGGCTCGTCGGATACGTATAACAAGGCTTTCGTCAATGGTGCGAGCGACAGCTATGAGTTGAACGATGTCATCACCTGGTGGGATTGGCATAACCTGAAGCAGTCGGAACAGAATCTCTTCAGGAAAGAAACCTTTGTGAATAGTGTATCCTGTAACATCTCCACTGATGGTGGTACCCCTGTATTCTACGAAGCTGGAACTTATGTGATGGACAGTGGTGATCTGGCAGACTTCAAGACCCTCACGCATGAGTTTACTGATGCAGAAGGCAATACCATCCTCGATGGTAATGGCAATCCTGCTACTACTGACTATATCTTCCGCCAGTCGAACAATATCAGCCATAACACGGGTTATGTGCTCACCTTCGACATGAGCAGTCCGAAGATATGGGATGACTGGTATAGCCCGATTAGCCGAAAAAATGGTGAAGCTGATAACGACAGTTATTTCAATTCTTTGGATGACACCAACAGAACTCAGACGGAAGCGAGCGGCTATATCGTGGGTCCGACCTTCAAGACGAATACCGCTGGTGTATATGGAAAGCGTCATTATACCGCTGGTGAGATTATCACAGAGGACACCTATAATAATTATGTCAGTCAGCCAAATATGACGGATGATCAGAAGTCAGTCATGAAAGAAGCCTACGTGGCTACAAAGACTGTCACCTATAGTTCGGGGACAAGCATGAAGACTGTCAATAAGGGCTCTGCCATCTCAGTGACGGAGTATAACTCATTGGACGAGACTACCCAGGCTTCTTTTGGCAATGCTTATGTCTGCATCAACACGCTAAAGCTCGACAATGAGAACTATCTGCTGTTGAATGACCTGATTGCTGCATCCGAGATCACGACGTTGAAGAGCAACTATCCGGCGTTGTCGGATGAGATTGACAAGGCACTGACGCCTGCCTACATCATCACGACGGCAGGAGACTATGGCGGTAAGTATTATGATACCAGTACCAACTATAGTGCCATCAATGGTTGGAGTTCACTGAACGCCACCGATCGCAGCAAATTCATCTATAACTACGATGCCTTTGATACGCTGTCGGATCCGAACTATCTGGATTTCTATGACAGTTCAAATACGAAGACCACCTCAGAAGCCTATAAGTCACCTTATAGCGATCAGGTAGATGTGGAATATGATGCCGTGTTCCAGCCTGATGCGTATGAACATGATAAAGGAGAAGGAAAAAGATCTTTGACCTATGGTGGACTGACGGTTGATGAGACTCATCCTCGTATCAGCAGCCAACAGTATGAGACGATTATCAAGAATGACCAGCGTCACTATACACGTGTGAAGACGGATAGAGATGGTGAGACTGTTTACTTTGCTAAGGATAATTTCGATTACCAGGGCGTGCCATACGGTAAGGGACAGGTGGTAGATGATCCCGAT
>JAEEGL014933512.1_pt1 | contig 11553 bp, 13 predicted proteins | sample 9134231 | NCBI WGS metagenome assembly JAEEGL01 (sample SAMN16246548, study PRJNA631951) | gut metagenome | biome: gut microbiome; feature: rumen; material: fiber-attached | host: Bos | place: Iran: Karaj | collected 2018-10 | reverse complement strand
TATACCTTTCTCCCGATAACTCTGTATGAAAATATCGAGGATAGTAAGCCAAAATTAGAGTGGCTTGCAAAACGAGCAGGCAATACTCGTGTAAGTATATCTAATGAGTTTGTAAGGAAGTTTAAGACTATCTTTGGAAGGCATTGGGCAGGTATTGGTACTTCATTGAGTTCGTTTGTTGGTTCTAATACTTGTACAAGTACAGATAATCTTATTTTATATAATATTGAAAAAGATGATAATAAAATAATATATCTGTTTCTACTGTGGTTGCCTACGAGTTTTTTGGCTCATATGACTAGTCATGGGCATAAGCCAACGAAGCATGGTATTAGGGGCGAACTTAAGAAGGAATTTCAGGTATTTAATGTGATGGAAGACCAGTATACACAGATGTGGTATGATGTTGTAAAGGCTTATATTGATTCTTTTCCATCTTCTTATGTGAGTCTTTCGTATCCAGAAGAGCCTACATTAGTTAATATGCCTGTTGTGTCAATTAGTCTAAAGAATGTGTCAAAATTGTTTTTACTCAGCACAGATAATGCAGTGTCCTGTTTAAAGATGATGGGTATGCTTTGGGATTTATGCATAACGCCTATTTATATAGGCGATGTTGAAACACCGAATGTTAATGTTTCATTTAATCTCACACCATATGTTTCTTTATACACAATAAGAGATTATAGGGAAGAACAGATACCAAAAATAATGGGGTATTATTTCAAGAGAAGGGGTCTCAGTATAAATGCTGTACTACATAAATGAAAAAAGATTTCATAAATTTTATACAGATATTGGTCTATCTGGTTTAATGCAGGACTTGATTGTGCTTACACCGAGAGAATATTTACGATTTATTAGGGGACATCGTGCAGATTCTTTATTATTTGGTTCTGCTTTCAGTAATATCTCATTGAATTATAAGTCTGTTATAAATAGATTTGATAATCCGCCAGCAGGCTTTCTATTTCGTGAATCAGACTTAGTTTTTCTAAAATGGCATACATATACTTCATTAGCTTCTGCATCTCAACAAATTGGAAAGAAGTTTGAAGAAGTTTGTAATAGTGTACTGGCAATCGAGGATAAGACTAGATTTGGTGTAGCAGCTAATCTGTACGAGAATAATAAGAATATTCAACATGCTTGTACTTTTCTAAAAAATCATGAGGGTTTTACTGAAAATGGGTTTAATCTTTCGACAGACTTCTTATTATATGATTTTGAATATACTCAGTATGTATATACTGATTCTATTTTCTTTATTAGAGTTCCTTTCAGATTTTTATTGAAATACACAACAGATGAGTTAGACTTTGAAACTTCTTCCAGTAATTTCAAAGAGGCTTTTGAGCGTTGGGTATTTACATTTAGGAATGGCTTTTTAGATACTTATGCTTCGAGTGATTGTAAAGTAAGATATAATATACCAGATAAATTATCAAAAGACGATTATCCGAGTATAACAGTAGAGGATGAATTAACAGGAGGTATTAGTATTTTCAATAAGATTGCAAATATCGGAAATATTATCGAGCTGGATGCACCTGAGTCTTTCTTTTCAAATTCTAAGTCTGTGGTTCGTACCCATGTAAGATTCACCATTCAGCCGTGGGTAGGTAAACTTCGTGATTTGGTGTATAGTGTTAATAATCTGCATAGTGAGGTTAGTTACAGCGGTTATTGACTTCAGATATGAATTTTCCTTGTGGCTCTTGAAACGCTCAAATTTGCCTTTTATTTGGCTTTTCTGCCGAATGTGGTTACTCGTTCCACTTCGGCTTGAAAAACGAAAATAGGGGCATTTCCGTTTGTCTGAAGGGGTGTTTTTGGTCGCTCACGGTCTTGGTCTGCGTGGCTCGGCTCGTTCTCGCTCGGTTCGGACTTCGGTCTTGGCAGTGTCAAATTTTCAAGGGTTTTGGTATTAAGATATTGTGAAATATATTGAGTTTGTGTGTTTAGGAGATATGTATGGCAGAAGATGAAAAGAAGAAAGAGTTAAAATGTTATGATAAGGAAAGTGGGAAATATTATATTCCTACTGAGGTGCCGATACATGTAAATCAGTCTTTGGATTCGCCATCATTACGAAAATCAGGTAGCGGTATTTATTTTACACATTTTGTTGTTTTCACACCTCAAGAGTTGTTAGAATATTGTAATGATGTTGCTCCTATAGTACCTAATAGTCAGAATTTGCAGTTATTCGATGATATTCGTTGGTTGGATAAGAATATTTGGAGTAAGATTCCCATGTCTTATGGCAGTGTTTTAACAGGACAGGATAGTTTATATGTTTCTTGGATATATGATGTTTTACCTAAGACTGGACAGGGTGCTTTTAATAATATGAATCGGTATTTTGTATTGAATAAAGAATTAAATACACTTAAAGCTCAAATGATTCACTTTAATACAGTTCAGAGAACCCGTATGAGACTGACACAGTGTTTGTATTCTGTATTTAAGGATAAAATAGATGATATTTATACAGCATTAAATGCTGATTTTCCAGATAAACCTGTATATTGTAATACGGCATCTTCTTTTGATATACTGTTGCACAACATAATACAGCTTAAAAATGGTATAGGTTTTCGGCTTGCATTTTTAATTCGTGTACCTGTAATTAAGTTTGTGTCATTATCGGAGGATATTTTTGAAGTAAACACTTATAATGCTATATTAAGTAAGATGGATATTTTAACCGAGGTATCTGAAATAGAAAAAGATATAAAGAATATATTAAATTCTGTTGTAAGCGGTTTTGATGTAACTTGTGAGAAGTTATATTGCCCTTTAACATCATTTAGAATGCCTGAGTTTAGTATAACTATACCTAATTTAGCGATGTCAGATATTGATAATGTTACTAAAGACCTGTTTAGAATTGGCACATTAAAGTTTGATTGGCAGAATTCCACCAAACAAAGCGGTATTAATGTATTTAAAGAGTTTAAGTTTACTCTGACAGCACATCCCAAGCAGGTATTTGGTTTTTAAGAGGTAGTAATATGAGTGATAGACGCTGGCGAATAACTCATTATGGCTTGAGTGTATATTTTAAGTATATAAACAGGTTTATAGGATATCGTAGTGGTGTAAAGGTTTGTCCTTTCACTCGTAGTGAGGTTGCTCAATTATATACTGATAAGGTTGTAAAAGATGATAGATGTATGTTTCATCCTTTGAATACTTATCATAAAGATTTTAAGGATTCTGAGAGTCATATTCAGTTTTCAATGTCCGAGGATATGGAGTTATTTGCCTTACTTCCGATTTGTAGTGTACCTCGTGAGAGTATGTTTTTTCTTGGATTAGATACTCTGGAAAGGCTATACACAATCTTTAAGCGTGACGAGTATGTAGGTAAATCTCGTTTAGAAATAACAAGAGACTTCTTTCTGGAAGTACCAGAATTGGAGGAAAAGTTTAGAAAATATTATCGTTGTGCAGACCCTATTTCAAGGGTATCAGATGAGTTTTCTTGTACACTGAATTTCTTTTTATATGATTTCATGGCGTACAAAGAGTCGGGTACTATGGTATATAACATTCAGTTTTTAATGCGAGTGCCTTTGTGTACACTTATTCCATTTTGTATGCAAGCATCTAAATATGATGTAGATTTAGAGGATAGATATACTTTGGAGAATAGGGTTATTTCTTGGAAGGAAAATTGTGAGTATTATTTAAAGAAACCACATATTACTTGGAAGTTCTCTAAAGTTGCTACTCTAAATATGAGAAGTATGCCTTGTGTTGATGTAGTAATACATAATCATTCTATGAGAGTTATAATGGATATTATAAGTAGGTTAAAAACAGAGGGTATTATATATGATTTAAAGGTTGAGCCGAAGGTTGAAGTAGATTCGAAAACATCAATGGTATTTAAGTTAGCGAGTTTTAGACTTGAGGCTACTGCAGATGCTTTAGCGAATAAAAGGAGGTTTTAATGAAACAGGGGAAATATTATATAAGTAGAGCTGGTTTGAATGGAATACCTACACAAGTGTTACCTTTTGTTACTGCTCAGCCCGTTTCATTGGTGACTTTTACAGCAAAAGAGTATCTTAATTTATTGTATGCACCTGTTAAGGAAATTATGGATATATACAAGGTTGGGCATATATTCGATAATAGCCAGTTTAACTATAAAAATATAAGGCGGTCTTTCTATGGAACTGATATGGGTTGTTCAGTAGACTATACTGATACAGCATTTTTGGTGGAGATATTACGATTTTCTACGGAGAACTGGTCTAATGATAATTATGAGGTTGGTATTGATTTATACCATACCTTAGCAAAATTATTAAGACGTGGGTTTAAGTTACACAGAATACCTGCAACAAAGGTATTTCTTGATTTACCCCAGAATAAATCACTTAAATCGAAATTTAGTTCATGGCAGAATGAGGTTAAACCGATGGGCGTAGCTTCGATGCTTGATTATTCAGTCAAAGACATTGTTTTATATGATATAGCCACTGATTTTAGTAGTTGGGTTGAAGTAACCTTGCTTACTAGAATGCCACTATCTTTATTAATACGCTTAGATACCGATAAGCAGAGAAATGATTTAGCAGAGATAAATATTGCAAGGGATAAATTGAGTTATGATAATGTGTTCAGTGCTTTTAAGGAAGGGCTAGACAATATTTTAGGCGAGTGTGGTGTATTTGCTATCTCGGAGTTATATAAGCCTAGTGTGATGAAACGGAATGATATGCCTATTGTTCAGGTTGATTTGTTTGATGTTTCTAATAGAGTATTAGAGGATTCTTATTCGAGGCTTTATGATGTTGGAAAAGTTCGTGATATTGAAATAACTGATAGTGAGCGTTCTGCTAGTCAAATATCTTTGCAAAATTGCATTAATATATCACGAAAGAATATAAATGCAAAGATAATTGTAGAGATGTCTGGTGAATATTTATGGGGAACTAAGAGTATCTTTTAAGGAGGAGTTTATGCGGTATAGAATTATACCAAATTCTGTTCTAGCGGTTCTAGATGATTTCGATTGTGTGCTTGAGTCATTTAAGTTGCTTCAATATGCTAGTGCAAAGTATTTTGCAGTAGCTAAGTGTATCGATTTTGCAAAAATATTGACAAATCCTATCAATACTCCTGTACCAGACTGTTTACCACCTGCAGATGAGGTTGCGTTCGATGGAAGTGATTTTATATATTTTCAAGTAACATTTAAAGGACTTGAACTTAAGCTCACGGATAGATTTATGAATTTAGTACAAGCTGGTGCTTCTGTACTTAGTGTTTCTACTGTTTTTATTCAGGATTTATTTAAGTTGAGGAGTAAAAGATTAGCAAGGCTTGGAAAACATTTTCAGACTATGGTATCTCAGTTATTTGGTATAAATGGGGTATATGAGTTAGACTTATTATGCCAGTTTCTTTATATTACCAACTATGATTTAGAAAATGATACATATACCTTTATAATAAACTACCCAATCAATGGGTATTTATATGAGATTTCTTTTGATTATGATATACATACTGCTCTTATAGAAGAGACTGTAAAAGTGGAGGTTTGAGTTTGTATGAAGCATAGGTTATATCGCTGTTATGAGAGTACGATGCAGGCATTAAAAGCAGGGTTATCCAGACGGTCATATACATATACAGTGGGTGAATTAGCAATATTCTCTCAGGAAGAATACGCTAGATTATGGTTTGAGAAAGCAAATTCATCATTAGTTCCTTTTAACAGAATGACAGATTTAGTCTACAGTAAGGGATATATGCGTGATTCGGATATAATATGCTTTTACATAAATCAAGAACTTAGTTTAAGCTATACAAATGACTTGCCAACACCTATGGAGTTAGCAAGAATGACTAGGATAGACTTAACAAATTGGTTTTGGGAGCATTTAGACCAGGAGATGGCAGATGCACTAAACAGTTTTGGTATTGATACTTTAATTGGTAGTTTTGGCGATATAATGTGCGTAAATTTAGATGCATCGAGTTTAGAGCCGAGAGTAAGTTTGTTTATTAAGCTTCCTTTTAAATATTATGCAAATTCTTGCGATTTAACTAAGGATAATATTGTCTTAAATGATATGCGAATAAAGATTAAGCAGGATGTGTTGGATTGTTGGCAGGAAGATGCAGAGCGAAATCTTCTTCCGTTAATTAACTTAGAGAATGAATTGACAGCAACTTTTTATAGTGAAGAAATAGATAAGGAGTACTGGACTGATATTGAGAATATGCCAAAGGTTCGGGTAGTTCTTCATGGCAAGGGTAGGTTAGATATAAATTATATTCTTGATAAATTAAGTCAGTATTACCATTTTACATCTTATAGAGGAAATGTTGTAGATTGTACTTTGGCTCTTGACATTAAGATTTCGTTTCCAAGTTATGTAAAGTATGCTACAGACTATGTAGGCTACTCTCAGGCTCATGTAGTTCGTGGTGGTTATGTGATATTTGATACGGAGGAGTTATAATGCATATTTTTACAGGCGAGACAGATATGTGGACTCTTATCAGAGGTGTTGGAAAGGGTATTTATGATAGGTCAAAACATGATAAGACTGTTATGACTAATAAACATTATGGTGTGATACCAATGAGAGACTGAATAAAGGAATGTATGAAGCCTGTACATTCTACATCAGTTTCTATTTGGGAGGTTGACTATGTTGGCTGGGATATATTTGGTTATGCAAATAGGCGTTCATTTATAGATAGTAAAAACGATGTTTTTTGTTGCTGTCAGACTTTATATTTTGATTTTGAGCCGTCAAATTATGAGGTGAGTAATTTAACAGATATACAATTAGTCGATGTTGGGTTATTTCCAGATGCCGTAAGAGAGCAGATAAAAATACATACATTTTGGTTCGCAGGCGGAAACGGTATTCCATATTGTGTAATTCTTGCCGAGGGTTTTAGAAATCATGGTTATAGACTTACATTTTTATATACGATTCCGTGGAGTTATGTTCTGACTGTGTTTGCAGAAGATAATACTGATAATTTAGGGATTAGTATTTATAGACCAGAGAAGATGTTCTTATCGAAGGTGTCTTATGACCGATGGGTTGACGATTGTGTGAAGTATCAGTTATTACATGGTCTTTCTACTGTTGAAGATTATAATTTGCAAGGTAACTATGAGTTTTTAGACAAACCAGTAAGTGTGTATAATTTGCCAACTGTTCTCTTACAATATACAACACCAGACCTTACAGGTCTTGGTTTAGCCAATTATTTTGCAAAGAATAATATAGTTGACGCAAATATAGAGTTTGTATCTATCGAGGGTCAGAAGAAAGGAAAAATAACTTGTACCATACAAATGGATATAAAAGAGTTAATGCAATATTGTGATGTTTAGGAGGTTTAACATAAAATGCAGTTTCAACATTGGGATGGCGAGAGTGCTATTCAAAGAAGTGAAGCAGACTTAAAATATGCTTTAGCCTGCCATATAATAAAGAAGGATATGCCTATTTTAGATAAAAATAGAATTTCTTTCCATAAGGTTCCGTCAAAAATATATTCTTTTTCAGAAAATGCTTATATAAAGCCTTCATTTGATTGTATTTCAGATGAAGATGCGGTGGATAAAGGAAAAATGCTTGCTTTCAAAGGTTCATATAAGCTGAGTTCTGGTGTAGTTGTCGATGCAGTCTATGTGTTTGACTTCTCTGGTATTAAGGATAGTAAAACAAGTTCATTATCTGCTTGACTTTTGATGGATTTTAAGAAGACTGGTGATTATGTTTCAATAAGTACCACATAAGTTGCTGTTTTTCCGATGAATTATTGAGAGCTTTTGAGCTTTTTCACGAGAGTTCTACTTAATATATAAAAAAGTTGTTTTCTTATAGTTCGGAGTTGTTTTCGTCATACTCTGTTTTAAGTTTGTTCTTTTCTATTGTAAGTAATTGGGTGCAAGTTGGTATCGGTTCTTTGTTCTTCTCGACTGATGTGGAGATCCAACTCCAGTTTGCATACGATGAAATATATTAAGTTGCTTATCCGTTTTGACGGATTAACACCCTGCTGGCGGGCTACACCAGTCATCTCATAATGAGCAGACACAGCTCATAATTAAGGAGGTACTAGTTATGTTAATATGGCATCCAGTGAAATTAAATGAGGATAATCGTTTATATGTTGGAGTTGATTTGCCGAAGAATGGTCAAGATGTTCTTGTAGAAGTAGATACTATCTTGATAGAGGATGGTGTGAAAAAATTTACAAAAGCAGTCAAGACTGCAAAATTTATGCAGAGTATGTTAGATAGAACTAATTACTTTGTTGGTATTGACGATAATGATTCGCCAGTTTGTGCTTGGGCATTGCCTGAGTCGCTGTAGTATCGCCTAATTTCTACAGTAGTACAACATAAGATAGGATTGGCAAACAGACTTGTTTCTGCTATTCTATTCCACGCCCAATTGAATAACTTATCAAAAGACTTTCAGTTATTATCACTGTGAGTCTTTTTATTATGCTCACAAGGAGACCAGAACTATGCTTACTGTTGACAAAATGCCAAAATATTTCGCAATAGAGCGTGAAGATTATAACTATCTTGAAGATTCTATTCAAAAAGCAGTCAATCATGCTATTGCCTTCCGTACAGACTGTAACTTGGAGGGTATGTCTGTCATAAGTTACAGTTCATGGCTCGATTTATTGTTCAATCTTAAACGGGAGAAATCTGTATATTCTGCTTTTTTCAGAGAAGGTTTATATTGTCAAGTTGGTAAAAGATTGTGCTTAGACAGGGAATACAGTAATGATAGGGCGTTATTCAAAGATGATGAGGTTGTTATCTTTTCTTTTACAGGCTTGAATGTTGACGCATTGATACGCCTTGCAAGTGAGTTTTTCTTAAGTGACCCAAGTATGACATATTATGCTGATTGGAAAATTATGTCACACATTGCAGTACCACTTAAGAATTTTTTATTTGTGTGCCAGCAACTTTCAGAAAACCATTGTGTTGTTTATAGCACCAGTCCAGAGGCGACAAATTGGTATCCAGAATACATAAGATATGTTAAACACGAAATAGAAACTACCGATTTGATACGAGAAAACATTGGTAATATAGATTTGCAGCTGAAGTGTATACAGGAGCCTACAGGTGATATTGTTCTTCCGCATGATATGCCTTTGTTTGAATTAAAACTTACAGAAGTTCCAGACAGAAATGGGTATTCTGTACTTCATGAGTACATGGATTGGCATATACTTGGTGCATATACAGACAGATTAACGGTATTATCTTCTAAGGCTTCGTTAAATCCAGATAGCATTACGATGGTCGTTCAGCCTACGATGTGTGACTATTGTAATTTTATTGAAATGTATTAGAATGGCTATAAGACCTTTGTTAAGTGCTTATACAGGTTTTGTGCGTACAAAGGAAGAATATTCAAAGGAGATATAAAAGGTGTGTAAAAGGTATTATTGTGCAAGAGGTTTGCGTGAGGATGCTGTGGAATATATAACAGATATGTTTATCGATAGGGATAATGATTGGTGCAATATAATTGTACTTTCACAGAGTACAGTAAAGAATAGTATTATTTTTAATAATAAATATGGAAGACGTTACAATCATTTAATGAGTTTCCCTTGTGTGATAGGCTTAAAAGATTTATCGCTAGAAAGAGCTCAGTATTTTTATACTAATAATAATGAATTTTTAACAAAGCGTATTTATCGTGAAGATGATGCTGTTGCAATATACATGAGTTTTACTTCTCCTCCAGATACAGTGTTAGAACGCACTGTACATGATGTGACGAAATATTTAAAGGATTGCTTTTATATTAGTGATTCTGCTTTTTATCATAATGATAGGGCGTATCTTGTATTGATACCTTTAAAAAATTATTTGTATACTACACATATGTTTGCTGAGAAGCATCCAGCACCTAGTGAGACTTGGTACAGTGATTTTGTGAGTGTGTATGAGTATGATAAGAAGTGTACAGTGCATGATAGCGGTGTATATAGATATGTACAGAATTTTGATATTAAGTGTATAAAAATACCTACAGATACGATTATTACTGAAGATGAGTTGCCTTTGTTTAGGCTGACTTTTGATGTAGATTGGAGTAATATATGCCTTCAAGGGGATGAGGACATAGATAAGGAGTGGTTAAGCTGGTTTGTGAAAGATTTTGCGTGCATTTCTAAGAATGATTATGGGTACGAATATGATGAGATTGTAGATTTACAGATAGAGAATAATACTATTACTGTGATACTTAAGCCATCTATTTATCGGTATCGTGCTATTGTGACTAAAAATCTTTTAGATGCGAGGTGAAATATGGGTAAGTATTCGGGTAAATACTATAAGATGCCAGATTTAAAACTGTCTGATTTAGAACTGTCTGATTTAGAACATTATTTGCAAGATGAGTACACTATACATTGTGATGTTGCTGTGATTTCAGCTGATGTAATTGAAAACAGTATAAAGTGGTATAAAAGAAATGAGTCATCTTATGGTATTACTCTACCATGTTTTGATTTAAGGGGGGTTTGCTTTTTACCTAGATTGAGAACTTCTTTTCAAAGAAATGCGTTTGCTATTCGTACAACTTTCTCAATTTTAGATGAGTGGATTTATCGTGATGTGGATAATGTTGCTGTGTATGTTAAGGATGCTGAAAACTATGATAGTGTGAAAAAATATATAAAAGACCTGCTTTATCTTACTGATTCGTCTTTCATTCGGTTGGGTAGTGCGTCATTTTTGGTTAAGGTGCCTTTAAAAAATTTACTTAGTTTTAATTATAGGGGGAGTGGCGATGTAGAGATATTAGATGCCTCTATTTTCGAGCAAAAATGGTATCCAGAGTTTGTAGATGTTTTAAAAGAGGATTTAAAACATCGTTCAAAGAGGTCAAGTCGTTATTTAGATGATTCTCTAATAACAGATGTTAGGATAAACTGCATTAGAAAGCCAGATGGTAATATTGTTTCTGAGGATAATATGCCTTTATTTAAGTTTAAGTTTAAAATAAAAAGAAATAATTATTCAGGTGAGACTATGCGTGATTATATATACATTTTACTTGGTTTTAGTAAAATTCAGTATATTGTTTATGATATGTCATTAAACTTCGATGATTCTTGTGAAAGTGATATTATTACCATTATAATTCAGCCAGATATAGAGCTTTATCGATCTGTAGTTAAGGAGATGCTAGGAGGGTAATATTATGCCTAAATATTCTGATAAATACTATCTTATAAATGATGAGTCCTTACTAACTAATTTCATAACAGATTTAAGAGTGGGTATTCAGGCTGTAGATAAGCCTTCAAGGAAGCGACCTCTAATACAAATGATGGTAGTTCCAGAAAGAGTGTGGTATTATTCATTAGATTGGAAAAAGACCCATTCAAATTTTTATGACATTGGGTTGCCTGTTTTTCTAGGTTCTACTTCTTTATATCAAGAACGAAGTGTAAATGGTGACGCTACTGTTATAAGAGATACAGATGCTTTTTTACTTGTTGCATATG
>JAEEGL013504703.1_pt1 | contig 11553 bp, 3 predicted proteins | sample 9134231 | NCBI WGS metagenome assembly JAEEGL01 (sample SAMN16246548, study PRJNA631951) | gut metagenome | biome: gut microbiome; feature: rumen; material: fiber-attached | host: Bos | place: Iran: Karaj | collected 2018-10 | reverse complement strand
TTTCGAGATTCTCGCGAAGGGAGCTCTTCCCCCGCTCTATCAAATGATACATCTGTCTCCGGTTCTGCTTCATGACCTTCCCGGCCTCTTCGTAGCTCATCTCCTCGAAGTATATGAGGGTCAGGGCCTGCCGGTACTCGGGCTTGAGGAGCGAGAGAGCCTGCTGCAGCTGGCGCTTCTCTTCGCTCTTCAGCATCTCCAGCTCGGGGACGCCGGAGGCGCCCGCCAGGCCTTCGTCGAGGGGAAGGTGGGGGCCCTTCCGCTTTCTCAGATGGCCTGCGGCCAGGTTCCTTCCGATGGAAAAGAGCCAGGTCTTGAAACTGCTGCGGCCGGAAAAGCGGGAGGTGCCGGAGGCGGCGGCCGCGAAGGCGTCGAGCATCAGGTCCTCGGCGTCCTCCATGTCGCCCACGACGGCATAGATGAACAGGGTAAGGCCCTCCCTGTGGCGCTCCAGAAGCGTCCTCAGGGCGTCTTCCCTGCCCTCTTTAAGAAAGCTCTCGTATAAAGCTTCGTCTGTCTCTGTCATCGCCGGCATGCCTTACGCGGACGGCGGGCCTTTCCCCGCGCGCCTTCATCGATCTATTGTAACACGGCAGAGCCCACGGCAGGGAAAAAATTGCGGGCGATATCAACGCAGGCCGAGCTTTTCTTCCGAGATCTCGCGCATTTTGTACTTGAGTATCTTGCCGGCGGCGTTCATGGGGAAGTCTTCGGTGAAGATGATGTAGCGGGGGATCTTGTGCCTGGCGATGCGGGCCTTCGCGTAGTCTCTCAGCCCGTCCTCGGTGACCTGCGCTCCCTCCTTTAAGACTATCCAGGCGCAGGCCTCCTCCCCGTACTGCCTGTCGGGAACGCCCACCACCTGCACGTCGCGCACCGCCGGATGCCCGAGGAAGAACTCCTCGATCTCGCGGGGATAGATGTTCTCCCCGCCTCTGATGATCATGTCCTTGAGGCGGCCGGTGACGCGGAAATACCCCTCGGGAGTGCGGCAGCAGATGTCTCCGCTGTGCAGCCAGCCCTCCCTGTCTATGGCCTGCTTGGTCGCCCTGGGCATCTTGTAGTAGCCCTTCATGATGTTGAAGCCCCTGGCGACGAACTCGCCGTTCTCGCCGTCGGGCAGCTCGTCTCCCGTCTCGGGGTCTATGATGCGGCACTCGACGCCCGGGAAGGCGCTGCCCACGGTCTCCGTGCGCAGCTCAAGGCTCTCGCTCACCTCTCCCATGGTGCAGCCCGGGGAGGCCTCGGTGAGGCCGTAGACGCTGAGTATCTCCCTCATGTTCATCTCGGCGGCCGCCCTCTTCATCAGCTCGGGCGGGCAGTTGGAGCCCGCCATGATGCCGGTGCGCATGAAGCTGAAATCGGTCCTGGCGAAATCCTCGTGGCTGAACATGGCGATGAACATGGTCGGCACGCCGTTGAAGCAGGTGATCTTCTCCTGAGTTATGCAGGCGAGGCTCGACTTGGGGCTGAAATAGGGCAGCGGGCTCAGGGTGCCGCCGTGGGTCATCATCGAGGTCATGGAGAGGACCATGCCGAAGCAGTGGAACATGGGCACCTGTATCATCATGCGGTCGGCGGTGGAAAGATCCATGCGGTCGCCGATGATCTTGCCGTCGTTGATGATGTTCCTGTGCGTCAGCATCACGCCCTTGGGAAAGCCGGTGGTCCCCGAGGTGTACTGCATGTTGCAGACGTCGTCGGGCCTCACCGCCGAGGCCCTGCGCCTCACCTCCGCTGACGGTATCTGCCTGCCCCTTTCGAGCATCTCCTCCCAGCTGACGCCCCCCTTCATCTCAAAGCCGCAGGTCACCACATTGCGCAGGAAGGGCAGATGATCGGAATAGAGAGCTCGTCCTTTTTCAAGGCTCTCGAGCTCCGGGCAGAGCTCCTTTATGATCTCTTTGTAGCTTATGCCCTTGTAGCCCTCGATCATGACCAGGGTGTGGGTGTCGGACTGCCGCAGCAGGTACTCGATCTCGTGGCTGCGGTACTCCGAATTGACCGTGACGAGGACGGCCCCTATCCTGGTCGCGGCCCAGAAGGTGATGAACCAGGCGGGCACATTGGTCGCCCAGACCGCCACGTGATGGCCGGGCTCCACTCCCAGGGCGACGAGGCCCTTCGCCATGGCGTCCACGTCCGCCCGGAATTCATTGTAGGTCCTGATATAGTCAAGGGTCGTATATCTGAAGGCGTACTGGTCGGGATAGGTATCGGCCATGAAGTCGAGAAGAGCGGGGAAGGTCGTGTCCAGGACCTCGTATCTCTTCCAGGGGAAGGTGCCGCTGCGGTCCCTGTTGTACTGCAGCTTGGGAGCTTCGGCGGAGCCGCCGCCGCTCCTGGCCATGAAGCCCGCGAAGTGGGTCAGGACTATGTCGGGATCCGTGATCTCATCGTTCCAGGCGCAGCAGACGAAGCCCTCGTAATTGAGGGAGCTCAGGGCCTCGAGGAACTCCTCCGCCGGCAGGCTCCCCTCTCCGAGCAGCGCGTCCTTTCCGTCCAGCCTGTCTCCTATCCTTACGTATCTTATATACGCGCCGAGGGACTTTATGGTCTCCTCCGCGGTCTCGCCCGCCCTGAAGAAGGTCTCCCTGATGTTCCAGGCGGCGCCGAAGACGCCGGAGGCGAAGCGGCGGATCAGGCTCACGAGGTCGGCGGTCTTCGCGAGGCTGCCGCAGGTCTCGAAGAGTATCCCGATCCCGGCTCTTTGGGCCAGCTCCGCGGCCGGGGCGAGCAGGGCCGAAAGGCGCTCCGCGTCGGGCTCGCTCTCAAGCCGCAGGATGACGGAAGGAACGCCCGTCCTCCTCGCGAGCTCGACGTAGCGGACGAGCATGTCCGCGTCCGTATCACCGCTGTCTATGGGGACGGGGCAGCTTATGGCCGCGATCTCGAGGCCTCTGTTGCGCAGCTTCCTCCTGTCGTCCGCGGTGTTCGCGCCGCGGAAGATGCTGTCGCCGTGAGCATCCATCTCGGACAGGGGATCGCAGACCTCAAAGCCGGAATAAGCGTATTCAAAGGCCGTCCGGCAGAGGTCGGAAAAGGAGTCTCTTTTGACGTCCTCCGTTGAAAAACAAAGCTTCATGTTACCTGCCCTCTTCGTAGATGATCTTGTTGAGGGCGTTGATATATGCCCTGATGCTGGCTCCCACGATGTCGGTGGAAAGACCGTTGCCCGAGTAGAGCCTGCCCTTGCTGCGCAGCCTGATGAGGGCCGCGCCCAGGGAGTCCTTGCCCTCGGTCACGGCCTGGATCTGGAAATCATCCAGCTCGTACTGATAGCCGACGGCCTGCTCGATGGCGAAGAAGGCCGCGTCGATGGGACCGTCGCCCCTGGCGACCGCGCTGATCTCCTCGCCGTCCCTGACCAGCGAGATGCTGGCCATGGCCCCGGCCACATTGCCGGCGCTGATGACGTAATTGTTGAGATGATAGGTGGAGGGCACCTGCTGGGCGTAGCTGGCGATGACGGCCTCCAGCTCCCTGCCGTCGATGAAGGCCTTGCGCCCGATGATGCGCATGACCTCGTCGTAGACCGTCCCGCAGTCCTCGTCCGAGAGCTCGTAGCCCAAAGAGACCGCGGCCTCGGAGAGCTGCGGCAGGGTGCAGGAGCTTCCCAGCATTATCTCCCCGCCCGCGCGGGGGGAGGCGGGCTCGGCCGGAGCGTAGACCTCGCCCGAGAGCTTCTTCATCAGCTTTTCGCTCTCGCTGTGGATGCGCGTGTCGTCAAGGCCGCAGAAGGCGTCTATATCGCCGCCCCTGGCCCTCAGTATATCGCTGACGCGGCCCGGATCGAGGCAGGAGGAGCTGCCGAGAGCGCATTTGAGGCCGTCCGCGCCGGCGGCGATGACGGCGGCGGCGCAGGCCGGGGCCATGCCCATGGTATCAGAGCATTTGACGTAAAGGGGCACCTTGATGACGCTCTTTAGCTCCGAGACGAGGGAAGCGAGCTCCTCCGGGAAGACGCTGCCCTGCTCGTCCGTGACGGTGACAGCGCGGGCTCCGGCTCTTTCCGCCGTTTTCAGGGCTTCGATGAGGAAGGGCCTCTCGGCCCTGACCGCGTCTTCGGCCACGAATTCGGTAGCCTTGCAGAGCGCCGAGGCGGCCCGGCACTGTTCCTCTATCAGGGAGAGCATGGCGGCCGCTTTTTTGTGATACATATACTCCATGCGGACCGTGGAGACCGGAAGACAGACCCGAAGAAGAGGCTTCGCCGCCCCCTTTAAACAGTCCCAGGCGACGCGGGCTTCCTCTTCGGTGACGCCGCAGTCGATGCTCAGGGCGGCGCGTTTGAGCGAGGCCGCGATGCTCCCGCAGACGATGCCGTCTTCTCTTTTATCTTTGACCGGCCCCAACTCGATGACGTCGACCCCCATGCCGTCAAGGGCGGCGCAGACCGCCGTCTTTTCGCGGAAGAGGAGCTTCCTGCCCCTCTCCTCCCCGAGCTTTTCGAGGCTGTAGTCCGAAATGATGATCCTTCTCATGTTCTTCTCCCCAAATATGTTCCGTTCCGCGGCGCGGGATATAAAAAAGGCGGAGACTGCACGGTCTCCGCTTTTCCGCTCCTGCCGCATTTATACCGAGTATAGACTGCGGGCAGGTCCAAGTCAAGAAAAATTATTTATTTGCAACAATTATTTCTTCATCTTTTTATTAAACGTCGATAAATACCGGCCGCTGATCACGTCTCACTCGGCAGGCGCGGCGGCTCCGGCGGCCAGGCCGAAGAGGCTGCCGGCCCTGAGGCGCGCGCGGAGAGCCCCGAACGCGGCCTTGGCGGCCTTCGCATCGGCAGGAACGGCGCCCGGAGAAGGGAGCGTCCCGGCGCTGTCCGCTCCCGGGATATCGATATCCGGCGCCACGTGGCCGCGGCCGCTGAAGGCGTCAGGGCCCGGCTCTTCGACGTCTTCGGCCAGAGAAAAGAGCACGTCCCGTATCTCCGCCGGAGAGCTGTCGGGACAGGCCGCTTTGATCCTCGCGCAGACGCCCGTTATGATCGCGCAGGAATACGAGGTGCCGCTGAGCTTTTGGGGAGCGGCGCCGTTCCTGTTCGACGGCGCGGTGAGTCCCGTCCCGTCGGTGATGATATCGGCGCCCTGCTGGGAAAAGGAGGCGTGGACCTTCCCGTCGGCCGCGCCGACGCTGAGCGCGGTCTCATAGGCGGCCGGATAATATACCGGCCCCTCCGCCCCGTCGTTGCCCGCGCAGGTGACGATAAGGACTCCCCTGCTCTCGGCGTAAAGCACGGCCCCGCGCAGCTCGTCCGGATCTTCGCTAAGGGAGAGGCTGATGTTGATGATATCGCAGCCGAAGAGATCGACAGCGTCGTATATGGCCGCGGTGAGCGCTTCGGGACCGCCGTTGTTCACCGCCCCGCTGGGATAAGCGTCGATCACGACCAGGGGGACGGCGACGGCCTCGGGAAAGATCCCCGCCACGCCCTGATCCGAAGAGCCCAGGACCAGTCCGGCCGTGGCGCTGCCGTGGCCTATGCGGTCCTGAGTGTCGGCCTCGGGAAAGACGTAGTTCCTCCCCGCTTCGACGCGGGCAGCATCGATATGTTTGGTTGAGATCCCGCTGTCGATGAAGGCTATGCGGACAGGCCCGCCTTCGGCAGCGGCGCCCGGCCCGGAGGGCAGTCCGCCTGCGGCCTTCGAAGCGGGAAGGTCCCCGGCAGCCGCGGGATCGGCAGCCGCCAAAGCCTCAGCGGCAAAGACCGGGACGGCCGAAAGAAGAAGCGCGGATATCAAGATTATGCTGAGCAGTATCCTTCTCATTTCTCTCCGAAACACAGTCCTTAAGGCCGGGCCGGCATGCTCCCCGCGCGGCCCGGAAGATCCCTTTCATTATACCACGAACGGGGCCCTTAAGGGACATCCGCCCTCAGGCCCCGGCGCATTTGCCGCGGGGAGCGCAGGAGGAAGGCGCTCCCCGTAAGCCGTATCAAAAGGGGGCGTCCCCGGGCCCTTCGCAGGCCCTTGAGACGCCCTCCTCCTTCAGTTCTTTACTTGTAACTGTTCACGATGGCCTCGGCCACTCTCTTCATGACCGTGGCGTTCTCGGCGCGGGTCGCCCCGGCCTTGGGATCGAAGATGCCGTTCGACTTGCCTTCGATGATGCCTGCCCTCTGGCAGTACTCAACGTCGGCCTTCGCCCAGGAGGCGATCTGATCGGCGTCCCTGAACTCCACTTTTGCCTTGAGCGGCAGCTCCGCTCCTATGTGGCGCAGATATCTGGCCACCAGAGCGCACATCTGCTCGCGGGTCACGTTGGAGTTCGGGGCGAAGAGCGTATCGCTCACGCCCTCGACGATGCCGTTCTGAGAAGCCCAGATGACGGCGTCCTCATACCAGGAGCCGGGAACGACGTCGGTGAACCTGCACTTGCCGCTCACCTTCGGCGTCTCGGCCATGCGGTAGAGCACGGTCACGAACATCGCGCGGGTCATGGTGCCCTGCGGGTTGAACCTGCCGCCTCCCACGCCCTCGAAGAGGCCGTGAGCCGCGGTCCACAGTATGTTCTCCTTCGCCCAGTGTCCGTCGATGTCGATGAAGGAGATCGGATTCTCCTTGAAGGAGACTTCCTTCCCCTCCGGGATCAGGTAGGCGAGCATTCCGTCCGCGGCCTGAGTCACGGGCACTATCACGGTATCGCCGTTCTCATCGGTGTAGTACGGGACGAAGAGGTCGGGATCGACTCCCTCGGGTATGGGCTCGTAACCGACCTTCGGCCTGGAGGCGCCGGTCGAGCTGCCGCCTCCGCTGTTGTCCGAAGACCTGGTGGACTTGAAGACCGCCTTGATCTCCACTCTGCCCTCGGGCATCGTGAAGCTTATGGTCTCGGCGCCGGTGTCCTCCACGGTGACGCCGCTGATCTCCCAGCCCTTGAATTCATAGCCTTCGTCGGCCTTTGCGCTCAGGGTCACGGTCTGGCCAGGCTCGTAGTAGCCGCCGCCGCTGACTGTTCCGCCGACGGTGGAGGATACGGCCACGAAGCCTTCCTCGGCCTCGGCGCCCAGAGTCAGGTAGGCCGTCAGGTAAGCGCCCTGGGCCATCTCGACCATGCCGGTCACGAAGCCCTTGGTAAGGGCGTCATAGCTGAGCTTGCCTTCGCTGTCGACCGCCGCCGCTCCTTCCGCGGCCATGGAGGCCCAGTGGATCATGTCGGGATCGAGGGCGAAGCGGGTGCCGTCGGAGGTGACGCCGACCAGGCTGAGCTCAGCCTTGCCGGCGGATGCGGTGTCGATATTGCCGTCGGCGGGTATGCTGCCGTCGACCATGATGACGACCGCGGCAAGATCGCCCACCGCCGGGTTGTACACGGACGCCTCATAGTCCTCGGTCGCGTTGCCGTTCACGTCAGCCGCGGAGACCGTGACCGCGTGTGAGAGGGAGCCGTTGTAGTCGGGTATGCTCAGCTCGATGGAGAAGACTCCGTCCGCGTCAATGGTGCCGCCGGCTTCCTCCACGGTCTTGCCGCTGACCAGCGCCTTGCCGTCCACGGTGACCGTGAGCAGAGCGTCGGGATCGGTGATGCCGGAGACGGTGAGCTCGCCGCCTTCCGCGAACATGCTGCCGTTGAGAGGCGAGCTCATGATGAGCTGCGGCGCCTCGGTATCAACGGTGAAGATGTAGGAAGCGGAGAATCTGTCGCCGTCGGCTGCCCTGCCCTTTATGTTCAGAGTGTGGGTGCCGTCGGAAAGACCCTCGAGGGTGAAGTCCGCGGATGAAGCCTGCGCGAAGCTTCCGCTCGTTTGGGCCGCGTCCTCCGCGCCTTCTTCGCTTGCTGCGGGCTTGGTGCCGAAGAGATCATCGTCGTCCAGCACCCAGCTGCCGCTCACGGCCTCGGAGAAGACCGCCGAGAAATCAAGGCTGTTCTCGGTGAAGACGGCCTCCTCTTCGCTGCCGCTGTTCACGGCGTCTTTGAGGGAGCTGAGGGTCCTGCCGTTCGCGCTGAGGGTGAGCTCGGGAGTCACTGCCTCAGGCAGCAGCACGGCGGAGGATCTGACCTCGCTTCCGAATACTATGGAATCGTCCTCCCCGTCTCCGTCGCTGTCGACGGTGGTGTAGGGAGTGACACTGATGATGTAACGCTTGCCGGCTTCGAGACCGACGACCTCGGTGCCGCTCACGGCGGACTCGGGATCGTCCTCCTCGGTCTTTACCGGCGCGGTGTAGCTTCCGCCGACCTCAAAGACCGTATCTCCCGTCTCGGCTTTCTCTACCGTCATATCGGTTATGGCGGCTTCGGTCCCGTCCTCGTTATAGACGGTGACGGAATAGCCCGCGGTGTTCTCGTCGTCTGTCTCCGCGAGGGCGACGCTGAACTTGAGATCGCCGCAGGGCGAGACCTCAAGTATCTCAGCCAGCTCAGGCGTGAAGTCGTTGGTGACGGTGGTCTTCGCCGCGCTGTGGACGATGCCGTTGACCTGGTCTTCCTTGGAATAGACCGCGCGTATCAGGTATTCGCCGGCGGGAACTCCCGCGGGAACGGTGAGCGCGGCGCCGCCGCTGCTGATCACGGCGCTGTCGGTGATGCCGGCGTCGTGACCGGAGGCGCTGAGAGGATAGCCGGTGTCGACGGTGGGATCCTCGTCGGTGACGAGGAAGAAGCTGACGCTGTCGAGCTCGCTCAGAGCTTCGCCGTTCCAGGCGACGTCGATGCTGCTGCCCGCGGCGGCGTCCGCGGACGCGGACACTTCGGTGATCTCGGGCAGAGGCATGACGTTGTAGAGCACTACTTCGGCCGCGGTGTCGCCGGTGGAGATGAACCAGGGCTTGTCGAACAGCGCCGCGTCGGTGGCGGTGAAGCCGAAGGATGCCTTTCCTTCATAGAAGGATACGTTGGCATTGGCGGTGGCGATATTGTCCTCTTCCAGGAATTCCAGGGGGAAGGTCTCCCCGCTTCCGTCCCTGCTGCCGGTGACCGTAAAGTTCTTCGCGATGGTCTTCGCCTCTTCAAGGCTCTCGGCCTCAAAGTTCAGCTGGACCATGGCCTGGGCGTTGCTGTCCCTGTCATAGGTGCCGAGGTCGAATTTGTGGGTCGTCCTGTCTCCGTCGGACCAGGCTCCCCTGGTGCCCATCATGATGAGGCCGCCCTCATCCATGGGCTGTGCGAGTTCAGGCTCGCCGAAGTTGTTTCCGAATCGCATGTAGAGGACGCGGTCGTTCTCTTCGTCGTAGGCGACGGGATAGCCGCCGTTCTCTTCGTCGTAGCCGTTGAAGAGCAGATTCGGATAAGTCGGATGGGCCTTGTCGCCGGAAGTGCCGAATTTGACTCCGTCGTCGCCCCAGTAATAGACGATCGAGGTGTAGACAGAGAGAACTTCGAGTGCGCCCCATATCCTCTCGGTGTTGATGCCCAGATCAGCAGCGGCGATGGTGCCTCCTCCGACTACGGGCACCGAGGAGGGTATCTTGACCGCGGCCCTGAGGAACATCTCGAAGAACCAGTCGCTGTAGTCCTTGCCCACCAGTATGATGTAGCCGTTGCCCTCGATGCACTTCTCGAACATGCTCACGTAGATGGCGCCGTGGATCTTGAGATCGGGGTACCACTGGAAGCCCACCTGGGTCTTCTTGATGATGGTTATGGTCTCAAAGGCCTTGAGGTCGGTAGCGGTGATGCTGAAGCCCGAAAGCTGCATCTCCAGCCTGCCCGTGCCCTCCAGCACCTGAACTATGTTGAAGCTCAGGGTCAGGATGAGCTTGAGGGGCGGCAGTCCGCTGCTGCAGAATATCGTGTCGTAAAGGTTGGAGAATCCGCCGCCGGCGCCCGTTATCCACAGGACGCCGCAGCCGTCGACGTTGATGCCGGGCTTGAGCCCGCCGATGTAGAAGTAGAGCTCGTCGGGGATGGGAGCGCCCTTGTAGCTCTTGAAGCTGAGCTTGGCCTCCATCTTGAGCTTGTCGGTCATCTTGCAGGAGCCCGCCAGGCTGACGCCCCAGTTATTGATGGTGTTGACCTTGAGGTGTCCCTGGATGGCGGCGAAGTCCTTGACGATATTGCGCACGGTGACGTCGACGTCGAAGTTGAGACCGACCAGACCCTCTCCGCAGCCGAAGAGTATGTCGTTGATCATGACCGAGCCTTGGACTCCCTGTTTGGTATCGGGAGCGGCGTCACGGTCGTTCATGCTTATATCAGTAAGCTTGTTATAGCGGTTGCCGTGGTAAGCGTACTGATAGATGCTGGCGCCGCGCCAGTCCTTCCACAGCTCCTGCATGCGGCCGAAGTAGCTGGCCGTACCGTAGTCGGTCTCATCGTCGTCGCCGACCTGCAGGAAGCTTAAGGAAAGGCCCGCCGCGAAGGATATGACCCTGCTCTCCTTAAGGCCTTCCACGTCCATGACGCCGAACTGACCGTAGGCGAGCTTGACGGCCAGGCCCGCAAGGGTCTGGGCCACGCTGAAGACGCTGGGCCAGATCAGGGTGATGGGCTTCGACTGAGTGGACTTGCGGTTGCCGTGGGGATCGTAGTGCGTGAGGGAGAAGTCATCGCCCTGCGCGAGCTTGGTGATGGCCGCCTTGCCTGTCCAGACCGAGGTCCTGGCGACGCTGGTGTAGAGCTCGCCGTCGATCTCGACCAGTATGGCGGATTTAAGGGCCTTGTCGATGCCCTGCTCATAGTTCTCGTAGTAGACGGAGATGGTCCCGCCTTCGAAATCCAGGCAGCCGTTGATGGTTATCGGGTTGTCGACCTTTTCCTTTCTGGTCTTGGGATCGACGACCTTCTTGCTGACCGCGGAGTAGTAGAGGCCTCCGGTGGTCTTGCCGTCCTCCTTGATGAGATAGCGGTTGTCGGCGGAGAAGGCTCCGCGCAGGATCAGCAGGATCTCCTTCCAGGCATGATCCTTATTGTTTTGGAACGCCTTGAAGGCGTTCTCGTCCGGGAACCTCTCCAGACGGTAGTAGTAAGGCTCGGTATTGGTGCCCTTGCCGTACTTGACCGCGGCCAGGACGCCGTAGGTGTCGTTCTTGTACTTGGGATTGTCGGATACCCCGAATCTCAGCGCTTCCGCCGTGGTCTTCTGGTGAGCGGGGTCCACGAACTCCTTGGCGACCGCCGCGTCCGTCCACTCGAGCTGCAGGTAGTAATTGCCCACGGGCAGCTTCTCTTCGTCGGTCAGGACGATATCGGCGACGCCGTCGTTGATGGTGATATTGTTTACGGGTATGGCCCATGACTTCTTGCCGTCGGCGCTGTAGGCCCTGAAGGAGCAGTTGCCGGCGGAGAGGGAGTCATCGAGCAGCACGTCGTTGGTGACCGCCGCGTACAGATGCCTGGTCCCCGCGTTGTATATGGTGTCGGGGCTCATCGAGGGGAAGCTCACCTTGGGGATGGTGCCGTCGTTGCCGGGCAGGAGGATGTATATGACCTTCTCTCCCAGCAGGTTCTCCCCGGTGATCTCGTTCAGGTACATGCCGATGGTGATGCGCTCATAGCTGGCGTCCTCCACGGGCTTCGCCTGGAAGTAGACCGTCTTGGTGATGGTCTCGTTCTCGTCGATCTCCGTATACGGTATGGTCAGGGGGTTGGCGTCGAGATAATCCA
>JAEEGL013442029.1_pt1 | contig 11553 bp, 8 predicted proteins | sample 9134231 | NCBI WGS metagenome assembly JAEEGL01 (sample SAMN16246548, study PRJNA631951) | gut metagenome | biome: gut microbiome; feature: rumen; material: fiber-attached | host: Bos | place: Iran: Karaj | collected 2018-10 | reverse complement strand
CCGTCGCCATGAAGAACGCGCCGCACAGCAGGCCGCCCGCGAAGATCTGCATCACCGGGTTCTGCCCGCCGAACAGGAACGTGAACACCAGGCAGGAGCCGATGTAGCACAGCGGGATGATAGGCTTGATCACTTTGCGGGCGATCAGGTAGATCCCGCCGACCAGGATGGCCAGGGCGCAGGTCTCGCCGATGGCGCCGCCGTGGTTGCCCAGGAACAGAGTCAGGAACTGGTCCCAGCCCAGGGCGGAGGGGTTCGCCAGCGGCGTCGCGCTCGTGGTCGCGTCCACGATGCCCGAGGAACCCGTGAACGTGGTCATGGACGAGGCGAAGGAGATCATCATCACCAGACGGCCGACCAGCGCCGGGTTCACGAAGTTGCAGCCCAGGCCGCCGAACAGCTGCTTGACCAGGATGATGGCGGCGATGTCGCCCACGATCATCATCCAGATCGGCATGCTCACCGGCACGTTCATGGCCACCAGCATGCCGGTGACCACCGCGGACAGATCCTGCACGGTGACGGGTTTCTTCATCATCTTTTCCCAGCCGAACTCCAGCAGGGCGCAGACGGCGGAGGAAATGATGACCAGCAGGATGGCCCGGAAGCCGAACAGGAAGCCGGAAGCGATCACGGCAGGCATTATGGCGATGATGACGTCCAGCATGATGTTCTGCGTGGTGCGGCTGCTGCGGATATGAGGAGAAACACTTACGGTCTGTTTGCTCATTTGGCACCGGCCTCCCTTACGATTATTTTTGCCAGCTTGTGGCTTTCCACCAGGTTGCGCTTGGCGGGGCAGACAAAGGCGCAGGAACCGCACTCCATGCAGAGGTTGATCTTCAGCTTCTTCAGGCGCTCCACGTCACGCTGCTGGCAGGCATGCTCCAGTTCGGTGGGCATCAGCTTCAGCGGGCAGGCGTCCACGCAGCGGCCGCAGTGGATGCAGGCGCTGGGTTCAGGGACTTTCGCGTCTTTTTCGTCGAAGAAGAGGAGGGCGTTGGTGTTCTTCAGCACCGGCTGATCCATGTCCGGCATGGAAAGGCCCATCATGGGACCGCCGTACAGGACCTTGCCCGGCTCGCACTTGAGCCCGCCGGCCAGTTCCACCACGTCGCGCACGGAAGTGCCGATGTAGGCGATCACGTTCTTGGGCTCCTTCACGGCGGAGCCGTCGATGGTCACGCACTTGGTGGTCAGCGGCCGGCCCGTCGTCAGATACTTCCCGATGAAGGAAAGGGTGGTGGCGTTCAGCACGATGCAGCCCACGTCGAAGGGCAGCTTGCCTTCGGGGACCATGCGGCCGGTGGTGTTGTAGATCAGCACTTTTTCACCGCCCTGCGGGTAGGAGGAGGGAAGCTCCACGACGTCGCAGTTTTCGACTTCGTCCGTATACTTCCGCATCACCTCGATGGCTTTCTTCTTGTTGTTCTCAATGCCGATGATGATATGGGCCTTGGGATAGAAGCGCTTGAGGGCGGTCAGCCCGGCGTACATACGGTCCGGGTTGTCGATCATGGTGTGGGAATCCGAGGTGATGTACGGCTCGCACTCGGCGCCGTTGATCAGGATGTAATCCACCTTGTCCGGATCTACTTTCAGTTTCACGCTGGTGGGGAACCCGGCTCCGCCCAGACCGACGGCGCCGCTGTCGCGGACAGCCTGGATGAAGGAATCCAGATCGGTCAGCACGGGGGGCTTGAGGTTCTCGTCGAACTCGTTCAGGCCGTCGGATTCGATCGTGATGGCCATGCAGCTGGCTCCGCTGGAGAGCAGCATCGGCTCGATCTTTTTGACGGTGCCTGAAATGGACGCATGCACGGGCGCGGAGACGAATCCGCCCGCCTCACCGATCACCTGTCCGATCTTGACGTGGTCCCCCACCTTCACCACCGGTTTGGCCGGGGCTCCGATGTGCATGGACATGGGGATCGTCACGGACTTGACGTCGGTCAGGCGGATAGGAAAGGACCCCTGCGTATTCTTGTGATGCGGCACGGGAATGCTTTGTAAAAATTTGGCAGCCACTTTCTTTCTCCTGTTGAATAGTGAAATGCGTTAAGTTAACGAAATCATTCTACCACGATGAATGGCGATTGCCAACTTTAATTTCTCTTTTTTCTTTATAAAAAATTCATTTTCGCCCGGCGTCGGGCGGAAAACGGTGGGATGCGGGCGGAAAAACGGCGGGACCGGGAGGCGCGGCCGATTTGCGGTTGAAATCGGACGCCGCGGAATGGTATAATGCGGGCAGTCACAGGTTCCGGATAAGGAGAACGGCATGACGGACGGAAAAAAGAAGATCTGCATACTGGGCTGCACCGGCTCCATCGGCCGGCAGACCCTGGACGTGATACGAAAAAGCGGGGCGTACGCGGTGACCGGCCTGGCGGCGGGGCGGGACGCGGCGGCCCTGGAGGCGCAGGTGCGGGAATTCCGGCCCCGCCGGGCATTTCTGTGGGAAGAAGAGGCGGCCCGGGACCTAAGGGCGCGGGTCGCGGACATGGCGGCGCCGCCGGAGGTCCTGTGCGGACCGGAAGGGATGCGTGAACTGATCCGGGCCGAGCGCGCGGACATTTACGCGGTCTCGATCTCCGGAATGATCGCCCTGCGGCCCGTGCTGTGGGCCATCGAGACCGGGGCGCGCGTCGCGCTGTCCAATAAAGAATCCATCGTCACGGCGGGACAGATCATGCTCGACGCGGTGAAGCGCTGCGGCGCGGAACTGATCCCCGTGGACAGCGAGCACAGCGCGGTGTTCCAGTGCCTGCAGGGCGAGGACCGGCGTTCGGTCGAACGGCTGTGGATCACGGCGTCGGGCGGCCCGTTCCGGGGCCGGACCCGGGAGCAGCTGGAGACCGTGCGGCCGGAACAGGCCCTGAAGCACCCCAACTGGTCCATGGGCGCGAAGATCACCGTGGACTCCGCCACGATGGCGAACAAGGGCCTGGAGGTGATGGAGGCGCATTACCTGTTCGGCATGGACTACGACCGGATCCGCGCGGTCGTGCATCCGCAGAGCGTGATCCACTCGCTGGTGGAATTCACCGACGGCGCCGTCAAGGCCCAGCTGGGCGTCCCCGACATGCGCCTGCCCATCGAATACGCGCTCGGCTACCCGCAGCGCGGCCGCCTGTTCACGCAGCCGCTGGACATCTGGCACATGCCGGACCTGCACTTTGAAGAACCGGACACGGAGAACTTCCCGGCGCTCGCGCTGGCCTATGAAGCCGGCCGCACCGGCGGCACCATGCCCGCCGTCTTCAACGCCGCCGACGAAGCCGCCGTCGCGCGCTTCCTGCGCGGCGAGATCCGCTTCTCCGAGATCGCGGACCGCATCGCCTCCGCCATGGCCCGCCACCGCGTCATCCCGGACCCGACCCTCGACGACATCCTCGAGACCGGACGCACCGTCCGGATCTGATTTCTGACAGGGGGACGGTTCCTTTGTCAGGTTTTCCGGCAAAGAGACACACTCTTTGCCGCCCACCACAGGAGTACATATGGAAACCAAAACGACTGTATATGTGAGACACCTGGACGCCCCGTACCGGCCGGGCACGCGCACGAAATTCCAGCCCCTGACGGAGGAAATGAAAGCCGAGCTGAAGACGGCAGTGTGGGAGATCTTCGACAAAGCCGGCGGCAGCGCGCTGCTGGGATCCAGCCGGCAGGTCTTCCTCAAGCCGAACGGCATCGACGGCCAGCCGTACTGCTACACGCGGCCGGAACTGGTGGAGACCGTCATCGATTACTGGAACAAACACGGCGCGGAGAAGGTCTTTCTGTTCGAGAATTCCACGCAGAGCAACGCGACGCGCCTGGTCTACGCCGTGATCGGCTATGACAAAATCTGCCGCCGCACCGGCGCGAAACCGGTCTATCTGGACGAGGAGAAGACCGTCCCGTTCGAATTCAAGGGCCGGAAAAGCGTGCAGGACGACCCGGACGGCTACTTCGTCACGACCTTCGACATGCCGCGCTTCATCGTGAAGAACCTGATCGAGGACCGGGACAAGAACCTCTACATCAGCCTCCCGAAGCTGAAGACCCACTCGATGGCCGGCGTCACGCTGGGCGTCAAGAACCAGTGGGCCTTCCCCGCGCAGCCTTCGCGCGGCTTCGATCACAACTACAACCTGCATCACAAGCTGGCCGACGTCCTGAGCTACGTCCGGCCGGATTTCACGCTGATCGAGGGCGTGGAGGGCACGATCTACGGCCACTACCCCGTGACCGCGCTGGCGGACGAGGCGGTCCTGCCGCTGAAGGTCCTGGTGGCCGGGAAAAACGTGGTGGCGACGGACATCGTCGGCGCGCGCATCTTCGGCCTGGGACTGGAGGACGTCCCGCACCTGAAGGACGCGGTCGACCGCGGCCTGTCGGAGGGCGTGCGCGGGCTGGAGGATATCGAGATCATCGGCGACATTTCCATGTACAACACGAAGCAGCCGACCGACCTGTACGATTATTACCCGCCCGACGTAAAGATCATGGTCGGCAAGGAGCGCTGCTGCAAGCAGGGCTGCATGAACAATCCGCTGACGCTGCTGCAGATCCTGTACGGCGACCACGGCGGCACGGGCGGCTGGACCCTGATCATCGGCAAAGGCCACGACCCCGCGGAGATCGACGCGCTCCCCGGCCCGGTCCTCATCGCCGGCGACTGCGCGATCCATGAGACCGCGGACCGCCTCATCGCCCGCCTCGGCAAGAAAAACGTCTTCCTGAGCCACAAATGCAACAGCCTGGCGGAGACTGCCGCGGGCATGTTTTATCTGATGAAGGTGGATCCGATGGAATTCGCCCCCATCAATCCGGTCAAGGCGCTCCGCTGCCTGGCCCTTTCGAAGCTGCACGGCTCCACGGCCCTCGTGCCGTCGCCGTTCTCGAACCGCTTCAAAACCGTATAGAGGCGTATCTGACGGGGGGCGGTTCCTTTGTCAGAATTTCCTGCAGCGGTTTATCCGGGGAATGTCCCCCGGCCGATTTTCCGGCAACAGTTTATGAAGGAGTCTTCCCATGGATCTTGAATCGTTATACCGCGCCGTCGAACAGGCCGTATCTTCCCTGGACTTTTCCCTCATCTGGCCGGGTTTCGCGCCCCTGAAATTTGCCCTGTACGACGCCGGAAAATGCTTTTTCAACGGCCGTTATGTCGAAAAAACGGACGATTTTTGCGCGAACACTTCCATCAATTACCGCGGTGAGCAGATCGCGATCTGGATGGTGCAGGAAGAACTGCCTCTTCCCGTCCTGACCTCCAAACTCGTCCACGAAATGTTCCACGGCTTTCAGACCCTGCGGGGCTGGGACTGCTGGCCGGACGAGATGGAAGCCCTGCGCCGCTACCGCTATGACGCGGAAAATCTGTGCCTTAAACTGCGCGAAAACGAACTGCTGCTTTCGCTGCTGAGCGGCTCTGACCCGGCCGCCTTCCGCGAACTCATCGCGCTCCGGAAGCGCCGCAGCGAGGCCTTCCCGTTCGAGTTTTCCTACGAAAGCAGGGTCGAGGAGATCGAGGGCACGGCCAATTACGTCGAATGGCAGGTGCTGAAGCAGCTGGATGAAGCAGCGGCCGCCGCGCTCGCGGACCGGATGCGGGAGACGCTGAAGCGGCCGGACTCCCTGTTCCCGATCCGCATCTCCTGCTATTTTACCGGCGCACTGATGATCCACGCCTTGCGGCAGGCCGGTGTGTATGATTTCGACCCAGCCGAGCGCCCCGCCCCGCTGCGGATCCTGCGCGCCGCGCCCGCTTCCGACGGCAGCTTTGCCGGGAAAGAGGCCTGCTTCCGGCGGGTATCGGACGCGGTCGCTTCCTATCGGGAGGAGACGGAGACGATCATCCGCTCCGCGCTGGAGCGGGCAGACGTCGCGGCGGAAGGCCCGCTGGAACTCGGCTTCGTGAACATTTACAATGCGAGATATCACGACGGATATGTGATCACGACGTATTTCCTGATGGTCCGGGACGGTGCGGAGGAGAAGATGCTCGCGGGCAATTTCGTGGTCCGGATGCGGGATGAGAAGACGATCGATAAGGTATACCGGTGGGGATAAATCCGGCGGCCGCTGCCTGAACGGCCCGGAAAACCTGACAAAAGAACCGTCCCTCTGTCAGAAAACCTGACAAAGGAACCGCCCCCCTGTCAGAAAAACCAAGGAGGAACTGGCATGACGTATGATTTTACCAGCATCATTCCGCGCGAGGGCAAGGATGCCCTGGCGGTGGAAGGGCTCGGCTGGGGGTTCGGACCCAGCGCGCCGAAGGAGGGGTTCGATTTCATCCCGATGTGGGTGGCGGACATGAATTTCCCGACGGCGCCGTCCATTACGCGGAAGATCGTGGAGCGGGCGGAGCATCCGCTGTACGGATATTTTCTGGCGCGGCCGGAGTATTATCAGGCCATCTTCGACTGGCAGAAGCGCCACGGCGTGAGCGGTCTGGAAAAATGGCAGATCGGGTACCACAACGGCGTGCTGGGCGGCGTGGCTTCGCTGATGAAAGCGTTCACCGCGCCCGGCGACAAGGTGCTGATGCACAGCCCCGCGTATATCGGCTTTTCCCACGTGCTGGAGGACCTGGGCCGGCGCGCGGAGCTTTCCCCCATGAAAAAGGACGCGGACGGCGTCTGGCGCATGGACTTTGAGGACATGGAACGGCGCCTGGCTGAAAACTCGATCCATTTCGCCATTTTCTGCTCCCCGCACAACCCGACGGGCCGCGTCTGGGAACGGTGGGAGATCGAACGGGCGATGGAACTGTACGCGAAATATGACTGCATCGTGGCCGCGGACGAGATCTGGTCCGACCTGATCCTCCCGGGCCATGTGCATATCCCGACGCAGAGCGTCAGCGACGACGCGCGCCGCCGCACCGTCGCCTTTTATTCGCCCAGCAAAGGCTTCAACCTGTCCGGCCTGTGGAACAGCTACAGCATCGCGTATGACCGGACCCTGCAGGACCGCATGGTGAAAGAGGGCGAAATGTCCCACTACAACAGCCTGAACGTGCTGTCCATGCACGCCCTGATGGGCGCGTACAGCGAAGAGGGCGCGGAATGGCTCCGCCAGCTGCTGAAGGTGCTGCAGGGCAATATCGACCTGGTCTGCGATTTCGTGCGGGATGAGCTGCCCGGCGTGACCGTGAGCCGCCCGCAGAGCACTTATCTGGTCTTCCTCAGCTGCGACGGATATGCTGCCCGCACCGGCCGCACCATGGACGACATCATCTCCGCCGCCTGGGACGTCGGCGTCGGCCTCCAGGACGGCCGTCCCTTCTTCGAACCCTTCGGGCTGCGGCTGAATCTGGCCCTGCCCCGCTCCCGCGTGCAGGAAGCGATGCGGCGGCTGAAGGAGTACGTGTTCGTGTAAAATATACACACCGGAGAGAAGAGAAGATGACAGGGGACACGCCGCTGTCATCTTTTTTTGATTTGCCTCTTGACACATAATACTATGCGTTATATAGTACTATGCGAAGGAGGTGATCATATGCTGGATCCGCAGATGAAACGGGGCCTTTTGGAAAACTGCATCTTATCGGCTCTCTGCCGGAAAGATTCCTACGGCTATGAACTCATTCGTACTCTTTCGGTCTGTGTGGACATTTCCGAATCCACCTTATATCCGATCCTGAGGCGGCTGGAAGGGGCCGGTGAATTAAGGGTCTATTCGGTGGAGCACAATTCCCGGCTCCGGAAAATGTACCATATCACGGAGCAGGGGCGGCAACAGATCGAAGCTTTTCTGGAAAGCTGGCAGGAAGTGGAAAACATGATGGATTTTATTCGGGAGGCGAAGGGATGAGCAAAGAAGAATTTCTGAGAGAACTGGAACAGGATCTGGCGGCCCGGGGCGTGGAAGACCGGGCCGCCTACCGGGATTTCTTTGAGGAAATATACGAGGACATGCGGGAAGAAGGCCTGACGGAAGAGGAAGCCGCCGAACGGCTGGGGGATCCCCGAAAGATTGCGGAAGCCCTGGCGGCGGAGGCGGAAGCGCAGGGAGAAAACCGGAACACGTCCGCAGAGGACGGCACGGACCCCCGGACCGGTCATGCGGAGAGCGGCGCCCCGGAAGGCCCGGATACGCTGAAAGGTCTGAAGGGCCTCGCCGGTCTCAGCAGTTTAAGCGGCTTGGGCAAAATGATCAATGATATCGTAAAAAGCGCCGTAAAAGCCGGCGGGGCCGGAAGCGGTCATGGCTTCGCGGATTACGAGATCACGGTCCCCCTGCAGGGCATTCAAAGCGTGGAAGTCGTCTGGGCGGACGGGGACGTGGAGGTGACGGCCGCGGAACGGGCCGATATCCGGCTCTGCGAGAGCCGTCCAGCCGGCGCGGAACCTCTTTTTACGGAGCTGCGCGGGGACACCCTGCGTATCGCTTACACGGCAGCCGCCGGCCGGCAGGAGGACTCCGGCTTTTATCCCGGCGGGACAAAAGCCAAAGGAAAGGATCTGCAGATAGAACTGCCCCGCGCGCTGGCCGGGAGCCTGCAGCAGCTGAAACTCCGGACCGCATCCGGAGACCTGGAAGTAAGCGGCATCAAAGCCCGCAGCATTTATCTGACCACGGCTTCCGGGGACATGGAAGGCCATCATCTTTCGGCAGAGGAGATGCATGTGGAATGCGTCAGCGGAGATGCGGAACTGGAGCTTGCGGCAAAGCGTCTGTTTGCGAAGAGTGTTTCCGGGGATCTGGACCTTACGCTTTCGGAAAGCCCGGAAAGCCTGGCGGTCCGCTCGGTCTCCGGCGATATAGAAGTCCGGCTGCCGGAAGGCAGTGCCTGCCGGCTGCAGCATCAGAGCGTCAGCGGGGACGTGCACGTCCGCGGCATTGCGGGAAATGTGCCCGGGGCGCCGGAGTACAGTTTCTCTACTGTCTCCGGGGATATTGAGATCCGGACTGTCTGAGGAACGCAGCAAAACGGCTGGAGCGATCCCGATCGATGAGGCCGCCGGAACACCATTCCGGATGGGGCCGATGGGGGACGGTTCCCAAATGGCACTGCCAAAAAGAACCGTCCCCCAAGTGGCCCCGTTTCGGTCCGGCATTTTCCCTTGACATCCAGGGACCCCTGTGATACAAAAAAAACGTATGGCGTTGACGGAAATCATTTCCGGCGGCGCTTTTTTGCGCGCCGAAACAGAAAGGAGAATATCGAATAATGTACAGCCAGGCGAATGGCATGGCTCTTTTCGGCATGGAAGGAGTCCCGATCCACGTGGAGTGCGACTGCTCCACGGGGCTGCCCGAAATGTCCATGGTGGGGTATCTGGGCGCGGAAGTGCGGGAGGCCCGGGATCGCGTCCGTACGGCCTTGAAAAATACCGGGTACCAGCTGCCCCCGCGGCGCATCACGGTCAATCTGGCGCCGGCGGATATCCGTAAGGAGGGGACCGGTTTCGATCTGGCCATCGCAGCGGCGCTGCTGTGCGCGGCGGAACTGGTGGACTTGGACGCGCTGCTGGAGGACACGGTCTTCATCGGAGAACTGGGGCTGGACGGGCGGCTGGTCCCGGTGAGCGGCGTGCTGACGATGGTCGGCGCCGCGAAAGAAGCGGGCTATGCCTGCTGTGTGGTCCCGGCCGGCAACGGGGCGGAAGGCGCGCTGGTGGAGGGCATCCGGGTCATCGGACTGGAGAGTCTGGAGCAGCTGCCCCTGCTGGCGGCGGGAAAACTGGCCCCGCTGCCCTGCCGCGTGTACGAACTGCTGCAGGAGGAAAACCGGCGGGAAACGGTGGATTTCGCGGAGGTGAACGGCCAGCGGGCGCTCCGGCGGGCGGCGGGGGTCGCAGCGGCCGGGCGCCACAACCTGCTGATGATCGGCTCTCCCGGGGCCGGCAAGACCATGGCGGCGCGGCGCATCCCGACGATCCTGCCCCGCCTGTCGCTGGAGGAGGCACTGGAAGTTTCCCGCATCTACAGCATCTGCGGCCTGCTGACGCCGGAGCGGCCGCTGATCCTGACCAGACCCTTCCGCAGCCCGCATCATACCGTCTCGTCCTTTGCACTGGTGGGCGGCGGGCGCGTGCCCCGTCCCGGAGAGATCTCGCTGGCGGATCACGGCGTCCTGTTTCTGGATGAATTGCCGGAATTTCAGAAAACGGCGCTGGAGGCGCTCAGACAGCCCCTCGAGGACGGCGAGGTGAGCATCGCGCGCGTGCAGGGCTCCTTCCGCTTTCCCGCGGACGTCATGCTGGTGGCGGCCATGAACCCCTGCCGCTGCGGCTATTATCCGGACCGGAACCGCTGCCGCTGCTCGGAGGCGGAAGTGGAGAACTATCTGCGGCGCATCAGCCGCCCGCTGCTGGACCGCATGGACCTGTGCGTGGAGGCGCCGCCGCTGGGCTACGGAGAGCTGACCGGCAAGGCGAAAAACGAAAGTTCGGAGACCATCCGGGAGCGCGTGGAGGCGGCGCGCCGGCGCCAGGAGGAGCGCTTCCGCGATACGGACATCCTGTTCAATTCCCGCATGAACGCGCGCCAGGTGAAGCAGTACTGCGCGCTGAGTAAGGAGCAGAATGAGTTCCTGCGGCGCGTGGTCGTGCAGAAGGGGCTGTCCGCGCGGGCGTAGCACCGCATCCGGAAGGTGGCGCGGACCGTTGCGGACCTGCGGGAGGCGGAGGAGATCTCGCTGGAGGACCTGGCGGAGGCCGTGGGCTACCGCATGCCGGCGGAGAAATTCTGGAGGTGAGGGATGGAAAGACGGGACTATCTGTATTTTCTGGCCGCGCTGCCGGAGGTGTCGCCGCTGATGCTCCGCCGCCTGCTGAGCCTGTACGGCAGTCCGGAGGCGGTGTTCCGGGAAGAAAAGCTGCCGGTCTCCGCCCTGCGGCAGGAGGCCGTGAACGAGGCGAAAAAGCGCCTGCCGGAGATGCTGGCGGCGCGGGACGAGGCGGAAAAGGCGGGCATCCGCTGGATCAGCTGTGAGGAGGCGGGGTATCCGGAGCGGCTCCTCGCGCTGGGCGACGCGCCGCTCGGGATCTTCGTAAAGGGGAAAGTTCCGCCGGAAGAAATGCCTTCGGCCGGGATCATCGGCGCCCGGAGCTGCACGCCATACGGCCGCATGATGGCGGAGCGGTTCGGCGGGGAACTGGGAGAGCAGGGGTTGTCAGTGATCAGCGGGATGGCCCGCGGGATCGACGGCTGCGCGCAGGAGGCGGCGCTGGAACGGGGCGGCGCGTCGTTCGCTGTGCTGGGCTGCGGCGCGGATATATGCTATCCGCAGGGGAATCGGAAACTGTATGACGCGCTGGCGGAAAAAGGCGGCTTGCTGACCGAATATCCGCCGGGCACGCCGCCGCTGCCCCATCATTTTCCCCTGCGGAACCGGCTTATCGCGGCGCTTTCGGACGTTCTGCTGGTGATCGAGGCCCGGGAGAAGAGCGGTTCCCAGATCACCGTGGACCAGGCGCTGGAACAGGGCAAGGAAGTCCTGGCCCTGCCCGGCCGCGTGGGCGACGCGCTGTCCGCCGGCTGTCTGAAACTGATCGGCCAGGGCGCCGGGATCCTGACCTGCTGCGGCGACGTGTATGACGCGCTGGG
>JAEEGL012028029.1_pt1 | contig 11553 bp, 24 predicted proteins | sample 9134231 | NCBI WGS metagenome assembly JAEEGL01 (sample SAMN16246548, study PRJNA631951) | gut metagenome | biome: gut microbiome; feature: rumen; material: fiber-attached | host: Bos | place: Iran: Karaj | collected 2018-10 | reverse complement strand
CGTGGAGGACTACAAAAAAAAGCGAAAAAAAATTAAAAAAAGGTATTGACAAAACGCCCGGGCTGTGCTATTATAGTATCAGAAAGAGAGAGGCGGGGGGCTCGGTGAGCGCCGGAAACCGAAACCGATGGGATGTGCCCAAAGGGCGGTTGCGGAAGGGCCGGAAGAATCCCCCGACAATCTCAAAAAAAAAAAAAAAAAAAAAAATAAAAAAAGTGCTTGACAAAACGCCTAACTTGTGATATTATAATATCAGAAAGAGAAAGAAAAAACAAAAAAAAAAAAAAAAAAAGGAGATTAAAAAAATGGAAAACACCAAGAAGATTACCGCCCGCGAGATGCGCTTCATCGTGAAGAGTGCGATTGACAAGACTATGACCGACCTGCTGGATGCCTACGGTGCTGATGCGTTCAAGACCAAGACCGTCCAGCACATCATCGAGACCGAAGCCACGGCGGCTATCACCGAGCTGCTGGAGCTGGGCGAGATTCAGAGCTTGCGGGCGCGTGAGAATTGGGGCAAGGCGTAAGCCAAGCCCCAAAAAATTTTTTTATTTTTTTAAAAAACGCTTGACAAATACGCCCGGGCATGCTATACTATAATCAGAAAGGGAAAAGAAAGGAGATAAAAAAATGTGCTACAACTACTACGAAGTTCACGAGGCCGAATGGGAGGCCATGCAGGAGCTAGAGGACTGGCTCCTCTACGAGGCGGACCTCGCCTCCGGAGACCCCTGGGCTGAATAAGTCCGGGGGTTTCCCCATATAAAGCTTTTAGCCGCGCGTCACTGGCCGGGACGCGCGGAGTTTGCGATGATGTATACTTATGCATTTTTTTGACTAAAAAGTGCATAAACATTCATCAAAAAATTTTTCACAAAACTCTTGACAAGCCCGGGCAATTATGCTATACTACAATCAGAAAGAGGAAATAAACCAAGAGAAAAAGAAAAGGAGAACTAAAAAATGAACGCTAACGAAATCAAAGAAAGAATCGAAAAAATCGAACGGGCTATCTTCTTCGAAGAGATGGCGGACTTCATGGACTGGAACGCCTACTACAACCTCAAAAATGAAAAGGCTGACCTCTTCCGCAAACTCAAAGAGATTGAGGGTTAAAAACCTCAATCTTTTTTTATTGTCAAAAAACAAAAAAACTCTTGACAAAATGCTCCGGTTATGTTATTATAATACCAGAAGGAAACAGAAAGGAAGTATAAAACAATGACGATGAATGAAAAAATTGCTGAGCTGGAAGCGCAGGGCTACATCAAAAATGACAGCTATGAAGTCTATGAAAATGCGGCGGATGGCTGGACGGTGCAGGTATTCACAAGTTCTTGGAGCTTTGAAGAATACAACTTTGACAAAGAGGGCAACCCTATCGACGCATGGGAGACTGTCCTCATGGCGGGGTCAAGAAAAATCTTTTAAAAAACTCTTGACAAATAACTCAACTTGTGGTATTATAATTACAGAAAGAAAAAGAAAAGGAGATTAAAAAATGATTTACGCAAAGGAAGCTCGCAAGACTGCAAAGGAAAATGATAGCTATGAGGAAATCCTTCGGGCCGCAGTTAATAAGGCTCTGCCGCTGTTTGACGATGGTATCCGCCGGCTAAGCGGAGATGGTTACTTCTCTATGCTGGTAAAGCGTGAGGCTCTCAACAAGAAAATCGGCTGGACCTCCTGCCGAATGAATGATGTAATGGACGCCATTGCTAAGGAGCTGCGAGAGTATGGTTATGATGTGACTATCCCCCAGAGCTATACTTCTATCCATGTAAACTGGTAAAAAAGAGGACTAAAAAAGTCCTCTTTTTTTGCAAAAAACTATTGACAAACTGCCCGGGCTATGTTATACTATAATCAGAGAGAGGGAGAAACCGCACCGGGGCAGAGGAGGGGAGACCCTACCCTAAAAGTTACAAAATGGTAACAAAAAAATTTTTTAGAAAAATCAAAAATAATGCTTGACATTTGCCCGGGCTTGTGGTATATTAGTATCAGAGAGAGGGAAGACCTCAAAAAAGAAAAGGAGATAAAAAAATGCGTTACAAGGTTATGTGCTGGAATGTGATTACTTGGGAGTGGAGCTATTACAACACTTTCAACAACTACAAAGACGCCGCGGATGCGCGAGATGAATACACTCGCCGCTACGGTGGACGCTTTGAAGTCTTTGAGGCATAAAAAACCTCAAAGATTTCAAAAAAAACTCTTGACAAACCGGACAACCTATGCTATAATGAAAGCACAAAGAAAGAAAAGGAGATAAAAAAATGAAATACGATTGGGAAGAAATGTATGACATCCTGTGCGATGTGGTCGGTGTTGAGGAAAACGCCCTTGATCTTGCTTTTTCGGTCGGTGGGTGCAACGAGGAAACTGCCTGTCACATTCTGTTCTATTATACGGGCTGGAAGTCCTTCGAGGGTTTTCTCGGAGAGCTTGACGAGGAAGAGGACGAGTAAGTCCTCTTTCTTTTTTGCTCTTGGCACTTTACCGATTTAAAGCGTGAAAGTCGAATGGCACCCAAACTTTAACGATTTAAAGTGGTGAAGTATTTCTCGCGCATAAGATTGTTAAAAAAATAACTAAAAAAAATCCCAAAAATCTTTAAAAAAAGACTTGACAAGTCCGGGTAGTTGTGCTATTATAATATCAGAAAGAGGAAATAAAAAAAAAGGAGATTAAAAAAATGAAGATTTACGAAGTGAGAATTGAAGTCCGCGGTGATTATGGTATTGAGGGGAGCGAACGCAGAGGGTTCTTCCTCAATCGCGAGAGCGCGGAGCGCAAGGTGGCGGAGCTGAACGAAATTAATTCTTTCGACTTCGGCAAAGCGTACATCAATGAGCATGAGGTGGAAGAGTAATCCACCTCATTTTTTTTGCTTTTGGTGCTTTACCGATTTAAAATATGGAAGTCGAATGGCGCCTAAACTTTAATGATTTAAAGCGTTGAAGAATTTTGCGGCGCGAGATTGTTAAATTTTTAACAAGCGGCTATTCCCGAAATTGTTACAAAGGGTTGCATAATTCAGTCAAAAGAAAGTCGTTGACATAATAAGGTTTCTGTGGTATTATAATTACAGAAAACGAAAGGAGATAATAAAAAATGATGATTGACAATCCTGTGGCTTGGCTCGGTATGGTGGTTTTGATGGTACTTGTCCTACGTGGTCTGTTTAAGGCTTGGACGGCTACGAAGCCCGCCAGTTTTTGGGAAAAGCGAGACCTCGGCTGTGTGTCCTCGGCAAAGCGCAATCTTGATTGGGGCAGTACCAATAGAAAGAGAAGTTTTTAAAAACTTCTCTTTTTTTTAAAAAAGTATTGACAAGATGCCCGGGCTGTGCTATACTATAATCAGAAAGAGGAAATAAACCAAGAGAGAAAAAGAAAGGAAGTAAAAAATGGGAAAGCAAATTGACTTAACAAGAATGAGCGCGCACGTAACAATTGAAAGGGCTGACAGAGTGCGGCACATCGAAAACAGCATCGGATGGGGGACCGAAATCGCAAGAGCTCCCGATAGAAATGCAGAAGGTGTTTACAGAGTGCTTACCTCTACCGGAGTTATAATTGTACAGGGCGAAGACGGATTTATGATTACCGCATGGGTCGCGAGTGTAAATCAAGCGCTGGATGTATGGGTTAAGGCAAAGCCCGGCAAAAAGATTTGGATGTGGCTGTGGAACGTAATTAATTATAATAATAATACCGAGTACTGGAGAAATAAAGTAGCCGCCTAAAAAACGGCTACTTTGACTTTTCTAAAAAAATTTGTTATAATAATTATAGAAAAAGTGAAAAAGGAGGCTAAAAAGTATGGATTTGCTTTTAGTGCGTGCGCTTCTTACCATTGTAAAATATTGCGCTTAGTGCGACAATTGTAAAAAGTGTTTAATCCGGACATTCTGCGGTAAATAGCCATTAGAATGGTAAAACCGGAGCCACCGACCACAATCGTGGGGTGGTCAAACTTTCACGATTTAAAGCATTGAAGTATTTTTTGGCGAAGGCTTGTCAATCGCCCGGGCGCGAAAAAATCCCAAAATAGGGCTTGACAAGTCTTTTTATCTATGATATAATGTAATCACAATAAAGGAAATGAGGTATAAAAAAATGTATCAGGTTATCTTTGACGATGAAGTGCAGGGCGAAATCACCGAAAACTTTGAATCGTTCGAGGAAGCGGCAGAGTTTTGGCAGGAATACGCCGACACGGAAACCTGCCGAGCTGGTCAGCTTTGGGACATGAGCAACGGCGAAGTGATTTGGAGGTTTGAATGATGAAGAAAATCATTTGCCTGCTTTTGGCTTTGGCGTGTGTGCTGTGTCTGTGTGGCTGTAATAAAACAGTCATTGACACAAAATACCATTTCAATTATGCCTATGTGGCTTTACCCGATGGGACTTGTGTCGAGGGTCCTATCAAGTCATGGGCTGATTGGGACGATAGCGACATGCTACAAGTCACCTTTACCGATGGCGCTACTTATTACACTCATTCAAGCAACATTATTTTGATAGCAGGAGATTAAAAAATCTTCTGCTTTTTTTATAAAAAGGTATTGACAAACCCGGGCAAGTATGCTATACTATAATCAGAAAGAGGGAAGGAAAACCGACAAAACCAGAAAGGAAGAAAAAATGGAAAAGTTTGTTCGTATTGCTGTGTTTGTTCTGACCATCCTTGCTGTTCTCGGTATCAATGTAGGGATTGGGTATGCACTGTTTACCGATTTTTGCTGGGTCGGTCTGCTGTACATTCCGGCAGGTCTACTGATGTGGGCTTTCCCCTATCTGATGTATGAACTTCTGCTTGATTAAGAGGACTTGAAAAAGTCCTCTTTTTTTTATAAAAAACTCTTGACAAATCGCCCGGACTATGGTATATTATAGTCACAGGCGGAAGGACGCCCTACCCGGGGAGAGGAGGGGGGAGACTGACTTAAAAATGACAAAATGGTAACAAAAAAGTTTTTTGAAAAAAATGAAAAAAATGCTTGACATTTCCCCGGCTCTGTGTTATTATAATACCAGAAAGAGATAAAGGAGATTAAAAACATGAAGAAGTTTATTTATCAGGTTGCGGGTTTTGAGTTTGTGGATTCCGTTGCTTTTGGTGAAGCGTGGAAAGAAGCTAAGCGAGTTGCTACCGCTTACCACTCCGCTATTTACCGCCTTGTGATTAAGGGCGAGGAGGTTCGGCAGGAAGTTTATTACAAAGCGGGTTGCTTCAACTCCACCAAGTTTGCCACTGCTGACAATGTGGCGATTTTCTAAGGGATTGAAAAAATCCCTTAGAAAATTAAAAAAATGCTTGACAAATAACCGGATTTATGATATTATAATACCAGAAGAGAAAAGAAAGGAAGATAAAAAAATGAGTGAAAACAGAGAAAACTACATTGACCGCATGTGCCGCATCTACGGGCTGGAAAATCCGATCGTGATTGAGTTTTGCCGCCTGTGCGAAATGTGGGAAGAAAACGAGTGGAATGACAAAGTTCTGCGGTATTTGGTAGAAGCCCACGAAGCTGATCCCTATAAAGAAGAGGATTAAAAATCCTCTTCTTTTTTGCCCGGGCGACCGCCAGCCCCAAGGCGCCCCGGAACTTCACCACGCTAAAGTGCTAAAGAATTTTTTAGATTGAGGATTGTTAAAAACTTATCAAACTTTTTTCCCGAAAATGCTTGACAAACCGGGAACTGTATGCTATAATGAACTCACAAAGGACGAAAGGAGAACAAAAAAATGTACGAAGTTGGAATTTTCACCGAGGGCAAAGGTTGGCAGTCTTGGCATGTGGATGGTTGCGAAGCCGCTTATGAGGCTTACCGCAGAGCTTGCGACCTCTGCGAGGCGGTTGGGGCTACCAACGCCGCCATTTTGGACGCCGAAACCTATGAGGTTTTGGCTGACCTCTGTGGAGAGGAAGATTAAAAAATCTTCCTCTAAAATAAAAAAAGTGCTTGACAAAGCACAAAATCTATGCTATAATTAAATCACAAAGAGGGGGAGCGGGATAGCTGAAAACCCTTAATGAGGCGGCGAGGCGAAAGAGCCTGCATAAGTCCTCCCCTCTTTGCCGCGGATTGACTGACCACGCCTGCAAGGTTGTAAGACGCAAAAATGCGCTGTAAACCCGATTCCGCGTTAACAAAGTAGGAACAGCTCTCAGGGGGAATGAAAAGAGAGACAAACAGGCTTGACCCCCAAAAAAAATAAAAAAATGCTTGACAAACGCCGAAAGGTGTGCTATAATCAAGACAGAAATGAGGGATGGGGAGCAAAGCCCAAGAGACCGAAGAGGTGAGGGTGTGACCCACGAGAGTCAGTAAGACTCCTCTGACAAAGTCCTCGACCGCACGGAGTCCTGTTGTGCGGTATATAAATGTGAACCAGCATCTGCGGGCGTCTGAGAGGAAGAGCGCAGAGGACGGCAGGACGGACGCAAAGCCCCCGCACCTAAGCGGTGGCGCTGTAAGGCGGGGGCAAACAAGAGAAGAAAAGAAAGACACTCAGTAGCTAAGCCCGCGCGAGAAAGTCCACGGGATGGGGATGAAAAGTCACTCGGAGTAATTCTTCTCAAAAATTCGCCCTTCACATGGGCGGTTAATCGGATAGGCTGTTAGCTCATTCCTTTGCCTATGAGGATAGAGAAACACCGATGACCGTCAATGTAAAGGGCGAATTTTTTATACCCGTCAGCCCCGAGGGGGCGGCGAACTATTATACCACACCAATTCAGGATTTGTCAAGAGAAAAATTGCACAAAAAAGAAAAAAATTTAATTTCCCAATTTGTACAGTTTGACGAATGAAAAATGCTTGATATTTATCCGGTTTTATGATACTATAATACCAGAGAGAGGGAGAACCCCAAAAACTGAAAGGAGAACTAAAAAATGACTTTTGAATACTACGAAATCCACGCCGCCGAGTGGGAAGCCGCTCAGGCGTACTGGGCTGAGGAAGAAGCCCTCGCCCAGATGGAAGCCGACTGGGAAGCCAGCGGCGGGCACCTCTGGGACTGAAAAAGTCCCAGAGGGAATCCAAAAAAAATCTAAAAAAAAATAAAAAAAATGCTTGACAAATAGCCCGGTCGGTGCTATAATAAAGACACAAAGGGCGAGGGGGAGGCAACCCGAGGGAACGGGCAGCCCCACGAGAGGCGGTAAGACCTCCCCCCAAGACCCCTGCCGCGCGGCTCTCGGTGGCGCGGGATATAAATGTGAGCCAAAGCCCCCACGCGGTTGGAATAGGCAGAGGGGAGTACATCACCGTAGAGGATACCGCACTAGCGGATAAGGGCCTCGCCCTTAGACCGCTGGACTTTTTTACTCTACATCTTTAATACTTTAAATCGCTAAAGTGCATATGGTCAAAAAGTGACCAAAAATGGGCAAAATGGCGATTTTCCAAACCGGTAAAAACTGGGTTCTAAAAACTGCCCATTTCGCCCATTTTTCGGAACTTTTTCGACGGCCCGCTTTCTGACGTTGCGGGTCGAGTTTTACTTTAATGATTTAAAGCGAAAAAGTGCGAAAAAATTATACAAAACGTAATCACGCCAAAAAGTTCCCAAAATTGATGGTTTTGCCCACTTTTCAGAACCCAGTTTTTGGGGGTTTGAAAAATAGCCAAAATGGCCATTTTTATGAACTTTTTGGTACACTTTACTCTACTAAAGTAAAATGATACAAAAAAGCGCCCTTATTAGGGGCGCCTTTTGTTAGGCGTGGTAGAGCTTGCCGCCCACCACATAGGTGACGCTCTCAAAGCCGTCGTACTCGTTCAGCTCCCAGTCCGTGGCCTCATCGGGGATAGCCACAGGAACCAGCTTAGAGAACCTCTCGGCGATGACCCCGTGCTCAAGGACAAAATCCACGAGCCGAGCGTCGGTGCGCTCAATGTCATCGTAACGGCTCAGCCCCTCGGCCTCGCACAGCGCACTGGGAATCTGGAAACCGCCGTAGCACTTGTTAAGAATGATAACCATTTTTTGTTCTCCTTTCATTAGGGCTCTTTCTTGTCCCTTTCTGTCTATAATTATACAGGATAAAACGACATTTGTCAAGCACTAATTTCAAAAAAAGTACAGTTCAGCATTTTCACTAACCGGGCAAGCCAAGAGTGAAGATGTTTTGTGCATTTCATAGAACATACATTTTAGGGATTGACTTTTGGAGAAAAGAGCGTATAATGATAATCAGAAAGGGACAAGAAAGGAGATAAAAAAATGGCTATTCGGTTCAAGCAGGGCCACGAAATCCTGCGGGGTCTGGTTCTTGGATACAAGGGTGACGGCAAGTACCGCATCTTCAAGGTGCAGGAAGTCGAGTCTGGGGCTATCCTGTGGGTGCCTGTGGACTGGGTGCTCTCCGAGTGAGGGCACCAATCCCTGTAACAAAAAAAATTTAAATTGTAACCATTTTGTTGTTGATTTAATAGTTAAACTGTGATAGAATACAATCACAAAGAAAAAGAAAAGGAGATAAAGAAATGAAAGAACGTAAGGGATTCGATAATAAGGAAATGAAGCAGTTTATTCTCAATCGGCTGGCACAGGTTGAGTATACCAGCACTTATGTTTTTGCTATTCGTGAAAATCAGATGATTAAGGCTGTTGAAGTGGAAAATGCCCCTGATATTCTCCCCTTTATCACTTATTGCGAGCCGCAAGCTTCTTCTCATGGTGCCCCGTGGGGCGTGCGGATGTGGAACTCTGCCGCCGCTTTTGAGATTATCAAGGCGTATGCTTCCCGCACTTGGACGCTGTGCTCTGTGACCGAGTTTGAGCGCACCTATCAGGAAGCGGGCGGCAAGAAGCTTGACGGCTACCGTGGCGAGTGGTTCGAGCGGATGTTTGTTAAGTATGTTGGCGGCACTCGCCCCGAGAAGCGCACCGCCAAGTGCACCGAATCGGGTGATGTGATTCTCGATGGTAAGCACCTGCAGTTGAAGCTGTGGAACGCCACCATCACCACCGAGCCGCAGGTCAACCGCTTCTATGCGGCTATGATTGAAAAGCAGGGTGAATAAAAACCCTGCTTTTATTCATTTTTATGCATAAAAAATGAATATTGCCAAAAAGTTCATAAAATTGGCGATTTTGGCTATTTTTCAAACTGGTATTTTTAGGGTTCTGAAAATAGCCAAAATCGCCAATTTTGTGAACTTTTGGCGGCTCGTGGTGGGACGTCACGAGCCGAGTTTCGTTTTGTTACTATTTTGCAACTTTTTGTTACCGGTTTGTAACCGTTTTGTAACCGATTTGTAACTCCCGAAATTGTTACATTTTGGTTACAAAATGGTTACAAATTGGTAACAACCGGTAACGGTCGGTTTCACTTTAATTCGCTAAAGCGCTAAATTGTTAACGAATTAAAGCTTTAGCACGCTAAAGTGGTAAATCCCTAAATTATGCATAAATATGCATAAAAACTGTATATTTATACAAATGACAATACGGTTACAAATTGGTTACAAATTGGTTACAAATTGGTGACAAAAAATTTCTTTTAAAAAAATGCAAAAAGTGCTTGACAGCGCGCCCGGTATATGCTATAATGATTACAGAAATTGAGAGAAGGGAGACCCCAAAAATGACAACTTTTACCATCAATCACACTTCCACCGCGCGCAACGCGGGTATTGCCCGCGAGCATGACCTCTGCGCCTATATGGGCATCAACCGCCAGCATCACGACAGCACCGACTACCGCACCAGCTCCGACATATGCGCCCACGGCATGAACATCTCTGTCAAGGCTTCCGCCTTTACGCTCATGTCCGGCAATATGTGCGAGGGCAAGACCAACTTCGATGATATCTGGGCGCTGTACAAGTCCACCACGCATAGCGACACTTTCGCCTACATCACCGAGGACTACACCGTCTATATGATGAACATCGCCGAGTTTGAGCAGTTCGTGTATATGTTCGGTCGTACCGAGCGGGAGAGCGAAAAGAACGGCGGGGCAATGAAAATCCGTTGCCGTAAGGAAACCCGCAAGATGGTCGAATGGCTCAGTGCCCACGTGGCGTGAGCCTTTGACCGGACGGGCAATATGCACAAAATCGTAAGACAAAGTTTGTGCAATATGCCAGTTGACAAAATACAAAAAATATGGTAAAATTATTACAGAAAAAAAGAAAAGGAGATTAAAAAAAATGACGATTTGGTTTGATATGGACGGCACGATTGCTGACCTCTACGCTGTGGAAAATTGGCTCCCGATGCTTCGGGCGTATGACCCCACCCCCTACGCTCTCGCCAAGCCCCTCGTGCATATGGCAACCCTCGCCCGACTTCTCCATAAGGCTCAGGTGAATGGCTACAAGGTGGGCGTGATTAGTTGGGGTAGCAAGGTTAGCACTCCCGCATATGACGCCGCTGTGACCGCCGCTAAGGTGGCTTGGCTCAAGCGTCACCTGCCCTCCGTCAAGTGGGACGAAATCCATGTTGTCCCCTATGGCACGCCGAAGCAGTCCTTTGCTCGGTCTGATGCTGATGTCCTCTTTGACGATGAGGAACGCAACCGCTCCAACTGGACGGGAACCGCCTACGATGTGGACAACATCTTCGGGGTGCTTGCCTCCCTCCACTAAAAATCCCGCTCTTCACCACTTTAATGTGGTGAAGAATTGCCCGGGCATTGTTAAAAAAATAACTATCAAAAACCTCTTGACTTTTGGCTTGTCATGTGCTATTATAGTATCGTAAGGAGATGAAGATAATGAACGAAAAAGAAAAGACCATTCAGAACTACATGAAAAAGCTTGACCTCTCCCATGAAGAAGCCGAGCAGATGTGGCAGGACGAACAGGAAGATAACCTGCCCGAACTGACCGCCGAACAGAAAGCGGTGGAAAAGGAAATGCTCCGAGCCGACCGCAAGGTGGAAAGCACCCCTCGCAAGCGTGAGCGCAAACCCGATGAAAACAAGCGGTTGCTGATTAACGCTTTGATGGATTGCCTGCTGACCGCTCCTGCTGACGAGATGGAAGATGTAACCATCACTAACCCCGAGCGAGAAATCGAGTTTCGCTACTGCGGTGACCGCTATCGGCTGACCCTCTCTAAGCCGAGAAAGGAGAAAAGCGCATGATACCTATTTGGCTTGCCTTTCTCCTCTCTTGGATACTTTGGGCAATAATTCTTTTCATTTGCGATAATTTTCATTTTGGGATTTCATTTCAAAATGACATTGCCCTCTATGTTTTTTGCGCCCCTATTGTGATTCCAATTTTTGTAATTGGAGTGCCAATTGCCCTTTTTTCAAAATGGTTTAAAAATTTAAAATATTATTTTGAAATGAGAAAATACAAAAAGAAAAAATAACTTCACCGATTTAATTCGGTGAAGCGCCCGGGCGAAACTTTTTAAAATAGGTATTGACAAGAGACTGTTATTATGTTATAATACCAATAGAAAGAATGAAAAGGGGATTTTAAAATGAAGTGCGCGATTTGTAATGAAAAAACTACTTGGGATGAAAGCTATGGTTTAGATGAATTTATTGTTTGCCCTCGTTGCCAT
>JAEEGL011793999.1_pt1 | contig 11553 bp, 15 predicted proteins | sample 9134231 | NCBI WGS metagenome assembly JAEEGL01 (sample SAMN16246548, study PRJNA631951) | gut metagenome | biome: gut microbiome; feature: rumen; material: fiber-attached | host: Bos | place: Iran: Karaj | collected 2018-10 | reverse complement strand
TTTTCTTCATAATAATTAGATCCTTTCGATAACTCTTAATTTTGCACTCTTACTTCTAGTGTTCTCATCTAATTCTTTGTCACTAGGTAATATTGGTTTTTTATTTACTAATTTAATTAATGGTTTATATTCATCGGGAATAACCGGAAGACCTTTAACCATTTCATCAACTTCACTATATTTTTTAAAAATTTGTTTTACAATTCGATCTTCTAAAGAATGAAATGTAATAACACAAATACGACCACCAGGTTTTAACATACTAATAGCGTCTGGCAAAACGCTTTCTAATACTTTAAGTTCACTGTTAACTTCAATCCTGATTGCTTGGAATATCTTACGTTCAGGATGGTTTAAACTAAAGTATTTATTACCAACCGCTTCATTAATAACCTTGACTAATTCCATCGTGGTATTAATTGGTCTTTTTTCAATGATTTTTTTAGCAATTACTTTGCTTAAGTTTTCTTCTCCATAAGTATAAAAAATGTTTAATAAAGTTTCATAATCATACTCATTAACAACTTCATAAGCGCTTAATTTTTGACTTTGATCCATACGCATATCAAGCTTGGCATCTTTCATAAACGAAAATCCCCTACTTGCATCATCGATTTGAGGGCTAGAAAAACCCAAATCGAAAATAATTCAATCGACTTGATCAACGTCTAAATTATTTAATTCTTTTTTTAAGTTTACAAAGTTACTATGGATCAATTTATAATTGCTACCAAATTGTTTTAAGTATTCACTTGCATAATTGATAGCAATCATATCCTGATCAAAGGCGAAAAGAAAACCCCTTTTCAATCTCGCTAAAATATCTTTGGAATGACCACCGTAGCCGAGTGTGGCATCGACATACAGGCCATCCGCTTTGACATCAAGATTATCGATAGTCTCTTTTAGAAGAACACTATAGTGTTTCATTAAAAACTATCATCCTGAAACAAGTTTTCTGCAATTGTCTCAAGTTGTGAAGCATTTTCGTTAAAGAAATTAGTCCAATTTTCATTTGACCATATTTCAATACGATCGTTAGCACCAATAATAACACATTCTTTTTCAATATTGGCATATTCAGCTAACAATGAGGCAATGTTAATTCGACCGGTAGAATCGAATTCGCATTCAGTAGCACCAGAAAAGAAGTATCTCATAAATGTACGGGTATCTTTTTTTGTAAAAGGTAGAGTTTTTAATTTATCGACAATTCGATTCCATTCTTCATATGAATAAACATATAAGCATTTTTCTAAACCACGCGCAATGACGAATTTAGAACCTAACTCATTACGAAATTGAGCTGGAATTATCAATCGACGCTTTTCATCAATATTATGATGATATTCACCCATGAACATTTGAATCCCCCACTTTCTGCCACAATGTACCACTGTCTAACTTAATAATACTATTAAGCCCCCATAAAAGCAACAAAAAAGTAAAATAATTTAACAATTTTTACAAACTTTACAATTATGTGTAAACAATAAAAAAATTGTAAAAAAAATGTTTTGATTTTAATAAGAAAGATATATAATGATAAATTATCTTTTTTGATTTAATTGCATAATAAAAAATCTGAAATATACCATATATTTCAGATATTAATTTTAAGGTCATCACAAAATGTTTCATGCATATCCCTTTTTATAAGGTTTCTATCACTACTTAAATTAAAAAAGATAATTGTTTAACAATTATCTTCTTACTAATTTTACTAATCGGTATAGGAAATATCTAAATCCTTTACCATATTCATATACATCGGCAAGTTCTTCAACATATCCGTTGAATCCTTTTTTGAATTCATAAACACCATAATCTTTACCATCTTTATTAAAGACATCCATGATTCCAAAGAAATTATAGCGTTCATAATGATGTAAGCTCGCATATTTAATAATTTCCCATTGAATACGGTATTGGCCACAGAAGTTCATATATTCATCATATGATCCGCTAAATAAATAAATTATTTCTCTTCCATAAAGCATGAACATTGCACCAGAAAGTGGAATAATATTACCACGTTCTTTTTTTAATATAGTAGTTTCCACAATCTTACGAAGATTATTTTGTAAATCTTGCTTCATTACTTCCTTTTTCTTAATATTTGAAGGGCCATCAGATAATTCTTCAATCTTAGCTTCTAAAACTTCATTCTCTTCTTTTAATACATTTATATAAGTATCACAGTTTAAAGAAACAATTTTAAATACTACATCATCTTTAAAGGTCTTAAACATCTTTTGATAATAATCTAGCGTTTTATCTTTAAAACCACGACGCGCACAAGTATCTTCCGTAATTTGTTTGAACTCACTTAATTCTTCATAAGTTAAATCCTTACATTCAAGTTGATACTTATTAATCGTACGATTAATATAATTACGCGTATTAGGGCGAAAAGATTGTAGTAGCTCTTCTGGACTACGATTATCAATATCTAAAACATAATCCCACTTAACCTGAACTCCTACACCAATATCCTTGTAACCAATTTTTAAAAGATTATTTAATGCTGGACGATTATCAAAACCACCTTCGACAATATTAGCGTCAGTGTCACGTTCAACACATGGAATATAAGGACTAATTAGGAAACGATAACCATTATGAGCTTTAACAAACTCATAAACTTTTTCTGTAAATTCTTTTACTAAAGCATAATCATTGTAATCCAAAATAAAGCCTTTAGTAGCCTCATACATTTTTTTACCTAAAAAACTAGAACGGTAAACTAATAAAGTAGCAGCTTTAATTTTACCTTTTTCATCTTTTAATCCAATTAAATAATTTTCTTGATTATTTAAATCAAAGAAATTTTTCATTGCACCACATTGAAAAAAGTTTTGACATTTTAGTGTCTTAGCAAACAAATCAAATTCTTCTTTAGTAATTTCTTCTAGTTTCATAATTATTCTCCTATAAATATTATTACTTATTGTTAGGTATTAATTCCATCTTTTTAACATTCTTAGATACTTCATGTTGTTCATTACTAACAGCATTACTTATCTTATTAATCTTGTTTCTCATATATTCAATAAATACCACTTCAGCAAACTCTCTTGTTAGTTTTATTTCATCTTTAGTATGCTGAGGAAGTCCATTTTTTGCTATTCTTATCATTATTAATCTTCTCCATTATCTCACTAATATTAATTATATCATAAAAAAAGTTCTAATTAGAACTTTTTTTAGGTTTATTTTTAACTGAATGATCTGTTAATTCTTTCTTAGGTTCATCTGTCTTTCTTTTTTCCGCCTGATTCGCTATTATTTTATTTATATCAAATTCACCCTTAATTAAATCTAAAACCAAAACATCTACAATTGCATCATCAGTTATTTGATCACCAAATTGTTCATCAAAAGAAATACTTATTTCTTCATCATAATTATCAATACGATATAATACGAATTCTAATAATTCACTATTTTTTTCATTAATACTCATTTCAATGAATTTTCTAGCTGATTTATATTCTTCAACTGATTCCACTTGTAAGTGTAACATCAATTTTGCAATATATGCTCCAACAAAATAATTAAAATAATAGTCACATGCCGCTAAATATAAAACTTCAGCTTTAATTAATTTTGCTCTACTTCTTCCTTTACGATTAATTCTTTTGTCTTCTCTAATCATATTAATCTTTTTTAAATCTTTAAAGAAATATCCTAAGTAGAATGCTTTAGTCATAATTCCTTCATTATATAAAGGCGTATCACTACTTTCAAATTTAGTAAAATAATTTCTTATGCACTTATTAACTGCGCTTTCAAATTCATCACCTAATAAATCTCCAGGATTTAATTCTAACATTGCACTAAATGTTAAATAATTCTTAAAAGTGTTTTCCAATGCTTTAGAATAATCATCAGTTTCTACATTCTCAGTTTCTACATTCTCAGTTTCTATATTCTCAGTTTCTGCATCCTCAGTTTTTGGATCCTCTCCATATTGTTCATAATCAATAATATTTTTAATATTCTCACATATTTCCTTATTTGTTCTTACTGATTCCATCTTCTATCTCCCTCTTTTTTAGCGTAGATTTATAATAACACAATAAATAAATTAGTCAATAAAAAAATCTACATTTCGTAGATTATTTTTCTTCATTATTAGTATTGATTACTTCTTTTCCTTTATAGTAACCACATTTAGTGCATGCACGATGAGGTCTTAATGGTGCACCACATTTAGGACAAGTAGTAATTGTACCTACTTCTTTCTTTAAATGAGTACGACGCATTCTTTTTTTAGTTTTACTAGTTCTTCTAAAAGGAACAGCAAATAATTGAATATTCATCTTCATTTATCTTCCACCTCTTTCTTATCCTTAAGTAGTTCTTGTAAAGGAGCTAATCTTGGATCAATTTTTTTTGTATCTTCCGAAACAAGTTCCCAACCTTCACCACTTTTTATTGGTTCATTATTACTTTCACCAACTTGAATTGGAACCTCTAGAACAATATTTTGCCACAAAATCTCCATAATATCAAGTGTATTTTTCAATTTATCATAAAAAATATCACTTTCATCCACGATTTCATTCACATTTGTCGTAAATTTATACTCATAATCTTCTAAAGTGAATGAATTAGGAAGAATCATAATACCACTGATATTTAAATTGTATTCAATATTCTCTTCATAATTTAATTGAATAACACCATCAACTTTGATATCTTTTAATTCTCTAATATCAGTGTTTTCATAATAACTTGATGGAAACTCGACAGTTTCATTAATTAAATATGGTTTATTAGTTATTTGTCTTAAATCAATTATCATATTTAATCACCAATAACATTATATCAAATATTTTCTGTTTAGCAATAAAATATGCTAAAATATATACACGAGGTGAGATTATGGAAGTAATTGGAATTATTGCAGAGTATAATCCCTTTCATAATGGGCATTTATATCATATTAATAAAATTAAAGAACTATACCCTGATAGTTTAATCATTCTAGTTCTTAATGGTTATTTCTTAGAACGCGGTAATATCTCTATTTTGAGTAAAGAAGCTAAAACTAAAATAGCCCTTAATAACCATATTGATATTGTTCTAGAATTACCTTTTGTATATGGTACGCAATCAGCTGATACCTTTGCTTATGAAAGCATTAAATTATTAAATAAATTTAATTGTACCAAGTTAGTTTTTGGTAGTGAATCAAACGATGTTACATTACTACAAGATATTGTTAATAAACAAAATAATAACGAATATGATGAATTAGTTAAAACTTATTTAGATCAAGGATTAAATTATCCCACTGCTTTAGCTAAAGCTTTAAAAGTTAATGAAGATATTTTTAAACCAAATGACTTACTAGGAATTTCATATATTAAAGCAATTAAAGAAACTAAAAGCAACATCGTTCCTATAACAATTAAAAGAACTAATGACTATCACGATTTAAACAGTAATGATGAAATAATTAGTGCTGATAATATCCGTAATAAAATTATTGATAATGAAGATATTACTCCTTATCTACCAAATGATATTAAACCATTAATTAACACCATTGATCAAAATAAATTATTTGAATTATTAAAAGTTAAAATTATTACCGAAAAAGATTTAAGTATTTATTTAGATGTTGATGAAGGTATTGAAAACCGTTTAAAAAAACAAATCGTTAATGCTAATAACTTTACTGAATACATCAACCTAATTAAAACTAAACGCTACACTATTAATAAAATCAATCGCATGTTAATTCATGTTTTAATTGGATTTACTAAAGCGGATAAAAATCTTTTAGAAAACAATTATTTAAGAATTTTAGGATTTAACGAAGCTGGCAAAAAGTACATCAAAGCTTTAAAAGTTAAAGAAACTTATAAAAACTCTAATGTTTATAATTATGAATTAATTGCAAGCTATTTATATTCAATCATAACTAATACAAATACTTGTGAATTTGATCAAAAAAACAAACCTATTAATTAGGTTTGTTTTTTAGTGTCTTTATTAAAATATCACTGGTTACTTTATGTTCATTGAATATATCTGATAATATTTTTTCAGCAACTTCATCAATAGTTCCATCTATCGGTTGATCACCATCAAACACTCCATCATTTACCGCAAGATAGCAATAAGTTCGCCTATAATCTAGGTATTTATAATTTATCATATCATATAAGCCATGACCATTAATTATCATATATTGATTGTTAACAATCATATCAGGTATCTTCATATAAGGATGAGCACTACTTGGAAAATTCAATCTTAAATCAAACAGACAACCCGGCATCGTTCGATGATATTTTCTGTTAGCTTTTTTATTTTGCTTTAAATAATAATCACGAATTTCTTCTGAAGTAATTCCACTTAAATTTCTACCCTTAAATTCTTCACTTAATTCTAATGGTGGGCAGTCTAAATAATAAATATATTCACTAGCATAATTATTAATACTAAATTGTGTTCCTCGTGATTGAACATAAAAATGCGCAGGACCATATTGAATAAGCCCCTCACAATGATAAACTTCAAAAAGTGGTACTTCTTCATCAGTTACTAAACAAACTTGAACTTTAAGTAAAGAATCCTCATTAGTATTATCACCATGATAAGCAAGGGATTGACGATATAAAGGATCATCTGAATCAAATTCATCATCAGTTACATATTCATAACTTTGTGGTTCCATTTCTTCAATTTTAATTAGAAACATACTGGCATCATATATAAAATGATATTTATCTTTTTTAGTAACATCTATAATCCTACGTCCTGGCATCGTCATTGACTCTATTTTGACCAATTCCTTTTGCTTCATTAAACGCATTCCTGGATCATTATGAACAATATTAGCTGATGTTATTTTTTTATCAGCACTACCATTATTTAAAAATTCATCATAATTATCAATATATTCTGGTTCATATTCTGGAATTTCATGAGGAGGATTATTCAACATATTTAAAGCATTCTTGGTTTGAGATTTAATACCCGCTTCCTTAATCTTTTGACTTTCCTCTTTTCGTTTCTTGCCAAGTTCTTCCGGAGTAATTACATCATGAACTAATGGTTTACGAGTTCTTCCTCTTTTTAAATCTTCCGATGACATAAAATTCTTAGTTGGTAAAATATTTATCCCTCTAATAATTTGAAAGTCTTGCGTTATTCCTGTATTAAAATATTGTTCTAACTCTTGTTTAATTGCCACCATTTTGAAAACATTTGGTTTACAAGAGCGAAGACTTTCATATGTTTCTTCATCTAAAATATATTCACAATTATCAATTACATTATATAATCCATACTTAGTTGGAGATTCTTCATATTTTTTAAATAAAACTAATTTCTTTCTTTTAACACTTATAAAACTAGCCATCGCTTCGTAATCATCTAACATTGCTACTAATCGATCAGTAACATTAAATAACATATAACCGGCTTTACGTTTTTCAATTAAATAACGACAACTGATTTTATATTTAGTAATAGCATGAATATGTTGATTATCCTTGATTGAAGGTTTAGCTTCACCACTTAAGAAAGCTTCTTTTAACAAATCAATTTCACGACTATAAGGCATTATATTACCAGCACTATACTAATCCTTACTCAAATGAGGAATAATAGTGCCATTTTTATATTGAACAAAAAAATCAAGGCCATTTTGAATTATTGCTACTACGTTATTAACATCTTTAATTTCAAAATAGAAAGAACCATCACTAATATTATAAAACTTAATCCCTTGGTTTTTACTATCAGCATTGTCAATTCTTACTAAATCTTTATAAACATAGTAGTCTATTTCTTTTGCCTCGACATTATTTTGATTAATTTCTGCTTCATTTACAAATACATTTTCCATTACCATGCTTCCCTGACTATTGTTACAAGTTAAGTTTAACATATATTTTTTTATTTGGAAATAGAAATGAAACGAATTGTTTTTATTTGTTGATCAATAACTGGTTGATCATTATTATCAGTCTTTACTACCGCAATCTTATCAACCGTATCCATACCTGCAATTACTTTACCAAATGCAGCATAATCGCCATCTAATGAAGAATTATCTTGATGCATAATAAAGAATTGTGAAGATGCCGAATTAGGCATACCATTACCTCGAGCCATAGAAATAACCCCTCTTTTATGAAGTAAAGTATTAGCATAACCATTTGATGCAAATTCACCAGTAATACTCAAAGCTTCTTTATTCTTATTAATTCCCGCTTGAATTACAAAATCTTTAATAACGCGATGAAAGATTACGCCATCATAGAACTTTTCACTAACTAATTTTTGAAAATTAGCAACCGTTCCAGGAGCAATATTTGGATATAATTCAAGTAAGATTAAATCGTCTGAAGCCATTTCAATTTTAACGTAATTAGTTACTTCATCAACTTCTTTAAATTCAATTCCGTCTAATTTACCACTGGTTATAAATTCATCTTCTTTCTTACAACCAGTAACTAAAAATACCATTATTACTAATAAACTTATAAATATAATTTTTTTCATATTATCACCTAACAATTATTATACACCATAACCATTATTTGCCACTAGACATTTTTTAAATATTCGGTATAATTGATATAGAAACATTTGTTTGGTGGTGATGCTATGGAATTATTAAAAAGAAATATTATTGTTGTTGATTTAAAAAGTTTCTTTGCATCATGCGAATGTGTTGAACGTGGTCTCGATCCTTTTACTACTCCTTTAGTAGTTGCTGGTTCTAACAAAGGTGCTATTACCCTAGCTGTAACTCCATATTTAAAGAATCAAGGAATCAAAGGTCGTACCCGTCTTTATGAAATTCCTAATAACGTTAAGTATATTAAAGTGCCACCACGTATGAATCTTTATATTAAAAAATCTAAAGAAGTTGTTGATGTTTATCTTAATTATGTTGCTCCGGAAGATATCCATATTTATTCAATCGATGAATGCTTCTTAGATTTAACTAATTATTTAAAATTATATCAAAAAACCGATTATGAAATTGCTGAAGATATCTTAAGAGATATTGAAGCCAAAACCGGACTTACTGCTACCTGCGGTATAGGGCCAAACATGTTAATTGCTAAAGTTGCCATGGATACTGAAGCTAAAAAACATAAAAACGGCATTTGTAAATGGACTTATGATGATATTAAAGATAAGTTTTATCCCATCACCCCATTATCTAAATTTTGGGGAATTGGGCCACGCATGGAACTAAAACTAAATCGTCTTGGAATTAATTCCATTGGCGACCTAGCTAATTATGACCCTAACAAATTAAAACAATTATATGGGGTTATTGGTTACGAACTATGGCAACATGCTAATGGAATTGATAATACTAAAATATGTGATATTAATAATCATCAAACCAAAGATAAATCCATCAGTCATAGTCAAGTTTTATTTAAAGATTATAATGGTGACAATGTTAAAATTATTATTAAAGAAATGATTGAAGTTTTAACAGCAAGGTTACGTAAAAGCAATTATGTTGGTCGAGTTATTGGCTTTGGGCTTAGTTATTCACGTAATGAATATGGTGGTTTCTATCATTCTATTAAACTTGATAATGGCACCGATAAAGACGATGTTATTTATACCGAATGTTTACTGATTTTAGATAAGTTTTATCACAATGAAGCGATTCGAAAAGTTAGTATCAGTATTGGTGGCTTAGAAGAAAAAACGAGTGAACAACTAAATTTATTTGAAGATATCTCTGAGACTAAAAAGCAAGATGATCTAAATGAAACAATTGATACCATTAAGAAACGTTTTGGTAAAAATAGTTTACTAAAAGGAACTAGTTTACTTCCAGACTCAACTGCAATTGAGCGTAATGGTAAGATTGGTGGCCATCATGAATAAACCTCGTGAATTAGTTAAATGGGCTCCTTTTAGTTCCGTAATTAACGGTAATAGTTTAAAAGAAGAACTAGTTAAAGAACGCAAAATTTTTATTCCTCCTGAGTTTGATGAAGAAGTTATCTTAAACAATGAAGTTAAACTTAAAAAAGCTTTAGCTACAAAACGAATTATTAATATTACTTACTACATCAAAAATGACACTAAAGAAATTAAAGGAGTTATTGTTAAATTAGATAGCATAAAAAAAGAAATTGTTTTGGCTAATCATCAAACAATTTCTTTTTATCAAATCATTAAGATCTCTTAATTGGATTTTTTATTGGTACTAAACTAAGCGGATGTTTTAAAACATTATGAAAATGTTCATAGTCAACTGCTAATTTATCTTTTGCTTCAGGATAATTTGCATAATAAGCCATACTATCTAATTCGCGAATGCTTTCGGGTAAATACTGTCCCATTACTTCGTGGCAAATAATTATTTCCGATAATTTAAAGGTCTTATATGATCGGGGATTTTCCGGATACTCAGTGGCAACAATCAATGGCGTATAGCGATAATAATAACTGCCCTTCCTAATATCATTACGAGATAAGAAACATTGATAATCCTTTCTTGCCACTTGACCTTTAATGACTGGATATACCATACAATAAGATTCTCTTAAAAGATACCAACTTAAATAATTAATCATTTCACACGCAATTCTAGCTTGAATTTCTTCAATTGGTTTACCCTTATACTTATTAGCAATTGCAGTAGCAAAGATATTCGTACATAATGCCTTAAACTTTTCATCATAAGTTAAGTCAGTATTCCCTCCAAATAATTCATCAATATCAGCATTACGATAATAATCTAACATATGTTCATAGAATTTATTATCGAAGTTATCATCAAAAGTAACTGCCATATTATCATCCCCTGCAATGTCCTTATTATAACATGCCCAAAATGCGGGGGTCAAAAAAAAATTAGGTTTTAAAAACCTAATTAATTTCATCAATGGTGGAGAATGTGGGATTCGAACCCGCGACCCCCTGCGTGCAGGGCAGGTGCTCTAGCCAGCTGAGCTAATTCCCCAATGACAAAGTAATATTATCATAAAAAATAATGATATGCAAGTATTTTTAGCAAAATAAAAAAGATTTAATTACTTTTTAACAGTAATTAAACCTCTTTCTAATTCTTCCAACGCACGTCCAAGTTCCTTTTTACTCTTGTATTCACTATCATTTAATTGAAAATGTTTATGTTCTTGCATTTGTTTTGCTCTTTTTGAAGCTACATGAACTAAAATGTACTTTGAATCAACAATGTTAAGTAACTTGTCTATTGATGGATATAACATTTAATCACGTCCTTACAATATCATTTTACTAAACAAATTGACAACTATACACTATTTTTGTAAAATTTGACACAACTTTACAAATGACGTAAAGCATCTAAAATTACCACCATCGCCCATGTATCTTGTTTACAATAGGTAATTAATGATTGATACTTCAAATTGCGTTCTTGTTCGGTCATCTTATCATAATTAGCATAAGTAACGATTGCTTCCGTACCATTCTTAACATCTAAAGTCTTATATGATAAATCACTGAACACTGGTAAAGTTTTTTTAATGGAATAAGAACCATCTAAATTAATATCATAGT
>JAEEGL010733926.1_pt1 | contig 11553 bp, 12 predicted proteins | sample 9134231 | NCBI WGS metagenome assembly JAEEGL01 (sample SAMN16246548, study PRJNA631951) | gut metagenome | biome: gut microbiome; feature: rumen; material: fiber-attached | host: Bos | place: Iran: Karaj | collected 2018-10 | reverse complement strand
GGTCTTATGGATGAGCTTTTCCTGCTCCCTGTCCGGATAGATCCGGAACCTGTATGCCCTCTGTTTCTTCATTTCTCTCCCTGGGTCTCTATATACTGTCTGATCGTTTCTACAGGGGCGCCGCCTGCAGTCAGCAGGCAGAAGCTCTGGCTCCAGAATGTCTCTTTCCACAGTTTCTCCCGGAGATGCCATAGTTCGGAGCGATATAGCAGAAGATCTCTTTTGCGCGCCCGGAAATATCCTCATCAAATACTTTTCTCCTGTATTTCACCACAAGAATCAGGTGATAATACAGGAGAAAGACTGAATGCGCATTATGGTCATATTTGTCCAAAACTTCAGCACTCCTTTCGAATCGACCGAATCGAATTACCTGTTACTGCAAGTATACCACAAGACAGCCAGTCGAACAAGCGTTCTGGTTATAAAATTTGTTTTTATCGCGTAAAGTCAAAATGGCAATTCATCCCACCACCTAAGAGGAGGGGGAATTCTTGCTGTTACGTGTTAAAACGATCGGAATAGATTTTTCGGGAGCGGCAGGAATAACTCCTGCCACTCTGAAGCTGAAGGAATGATCAAATGTAAGCCGGTAAACCCGGAAAACAGCCTTTCCATCCCAAAGGTTCTCTTCATACTCAGTCTCTGAAGAGATATCACCCGAATACTCAGGCGCGTGGCCGTAAAGGTCCTCTTCCAGGATCTGCTGCAGGTATCTTTTCTGCGAAGCCCATTCATCTGCGCTGCCAATCAAAGTGCCGTCAGCCTTAATGAACGGATTCGGTATTTCCCAGTTATGGTTTGATTTGCTATTTCTAATCATAGCTGCAACACCTGCATGTATTATCTTTCGTAATGCGTCCACAGACTGACAGTCTTGACCGCCTCCTCTTCGGAGATTGTTTCGGACAACGGAGTATTCAGGCCCTCGACTAATGTCTCTTCTTTGCGTACATTATAGTGTACGCATACCGGGTAATCACCGGTCTCTGCCGGGGGCGACAGGGGCCAAATCAGCGTTCCACCGCCTCATGCCTTCCGACCAGCTTCAGTACTGCAGGATAAAGCGCAATGTAGTAGAAGGCGTGGATGACAGAGAACCAGAGCTTGCCCCAATGGGAGCCGAACGCGGATGTCATGACCGGCCGTATGTACTGTTTGAGGAGTGCAAGGGGGATGAGTCCCAAAAGGCACAGAACCAGGCTCAAAGCACTCTTCTTAAGCGGCTTGAACCTGATCCAGGTCTTCTCAACAAAGCGGGCAATGATAAATCCGATCACCTTTCCGAGGTCGCCGTAGCCGTCGTTCATCATCTTCTGGGGATCCACGATCAGCTTGCCTTCCGCATTCAGGGTCATCGGATACTGCTTGAATGTGATATACGCAATTCCGGCCCAGCAGAAGATAAAGCCGCACAGAAGCAGAAGGTTCTCCTTCTCCGGATGCTCATCCAGATATGCGAAAAGCTTTGCCGTCAGGTAAAGGCTCAGCGCGGTAAGAAGGAGCGCAACTGTAACGTCCTGCGGTGTATGGACACCGAGATAGTTTCTTGAAAATGCTGTAGCAAAAATAAACAGGACAAAGAGAACCGATATCCAGCGGGTGCTCTTTTCTTTCCTCAGGTTGACCGCCATGCCGCCCGCGATCGGCCCGGCAGTTGTTGTGTGGCCGCTGGGAAACGAGTATCCGGTCGCTGTCGTGATGGAGTCACCCGCAGGAATGATGCGGCTGTCACGGATCCATGGCCGGTACACACATGCCGTCAGCTTGATGAGCGGCGTAACGACCATGCAGAAATAGTATGAGACCAGAGTATAGAGTCCCTTCTTTTTGTCATGGAACCAATAGTAAAAAACCGCGAACAAAAGAAGGTAGGTCGTGGCAAACATAGACACCCACTCCATGAAAGGAGTGAGTGCATCATTTATACTGTTCCTGAAATCCTGAAGCCAGAGTAAATACTGAATATCCATTATAAACCCTTATTATTCTTCCGTTCTGTAGGTAATAGAATCAATCACGGCGGCCATCGAGTCGCTGAGCGCCATATCGGCAGCCTCATCGCCGCTCTTATGCTCAACAGCATCCAGCACAAGGACACCGTCCTTATACGCTCCCGTCACCAGCGTCTCATAAAGACCGGATCCTTCTTCCATCTGCGGGCTCATGCGCCAGTATCCGGGTGTGTCATCCGTTCCGGGGAAAACACCCTTGATCTTTTCAGCTTCCTTATCCCAGTCTTTGGTGAGCTCATCCAGGTACTCTTCCGGTTCCCTGCCCTCGACATAGCTGATGGTAATGACGTTGCTGCCCGCAGACTCGCCGAGATAAACAAACTGTGCCGAATGATCATCAATATCCATGGATTCAAACAGTTCGGGATCATATCTGACATTCCAGCCGTCAGGACTCATATAAGCCATCTCGCCCACATAATCATCTCCGGTAAACGGCTCGTTGTCAGGGTTGTACATTGCCTCGGCGACAGCCTGGATATCAAAGCCGTCAAGATCCGCGGATGCGGTTGAAAGCGAATAAAGGATTCCGATTTCCACATCGTACCAGGTGCAGAGATCAACCATACCGCTCTCATTGACTGCTCTTGAGAACTTGCCCTGCATCCGGCCCATGCCCCAGTTGGCAAGTGTTCTGTCCTCGGTTACATCCCAGTCCATGAATAATCCCGCGATGTCCTTATTTTCGGGAGCGCCCTCCTGGGCCCTCGCGGTGAAGATCAGTGCCGGCTCCTCCATCTCAAAATCAAGCTGGAGCAGGGGCTTTCCGACAATTGAATCCGCTTCGGAACCTTCAAGCATTCTCCAGGTCAGTACCTTTGCTCCGTCCGGTGCCTTGAACAGCCTGTTGCAGTATTTCTTCGCCTGATCCTCTGTGATTTCAACCCACTGATTCTCTACGGCAGTATGAATACCATCTTCCGCTTCTTCTGATGCTTCAGCTTCTGCCCCGGCATTTTCATCCGTAACAGCTTCAGCTGCGGGCTCTGCAGCCGGAGCCGCCGGCACCGCGGGGACATATGCGCAGCCTGCAGCCAGCGATGCGACAACCGCGGCTGAACAAATCATATTTACAAGTCTTTTTTTCATTTATCCTCCTTTGCGAATGCATATCCGATGCTGTCACAAAAATAATACAGATGCATTCTAACATATAGATTATATAGTAAACTCCTTATTCTGTTAAATGTGTTTGTCGCTCGGGAGATTCGCATCCGCACACTCAGGATGTTCCCGGCTCGGCTATTATCGCAACACTTATTGCAATATTGTTTCTTGTGCGGCAGCGGCAGTGTCTATAGAATTGATCACAGATAAGAATCTCGAATTACAAGGAATATATTTAAGGAATATATTTATGGATGTTAAGAACAGCAAATACGAACAGTTATTCAAGGATCAGTCTGTATGGCATTCGATTTTCGCCATGGCTGTTCCCTCTCTGCTGACAATAATCATCATGATCTTCTACAACCTGGCGGATATGTTCTTCATTGCCAGGCTGGGAGACACAGCAAAGGTTGCCTCCGTATCCATTATCAGCCCTGTTTTCAATATCATCATGGCACTGGCTACGATGATCGGCGTCGGCGGGAGCGCAATGATCGCGGGCGCCTTCGGGGCAGGCGACAAGGAGCGCGGCAGGAATATCTCGAGCCTCTGCGTCTACAGCGCCATTGTGCTGGGCGCTGTTGTCACGATCCTTCTCTTTCTCTTCCATACGCCGCTTCTCGGCATCCTGGGAACCAAGCCCGAGATGTGGGAGGATTCCCGCACCTACCTGCTGATCCTCTCCTGCGGCACAGTTTTTATGCTCATTTCCTCCGCGATGGGAATGCTGGTGCGCGCCGAAGGTGCCGTTAAGGAAGGCATGATCGGAAACCTTGCCGGGACTCTCACGAATATCATTCTCGATCCGCTCTTTATCCTCGTGTTCGGCTGGGGCGTCGCCGGCGCCGCCATTGCCACAGTGATCGGCAATATGGTCAGCACCTGCTTTTATTTTACCTGGGTCAGGCGCCGCGCTGCAGTGATTTCGCTTGATCCCAGACGCGCGCTTGTAATGCCGTTGGAAATCCTTCCGATTATGGCTCTCGGTCTTCCCAACGCCGCCAGCACAGTCCTGTCTGGCTTTGCCTCCACCTTTTCCAATAATCTCCTCTCCCGCCACGGAACCGATGCGATTGCTGCGGCGGCAGCGGCAGGAAAATCCAGCATGCTGATTTCTATGGTACAGATGGGAATCTGTATGGGCGTGCAGCCGCTGATGGCTTACAGCTACGGCTCCCGCAATTTTCCCCGCCTTAGAGAGGTGCTGAAAAAGACCATGCTCCTGACCGGCTGCATCGGCATCGGGACACTCGCACTCTGCTTTATTTTCCGGCACTATATTATCTCGCTCTTTTTGAAGGAGGCTGCTGTCGCAGCCATGGGCGAACAGTATATGCTGTATGTGATGGCCGGAGCACCGTTCCTCGGCCTCGTCTATATCAGCACAAATTACCTGCAGGCGACCAAGAAGGCTGCCCCGGCAATCGTCGTTTCACTCCTCCGCCAGGGCCTTCTGCTGATTCCCCTGCTGTATATCATGCACGCCGCTGCCGGCTTTTACGGACTTGCTGCCGCGCATATGGCCGCTGATATGGGTGCCGCCCTTATCTCAGTAATTATTTTCGTATACCAGTACCGCCGAATGGAAAAGGAGACTCCGTGAATATCCGTGGAAATCAGCTGCATCAGGAAACAGACCGGAAGCTTCGAAAAGCGCTTCTGGAACATTTGGACCGCGAGAATGAACCTACTGTCGGCAGGCTCTGCGAGGATGCGGGAATCAACCGCTCAACCTTCTACAGACACTACCGCGATGTGTATGATCTCATGGAACAGACAGAAAGGGAAATCCAGCATGGCCTGATAAAGGCCCTTGCAACCGGCAGGCAGCCGGACAGTGATGACCTTCCCGGTCCCGGAAAGGCAAAACAGATAAAGACACTCAGCCAGGATCAGCTCCTGTCCATGATCCGCTATGTGAAGGAAAACAGACATTTCTACAGAATGTACATGAATACGCACAGCGGCCTTGGAATGGAGCAGGGCTTCCGGTCAGTATGGGAAAACAGCATTAAGCCGCTGTTTCTCTCAAGCGGCGTCTATGACGAGAACCGCATGCTCTACTACTACGAATATGTAAAGGCCGGAGTTATGGTCGTGCTGAGGCGCTGGCTCGAAAGAGACTGCCCTGAAAGCGAGGAAGAACTTTCCCGGATACTCTGGCGCATGCTGAGATGGTAAACTGAATTTTGGCCCGTCAGCGGCCGCCGGGCGTTCTTACGCATAATCCGAGCTTCGGAATAGAACAGAATTGGAACGGATACAGTCTTCATACCTGCGCCTCTCCTGTATTTTCACCGATGAAAAAAGAGCTGCCGAATCACACCTGATGCGACAGCTCCGTAACCATAAAGCCTGACTAATTATATTAAACCCTGACTTCCTTCGGATAGCCTCTGTATCATTCGATGTCCAGAATATCCGCAAAGCCGGTTACATCGAACACTTCCGTTACGATATCATTCACTTTCACGATCTTCATGCCGCCCTTGCCGGCCATTGCCTTATGCGCGGACAAAAGCACGCGAAGGCCCGCGGAAGAAATGTAATCCAGTTCTGAAAAATCCAGGACAAGGCTGTCCGTGCCGTCCAGACACTCATCCAGAACCGACTCCAGCTCCGGAGAAGTTACTGTATCCAGACGGCCCTGCAGGGCCAGTGTCAGTGTACTATCATTCTGATGTTTCGTGATGGTCATTTCATATTCCTCCTGATATAGGTTGCTTCTCGCAATATGATACCAAAGTCCTTCCTGCCGGAAAAGGGCACAGGGCGGATGAATTCAAACGCATACGGAGTTCCTACAGCGCCTTCTCCCAGAAAACCTTTCCTCCGGCTTCTTTGGCAAGTTCGTCAATTACAGCTGGCAGTTTACTGATCATTTCCACCTCCCGCTTTTTAGAGCGCCTCCCCTTTGCATTATAAATCTCTTTTTCAAAAAAAGCGTCATAGGAGACAGCATAGTCTTCTTCATCCTCATGCGGGAAGAAACTCACTCCTGCCGTATAGCGAATCCGTCCCTCTTCGGAATCAGAAGTCAGTTTTACAAGCGCAGCACGGCGGAGTACTTCATTGAAAACAAGCTCCGCTTCAAAATACTGCGAATATACATCAATGGTCATTAGATAATTACCTTCCCAAATAGTCTATAAACTCTGCCTCCGGCATGGGTTTTGCATAGTAGTAGCCCTGAAGGGCATCGCACCCGGCATCACGCAGAAATGCAGCCTGCTCTTGTGTCTCCACGCCTTCCGCAGTGACCGCCATCCCGAAGTCTTCCGCCATACCCAGCACATCCCTGATCAGGGTATCGCCCCTGTCACTCCCGATTGCGTCCACAAGGCTTTTGTCGATTTTCAGGATATCATACGGGATGACTGCGAGGTTCCCAAGGGCAGCATATCCAGCACCGAAATCGTCAATTTCAACCTTATAGCCTGCCTCGTGAAAACCATCCGCCACCTTCACCAGCTGTTCTTTGTCAGAATCCAGGCTCTCCGTCACTTCAATATGAATGCAGCCCTCCGGAAGGCCCGTTGCCTCGTAAAGCTCTCTGTATTCACTGACGGTTTCCTCCCGCATAAGCGTTACAACAGAAAGATTCACGGAGATGGGGAAGAGCTCCTCTCCTGCATCCAGCCGCTCCTTCTGGAATCGGCATGCCTGGCTGAAGGCATTCCTGTCCAGTGCCGCCACCTGACCGGTTTCCTCAAGCACCGGAACGAATACTCCCGGGGAGACAAATCCGTCCCCGTCTCTCCATCTCGAAAGCGCTTCCGCTCCCGCGGTTTCGCCGGACCCGGCATCCACAATCGGCTGGAACCAGACCTCAATGCTCCCGTTCTCAAGGGCATCCTCAAATTTACCGGACAGCTCCGTATCGACATCGAAATCCCACTCCTCAGTCTGAGTTCCGGAGCTTTGGCGGTCTTTATACGCGATCCATGAGGTTTCCGCGGCCAGCGCAGACAGCAGGATAATTATGCAGACTCTGTAAACAACAATTCGCTTCAAAAGGCTGTCCCCCCGTGAATATGTGTGTTCTCCATGGGATCCATTATAAAGATCTGTCTTTGCGTACACAATATCAGGCTCTCAGGAAACCAGCGTCCCCAAAGATTGATAAAGGCAGGCAAATCTGCACTTTTACCATAAGCTGAAATCTAAGTTTATCTGCCTCCTCCAAGCAGTTCTGTTTTACCTGCGCCTGTCAGGCAGAAGATCTGAAATGAACAAAAATGCGGAATCCGCAAAAATGTCACGCAGGGAATTGATAATTCGGTTCGGATAAGTCATAATTCAAATGGACAAAAATGCGGAATCCGCATTTTTGTATCATAGATTGAAAGCGTGACAGAATGGTAATTCGCAGAGATATTTACCTGAACAAACTGATTTCCAAACGTCATAATGGTCTGATCAAGGTCATTACCGGTGTGCGCAGGTGCGGCAAATCCTACCTGCTCTTTGAACTGTTCAGAGAGTATCTGAAGAATGATCAGGTTCCGGATGATCACATCATAGAGATGGCCTTTGATACCTATGAGAACAAAAAGTATCAGGATCCGGAAGCGTTCTTCCCGTATCTTATGGAAAGGATCAGGGATCATGATCAATACTATGTATTGTTAGACGAGGTACAGCTCCTTGGAGACTTTGAATCCATCCTGAACAGTCTGCTGAGAAGGAAGAATGTCGATGTCTATGTGACAGGCAGCAATGCGAAATTCCTTTCAAAGGATATCATTACAGAGTTCCGCGGGCGAGGCGATGAAGTGCATATGTACCCGTTGACATTTGCGGAATTTATGTCTGTGTATGATGCAGACAGGACCCGTGGATGGCGTGATTATGTGCTTTACGGCGGACTGCCGCTGGTGCTGAGCTTCCGGACGCCGGATCAGAAGGCCGATTTCCTGAAGTCATTGTTTGAGGAGACATATATCTCCGATATCATAGGCAGACATGATGTCAGAAACAAGGCAGAACTTGAAGAATTACTCAATATCCTGTCATCTGCGGTTGGCTCCCTGACCAATCCGAGCAAACTGTCAGCAGCCTTTAAGAGCGTGAAGAATAAGACGATCAGCAAGACAACAATCAAGCGCTATATCGATTATCTTGAAGACTCTTTCCTGATCGACAGTGCGATCCGATTTGACATAAAGGGAAAGAAATATATCGACACGCCGTCCAAGTATTATTTCACAGATCTGGGGCTTCGAAATGCCAGACTGAATTTCAGGCAGGTTGAAGAAACGCATGCCATGGAAAACATTATTTTCAATGAGTTGAAGGTCAGGGGCTATAACATAGATATCGGCGTTGTTGTGATGAATGAAACAGATAACGCCGGTAAAAAGATCAGAAAACAGCTGGAGATTGATTTTGTCGCGGGCAAGGGTTCCAGACGTTATTATATCCAGTCAGCTTTCGCTATGCCGGATGAAAAGAAAATGCAGCAGGAGCAGCGATCCCTGATCAATACAGGAGACGGTTTCAAGAAGATCATTATCACAAAGGACGCATTGGCCCCACTGTACAATGAGGAAGGTGTCCTGATAATGAGTATCTATGACTTCCTGCTAAATCCTGAAAGCCTGGATCTATAGGACGTTTTGAAAGTGGCAGTCATATCGTTTTGCTGAGCAGTCGGACCAGACGTCCGGCTGCTCTTTTCTTTCGCACTCACGCCCTGCTGTCTCCGGCTTTCGGTCCCCTGTACTCCATGCACAGCATGGTGAGGTCGTCAAACTGCTCCGCATCCATAACAAAGTCGTCCACTGCCCTGCGGACGTTTTTGAGTATATCCATCGGAGCGGCGTCCCTGTCCTGATTCAGGGCATCCACCATACGCTCAGTCCCGAACAGTTCAAGGTCCGCATTGTTGGCTTCCGGAACCCCGTCGGTGTAGACGAACAGCTTTGATCCCGGCTCCAGCTGAATTTCATATTCTCTGTATCTGGAACCCTCCATGCCGCCCAGGACGAAGCCATGTTTATCCTTATAGAGTTCAAAATCCCCTCCGGGACGCTTAAACACCGGATATTCGTGTCCTGCGTTCGAGCAGGTCAGCCTGCCGGTGGACAGCTCGAGAATACCGACCCAGACCGTCACGAACATGCCCGCTTCGTTGTTGGAGCAGATGGCCTCATTCGTTTTGGTCATGATCTGCGCGGGGGACCCACCCAGCATGGCAACGCTCTGCAGGATAATCTTGCTGGCCATCATAAACAGAGCCGCGGGCACGCCCTTTCCGGACACGTCGGCGATTAACATGCACAGATGATCGTCATCGATCAGGAAATAATCATAAAAATCGCCGCCCACTTCCTTGGCCGGATCCATACTGCCTATGACGTCAAAATCCTTCCTGTCCGGGAACGCGGGAATATCATGGGGCAGCATTGCTGTCTGGATCTGGGTCGCCAGTGAGAGCTCCGCCCCGATGCGCTCCTTTTCCGCAGTGACGCGCTTTACGGTATCAAGATATTCCACTGTCTTGTGAGAGACAGCGGCAAAGGATTCTGCCAGCGCCTCAACCTCGTCGCCGGTGCGGTAGGTGTCCTCCATCTTGAATTCAAGGTGCGTCTCGCTGAGCTCGGAAATCCGCCTTGTAATTGTGTTCAGGGGCTTTACGATTTTCTTGCCGATCACCGATGCCCCGAAGAGCATCGCAGCCAGAAGAGCGCACAGAATCGTCCACCTGATTACTCTTCCCCTGCTGCTCTGACTGCGATAGGCAGCGACGGCCTCCTGCTGGATCGTCTGATAATCCGACTCGAGCTGATGGACAGGCTGATCCGCGTCTTCCTGGCTGTACGCTGCCAGCAGAGCCCAGCCGACAGTTCTCATCGGAACACCCGCCGCGTAATAGGCGTCGTCCTGTACATGTACGAGGCGCATGTCGGTCTTGCCCTTCAGGGCATCCCTGACCAGATCCGCGAGCTCCTTGTACTCTGAGTTGCGAAGATCTTCCGCCTCATCTGAATTCGAAACCGTGAACTCCCCTCCGGGAGCTATGATCAGATGCCCGTCCTGGTTGACAACTCCCAGGAGTCCGCCCTTTTCCGAAGCTTTCCGGATTTCTTCCTGCATATCACTGAGGTAAATATCCGCGCCCGCAACGCCAAGGAGCGTCCCGTCCGTATCATATACCGGCTGCGCGCAGGTGACGCAGAGATCGCCGGTGCGGTGGTCGAACTCAACATCTGAGAAAACAAGTTCTCCTGCCTCTGCCGCCTGGAGGTACCAGTACCGCTGCGTGGCGTTGTACGGGACATAGGACCCGTCTTCTTCAATCCAGTTGCCGGGGAGGGTATCGCACATCAGCGTCGCTCCCTCACGCAGGCTGAACCAGATATTATCCATTCCTTTGGCTTCGCACATGGACACCATCAGGTCCGACATGTTGGCGATAAGTCCCAGCTTGTCGTCCACCTTCCTCTCATCCAGCCCCTCCGCAAAAAGAGCTTTCACAAACAGTTCCCCGTCATGGGAGGCATCCGGGCGCTGCCATTCAACGCGCGGCGCTCCTGCGGGATCGCGCAGGAGCTTTCCCGCATAATCAGCCACCATCCGGACACCAACCGCTACATCGTGGAACATCTCATCGGTCACCATGGCTTCCAGCTCGGTGACGCGGCTCATATTGCCCTCAATAACCGAGTTCATAACCTCAGACGTGGTTCCCGTCATGGCGGAAAGCTGCCGCTCATTCGTCTGGCCGGTCAGCTTCGAGAGCATCCCGCTCTCTGTCAGCATGGACACCGAAAACACCGCAGCAACCAGTATCATGGAAATGAGAATCAGGGTCATCACCTTGCTCTCAATACCGCCGATTACAAGACTTCTAATTCTTTTCAATCCCCGTCTCCCCTCGTCTTACCATATTCTAAAGGACTGTCCTTACGCATACCGCATTCCCGCGATCATCTGCCGGACGGGCAGCCTTGTAAATATGCCGTCCGGGCCGTCCCGGACAATCTTCTCGAATTCAGGCTGATTTCCCTCATTATCAGGGATCCTCGCGTTCCGGAGATTGACTGCGATGAGCTCAGGAGTAATCTCCTTCCTGCTGCCGGCAAGCCCCACGCTGATCACAGCGGCCGGCTCCAGCTCCCGGATCTTTTCCAGCAGGAGCTCCGACGCCTTTCCGAAGACGACCGGCAGTTCAAGAACAGCGATCTGCGGCTCCAGCTCCGGAATCTCCGGCAGGCCCTTCACTGCTTCAAAAGAGGGATTCAGCTGCGCGCCGTCAAACGGCGCAAATCCTGTAACTAATATCGTGAACTACCCACCGCCTACGCCTTCAGCTAAGAGGCGGGGGCTTCGTGCCGCTTACGCGGACACAGGGCAGACACCTGCCCGCTGTCCCGTTTGACCGGGATTACTTCTGTTTCGGTTCCTGCTTATACACATGATGTCC
>JAEEGL017090117.1_pt1 | contig 11554 bp, 11 predicted proteins | sample 9134231 | NCBI WGS metagenome assembly JAEEGL01 (sample SAMN16246548, study PRJNA631951) | gut metagenome | biome: gut microbiome; feature: rumen; material: fiber-attached | host: Bos | place: Iran: Karaj | collected 2018-10 | reverse complement strand
CGAGCTTGGTGAAAAGATCCGGCTTCCTGTGAAATATTACATGCCCGGCGTCTCCTACGAGTTCGAAAAGAGAACCGGGAATACCGCCGGAGATACAGAGACCCGGCAATGACCGCAAAAGAAAAGACCCTGACGGAGGAAGACCTCAGTCAGGGTCTGTTCTTTTTGTAATTACTGTTGTTCAAGCCGAAGAAGAGTTTTTTTCCGTTCCGGACCGCCGGCATATCCGTGAAGGGTACCGCCGGATCCCAGTACGCGGTGGCACGGGATCACGATGGAAACGGGATTGCGGGCGACAGCGCCGCCTACCGCGCGCGGAGAAGTCTTTCGCCCGGCTGCGGCCAGCCGGGACGCGATGTCGCCGTATGTGACGGTCTCTCCGTAGGGAATTCCGCTGAGTTCCGTCCAGACGAGTGTCTGGAAAGGGGAGCCCTCCGGTCTCACCGGAAAGGTGACGTCGGGCGCTTCTCCCGCAAAATAGCGGTCGAGCCAGGACAGGACGCTGCACGCGACGGCGGGAAGGTCTTCCGGAGAAGACGGCGCAGGCAGATCCGTCGGGAAGTGCTTCTGCCCGGTGAACCACAGTCCGGTGAGCGCGTCTTCACTGAAGGCGACGAGGATCTCCCCGAGAGGGGAGGCATACGACGCCGTACCGATGACGTTCACGGATCAGACCTCCCGGATATTGTCGCGGATCTGTGCAAAGTCCGGATACTGTTCGTAGAGATACTGTGCGATGAACTGCATGAGCACGAAGTCCTCTTCGGAATCGATGTCCAGAACGGCGGTATCTTTCATCTTGACGATGCCGATCTTGCCGTCCCAGAGGATCCCGGTCGTATTATTGAACAGAAAATCCCTGTTGAAGACATACAGGCTGGCGTTCACGTCGTAGATCGCCGGCGCCTGCTGTCTGGCGGTGAACGGGGATGCAATCACTTTTTCGACATGATCGCCGCGGTCTGCGACCATGTTGAAGTAGGGGTTGCGCCTGGAATCCGTGACGCTGAAGACCAGGTCCAGATCCGCGCGCGCCGCCTTCGTGTCGTAGGCGTTGCTGATGTCGGCAAGGGTCCGAAGGGGGCTGGTGATATCGAGGTCCATTACGTAGTCGTAGCGGTATCCCATCTGATCTTCCATGCGGCGGAGGCTGTCCTGAAAGACGGCCATTTTCGGTACGGTATCGCCGCCGAGGGCTTCGCCTCTCGGCAGGAACACCGTTTCCGGGTATGCTTTCAAGACCAGATCAGCGAGAAGGTCGCTGTCCGTATTGAGACAGACGTCGATGCTGATGTCCGGCCGTGCCGTGCGGAACAGGTCAATGGCAGAAAGAGTGTAATAGACCAGCGGTCTGCCGCAGAAGGTCTTCAGGTTCTTGTTGCGGAAGCCTTTGCTGCCGGCTCTTCCGCAGATGGTGATCAGAAGTCTGTTGCTCATTCATCGATCTCCTTGTCCCAACGGTCGTAGATCCCCGCGCTGATCTCCAGTACATTGAGCGCTTCCGCGGGCGGGTTGATGCTCTCGCCGTCCAGGAACAGCACATAGTCAAGGAAATAATCCATTTCCTTGAGATACCAGTCGTTCGTTGTCTCCTCGTAGACCTCCACAGAGCCGTCCGGGAACGTGATGCGGTTCTCGATAAAATCAGCTGTGAGGGTGCCGTCCGCGAAATAGAGTTCCAGCGTGCGTTTGCGCTGACGTCCGAAGTAGTCCAGATGCAGTTCCGCGAGCAGCTGAGGATAGCGGGCGATGTATATGCTCAGGTCGTTGCTGTTGATCTCGAGATCTGAGTATTTTCCTTTGAAATTGTAGGTTTTTTCCGGCATGCCGAAGAGATATACCAGATAGTCCCATTCATGGATCAGGTCGATATCCACACCGCCGCCCATGTCCTCATTGGCAGAGTAGACGGTACGGTAGTCGACGCCCGGACGCCAGTCCGGAAGATAACTGGAACTGATGGCACGTGCGCAGAAAGGCCGTTTGTCCGGATGCTCATCCAGATAGTCCTTCGTTTCCATGAACACCTTACTCCAACGCATGGGCGCCGCAACGTAAGCCTTCTGACCGGGGTTGGTGATCTTTTGAATGGAACCGTAGATCTGATCCCGGGAGACGATGGGCTTTTCAATGAAGAGAGCGCCGGCCCGGTTCTTGATCTGTTCCAGCGTTTCCCTGTGAAGGGCGGTGGGGTTGGTGACGAACGCGATGTCGTAGTGCGGCAGCGCGTCATCGTCGTCCAGATCCAGCAGCTGGTTGCGGAGCAGTTCCTCTACGCCGGAGCGGAGCGGAACGCGCAGGTCGTGACGGAGGGCGTCAACGTAGAGTTTGATCCCGCGCTCCTGGCAGAGATGGTCCAGGTTGCGCAGATGCCGGGTCCCGATGGAACCGAGGCCGATAAACAGAACGGAAAGCGTCTTGGGCATTTTTATTACCTCACTCACGGTCGATCTGATTGATCAGATCGATCACTTTTTGATCTTTTTCGAAACTCCAGCGCGGTACCGTACCGCTGCGGAGCATGGACAGGAAGTCCGCCAGTTCGTCCACGTAGGCATTCTCCACGATGTTGTCGCTGTAACGGCTGTCGTGTTCATATACGCCGTAGGTGTCGATACGGCGGTTTTTCTTCGCCGCCGGATCGTAGTCGTAAAGTTCCTTGGGGCTGCCTTCCCAGAACAGGTGGATCCCCTCTCCGAAGCACTCAAAGTGGCGGACGGCCTTTGGAGACGCGACGTCCACCACCATGGTGCCAACCGTACCGCTCTCATGGCGGAGGATGAACGTGATGGTGTCGGGATACGCGATCTCAAGTTCCGTCAGGCGGGAATTTTCCACATGGACGCATTTCGCGTCGCCGAACAGGTCCACGAGCCAGGGGAGGTCGATTCCAAGGATCTCACGGACGCCGCCGGTGCGTTTGTCGGACACGAAGAAGTTCTGATAGGTCTCCCACGGGTGCCAGTCCGGCAGATACTGACCGATATGGTACAGATAGTTCACCGGTTTTCCGGTCGTTTCCCGGAACTGGTCCACACGTTGTTTCATATACTGCGTCTCCTTGCGGTAGAGCATGGTGGAGGAGAGAAACAGGGGAACCTGTTTTTCCTTCGCCAGGGCACAGTTCTCCGCGTATCCCGTGTCAAGGAGGTTCAGTTCGGTGAAGACGGGAATGCTCTCTTCCAGAAGGGAACGGATGATGGCGTGATGGGTGGCCGGCGCCGTGCAGACGAGCGCGGCGTCGGGTCGGATATCGGCAAGCGCTTCCGGCAGAGACGGAAAGGCGCGGATCCCCAGAGATTCCGCCTGTTCCCGGCGTTCCTGCGAGAGATCGACGCCGTACAGCGTCACGTCCGGCTCAAGACCGCGCAGCAGACGGGCGCGGCGTTTCCCCATGCTTCCCAATCCGATGATCAATGTTTTCATCTGTTTTTCTCCCCGTTTGTTGTCTTCAGATCCCATCGTAGAATTTCTTCGGTTCACGGAGCTCCGGGCTGGATGCCCATTCCTCCAGGATCCGCACGATGGAACCGCTGGGGTCTTTCCCGTAGTAGGGACTGACAGTCTTTTTCGCTTTGGAAATGAATCCGTCCGTCATCGCGGTGCGGACGGCTTTCAATATCTGTTCCCGTTTTGCGGGAACACACAGCACGTTGTCACAGATCAGCCGGCCGTTCTGCCGGTCTCCGATGTTGATGGCCGGAACGCCGAAAGTAGGCGTTTCCACGACACCGCTGGAGGAGTTGCCCAGCACCAGTGCTGCATGGGACATGGCGGAAAGATACCGCCGGACTCCGAGGCTGGTGACGGACAGGGCGTGATCGGCGCGGGCTGAAACCCAGCGGTCCCAGACCTCGTTGATCTGTACGCCGCCCTGATCCGCGTTGGATTTGGTGATGAGATAGCGGAGGCCTTCCGACTGATGGGCGTCTTCCATTGCGGAGAGCAGTTCCTCCATCTGAAGCAGAGGATCTGCGTGACCCGCGCCGGTCTCCGGGTGGAAGGTGACCAGCGCGAAAGGCGCGGTCAGATTGAAATCAAGGTCCGCGGACAGTTCTTCCGCGGTCATCTTCGGCATGTTCCGGATATTCTCGTCGCCGAGCCCTCCCACAAGGAAAACGCGGTCCGGCTGCTCGCCCATGCGGAGGAGTCGGTCTGCGGAATCTTTGCAGCTGGGGAAGTGGAGCGCGGCCATCTTGGTGATACAGTGCCGGTAATACTCGTCCGCGGCACCCAGCGTCACATCGCCGCCCGAGATATGGGCGATGGGCACACCGGTCATCGCGGCGGCCTGAGCGACGGCGAAGATCTCGTAGCGGTCCCCGAGGAGGAGCACCACGTCCGGTTTTTCCTTTTTGAACCAGTCCGAAAAAACGCGCAGCGTATACGCGACGGTCTCGGCGACCGGATTGTCGCTGTCCTGAAATTTCAGAATGTCGATCTTCTCCGCGATTGGGATCCCGTCGTTCTCGATCTCCGACACCGTGCGGCCGTAGTCGCGGCTGAGGTGGGATCCGGTCACCGCCAGTTTCAGGGTAAGGGAAGAAGAAAGCAGTTTCTGCAGCACGGGACGCAGGAGACCGTATTCCGCACGGCTTCCCGTCACGACTGCGACAGTCCTATTGCGTTCCTGCTGCACAGGCCCTTCCTCCTCAGATCTCGATCAGTTCATCGTACTCAAAGTCCCGGACGGCTCTGGTGCCGAGGACTTCGTTCCATTTCATGGGGCTCACGCCGTTGCCGGGGCGCTTTGTCGTGAGGTTCTCTTCCGTAAGGAGTTCCCCTTTGCGGATGGCGCGTGCGGCGACGATGCTCTTGCGCGCGATGGGCTTGTTCTTGGCCTCGGACGGCGATACTGCCTTGACGCCGCTGCCCATAGCGGCTTCTATGTTGCGGACGGCGCGAACCATGTCGGCGAGTTCCCGGGGCTCCAGGGACGCTTTGTGGTCCGGACCTTCCATGTTCTTGTCCAGAGTGAAGTGCTTTTCGATCACGGTTGCGCCAAGCGCAGCGGCGGCCACGTCGCATTCATATCCTCTCGTGTGGTCCGACAGACCCACGGGGCATCCGAAGTGATCCCTCAGCCACAGCATGGCGCCAAGATTGGCATCCTCATAGCTGGTGGGGTATTCCGTGTTGCAGTGCAGCAGCGTGATCTCTCCCGCACCGTGTTCCCGGAGGACTTTCATCCCCGCGTCGATCTCTTCCGGAACGCTCATCCCCGTGGAGAGAATGACGGGAAGACCCGTCTTCGCCACGGCGACGAGATAGGGATAGTTCGTGATCTCGCCGCTGGGCACTTTCATGCAGGGCAGGTCCAGTGTGGCGAGAAATTCCACGCTGGGGATATCAAAGGGGGAGGAGAGATACAGGATCCCGATACTGTCGCAGTATTCCTTCAGCTTCCGGTGTCCTTCGAAATCGAAATGGAGCTTGCGCACCATCTCCAGCTGGCTTTCCTTGTCCCCGGTGGTCTGTTTCTGATACTGCGCCTTCGGTGCGAAAACGGAGATCACCAATTCCGGCACCGCGGTCTGGTATTTGACGGCGTCGGCGCCGCATTCCTTGGCAACACGCGCCATTTCCATGGCGAGGCCCAGGTCCCCGTTATGGTTGACGCCGGCCTCGGCAATGATGAGTACATGTCTTTTTTCCATAATCACTGTGCCTTGCTGTTGATTTTTTCTCTGATCCGTTCCAGTTCTTCCAGCTGTCCGATATCGATCCAGCTCTCTTCCTGGATAGCGTAGACGCCGATGCGCTCGCCCATGGCGCGGTATCGCTCGATGACGTCCGGGAAACCCTGTTTCTTCCCGTCCTCCAGTTCCTCCACGACGCGTGGTTCCACGACGTAAACGCCGGTGTTGGTAAGGAAGGTGAACTCCGGTTTTTCCCGCATGGCCTTGATGCGGCCGTCTTCGGCGAGTTCCACGACGCCGTAGGGTACCTGAACGTGCTTGGTCGCGCAGATCATGGTGACCAGATTGCCCTGTTCCCGGTGTTTGCGGTAGACGTCTTCATAGTCGATGTCCAGCAGGGTGTCACAGTTGGAAAAGAAAAAGGTATCGTGAAGCAGTCCCTTCATCAGGCACAGACCGCCGCCGGTCCCCAGGAACTCGTGTTCCTCCACGAAATCAAGCTGATAGGGGCGTTCGGTCTGTTCGGAATAGTAGGAACGGATCATGTTCTTTTTGAAATTGACGATCATGTAAAACTCTCTGGAACCGAATTCAGCGAACCGGTCCATGATCAGTTCGCTGATGGGCTTGTCCCCGACGGGGATCAGAGGTTTCGGCAGGATATTGGTATAGGGCTGCAGACGGGTCCCGAGGCCGCCCGCGTTGATGACGACGGGGATACCGGAATCCTTGGAACTTACGACATCCAGCCCGTTGGCAAAGACGATGTCCACGATGCGGCCGGTTCTGTCCAGAAGAGGGAGCGCGTCGATGGAATGCCTCGCGAGAACGTCTCTGGCATTGAACCGCTCCTCCACCGGAAGGCTTTTGGGGCTGTGGTTCGCGGCGTGAAAGACGGAATCGGTGAGAGACCCGCCCTGAAGCAGGTATTTCCGCAGGTCGCCGTCCGTGAGAGCGGCTTCCAGAATCCCGCCGGGGGCGAGGAACATGATGCGCTGTCCCGTGGTATCCAGCGCCTGCATCGCGTCCAGGATCGTCTGGTTGCCATCGATCAGCAGGTCTTCCAGTTTCAGCATGGTATATCCTCCGTTGTACTCAGAGCGCCAGAATGGCGTCGATGACGGTGTTGCAGTCCTCTTCGGTCAGGTTGGTGGAGCAGGGGATGTTGACGATCGACCTGCGGAACTCCTTTGCCTGATCCAGCGCGTAGGCCTCGTTGCGTGCGTAGTCGCACTGCTCCGGGATGAGCGACCAGACCGGGCGGGTCTGGATCTGCTGTGCCTGGAGACGGGCGATGACGTCATCCCGGTCCAGACGGTCCGGAAGCAGCAGGGAATAGAACCAGTGATTGGAACGGGTCCCATCCCGGAAGGGCAGCACAGAGAAGCCCTTCACGCCGTCAAGCGCCGCACGGTACTGCTCATAGCGCTCGATCTTGTGTGCGATGAAGCCCTCCAGCAGTTCCATCTGGGCGAGTCCCAGACAGGCGTCGATATTCGTCATACGGTAATTGTAACCCACCTCGTCATGGACGAAATGCAGCATATCGACCTTGGACTGCGTGGACAGGTGCTTGGCGCGGGCGACCCACTCCGGCTTTCTGGAAAGGAAGATGCCGCCGGTGCCGGTGGTGATGATCTTGTTGCCGTTGAAACTGAAAACGCCGATATCGCCGAACGTTCCCGCGAACTGTCCGGCAAGACTGCCATCGGTATACTTGGTGCCGAGGGCTTCCGCTGCGTCCTCGATGAGCAGCAGGTTGTAGCGGTCGGCAATGTCTCTCAGCCTGGGCACGTCCGCCATGTTGCCGAAGACGTGGACCATGACCAGCGCGGATACGTGTGCGCCGGTGCGGTCGTTGTAGAGTTTGCCGTCCTTCATGGTGCAGTGATTGGCACAGAAGTCTTCCACGGCGTCGGGATCCATGGTCGCCGTCTCATCACAGCCGATGAAGACCGGTTCGGCGCCGACGTAGCGCGTGGTAGGGTTGACGGAAGCGATGAACGTCAGGGCGGGGACGATGACCTCGTCTCCGCGCTGAACGCCGCCTACCAGGGCGGACAGATGCAGCGCGGTGCTGCCGCTGGAACATGCCGTGACAGCGGGCATGCCCACATACTGCGCAATGCAGTCCTCGAAATCGTTGACGCGCGCACCGCTGGTGGAGACCCAGGCTCCGTCCAGAGCGTCGTCCACGTATTTTTTCTCATTCCCGCAGAAGTTGGGGATTGATAACGGAATAAAATGACTCATATCGGTCTCTCCTGATCAAAGAATGTACTGTCCGACTTTATAGCTGCCCAGATTGTCCCGGATGAAGGCAATAGTCTCGGCAAGGCCTTCCTCGAAGGTGTACCGGGGCGCCCATCCGGTGAGCTGACGCAGCTGCGTGGCGTCGCCCAGCAGACGGTTCACCTCGCTCTTTTCAGGGCGGAGGCGTTCCTCCTCGCAGACGATCTTCGCTTTGGGATTGATCTGCGCGATCAGTTCGTTTGCAAGATCCCCAATGGAGTGCTCGACGCCGGTGGCGATATTCAGCTCCCGGCCGATAGCGGCGTCGCAGTCTGCGATTGCCATGAAGCCGGCGGCGGTGTCCTTGACGTAGTTGAAGTCCCGGGTGGGACTCAGTTTTCCCAGTTTGATCTCATCCTGCCCGGCGAGAAGCTGGGAGATGATGGTGGGGATGACGGCACGCCCGCTCTGACGGGGGCCGTAGGTGTTGAAAGGACGGACGATGGACACAGGCAGGTCGAAACTGCGGTAGAAGCTTTCCGCCAGCCGGTCCGCGCCGATCTTCGTGGCGGAATAGGGGCTCTGCCCCTGGTAGGGATGCTTCTCGTCGATGGGCACATAGATGGCGGTGCCGTACACCTCGCTGGTGGAGGTGACCATGACCCGCTTCGTGTCCAGTTCGCGGGCAGCATTCAGCACGTTGAGCGTGCCCTTGATGTTGGTATCCACATAGCTGTCCGGACTGTGATAACTGAAGGGAATGGCGATGAGGGCTGCCAGGTGATAGACGCGTTCCTGACCGCGCATGGCGGTGCGTACCCCGTTGGGGTCCCGGATATCGCCCATGAAGATGTCCATTTCATCCCGGATCTCATGGGGCAGAGTGTCGATCCATCCGCAGCTGCCGAAGGAATTGTAGTAGCAGAAGGCGCGGACCTTCTCGCCTTTTTTGACCAGTTCCTCAGCCAGATGGCTTCCGATGAAGCCGTCCGCGCCGGTGACCAATACGGTGTGTGACATGTCGTTCTCCTTATGCCTTTTCTTCCCAGATGGGCTCTTTCAGTCTCCACTTGCCTGTCTCATCCTGATAGAAGAGATCCCGGTTGTAGAAACTGTCGATGACTTTCCAGAACTCGGTCTCCGTATAGCCGGTGAAAGCGCAGAAATCGCGGACGCAGAGGGGATCCAGCTCACCGTCGCGTTCCCTGATGATGGGGATCGCTTCCTCACGGGTCATCATGCCGTAGCGGATGTAGCGCGCGGTGTAGTCTGTCGCTGCGGCATGGCCGAATTTCGGATATTTCAGCCAGCTGTGCACCAGGTACGCGCGGCTGTCGATCTGGTCGAAGTTCTCCGCATGATGCTTGCGGTCCCATTCATGAGTCAGATCGTGGAAACCGTGGCGTTTGGCCAGCTGATAGTTGTAGTAGCTGTTCCAGGGGAAGAAGTAACTCATGTAGAAGGGGTCCAGACGGGCAAGGTCCTCTTTGGAAGGCGCCATGACCAGACTCAGATCCTTCTCGGTGATCCCTTCGATGAGCAGGTCTTCCAGAGGCATGCCAACGGCAACGCCGTTCTCGATCTGGTCTCTGGCGGAGTAGGTCTCCTCGTCAGCGTTGCCGCCGTACTCGAAACTGACGTTCTCACCGTAGCACAGCAGCATCGTGTTGAACTTCAGCGCCATGTGCAGCGGATAGGTGTAAATGAGACGGTCCAGATACCAGGTGGGCTTGCCGTACTTCTCGAAAAAGTGGCGCATGAGTATCTTCTGGACCTTGATGTTGGGCTTGCAGCTGATGATGGTGCATCCGAATTCCTCGCTGATGTTTTTGAGGTTGTGGATGCCGGCGTCCGTCATCGGGAAGTTGTCCTCCACGCTGAAGAGGATCGGGTTCATATGATAGACCTCTTTGAGCATGTAGACCTGATAATGGCTGTCTTTCCCGCCGGAGACGGCGACGGCGCAGTCATATCCTCCTGGACCGTTGCAGCCGCGGTATTTGTCGCAAAGCGCAGCGAATTCCTTTTCGCGGGCTTTCCAGTCCACTAAGGAGCGGTGCTCGTAGTGGCGGCATGCGCTGCAGATCCCCTCCTCGTCGAAGGTGATGCCGGGTCTGGTGTCGGGCATGGTGCATCTTTTGCAGTACTTCATCAGGTTTGTTCCTCCGTTCGTTATATCAGATTCGGCCGGTCCTGGTCGCCGTCTGCCTTGAACAGGACGAACCGATCCGGCTTGTTGGTGAAATAGTAATACTCTGTGTTCTCGTAAAGCGGCGGGGTCAGATAGTTGGGGATCACGGAAGGATCGTCTGCCGTCCGCTCCCGGAATCCGGCGGCTTCCCAGATCGCCGGATCGATCCCGACGTTATAGCAGTCCGCGTATTCCGCCCCGGTCTCTTTCAGAAGCGCATCCATGGCGGTGCCCGCTTCGGGAAGGAGACCGGGATCGCCGATGAAATCCACGATCCGCAGGACAGGGATCTCTCCCGCTTCGCCGCTGGGCACCGTCCTGGTGATCAGATAGGCGGCATGCCGCTCCCCGTCGCGGACGGACCAGACGTCGTAGGTCTGATGCGGGAAATGGAAATAGCGTTTTTTCAGGTAATGGACGTCTTTGCGGGGCACCGCGTCGGTCTGCGGAAAGGGGAGCGCGTCTGTCTCGTCCTCGCCGACCTTTTTCAGCGTCAGTCCGCCATGTACGGGCAGCTGTTCGCAGGAGAACGGGCGGCAGAGACGGAAGGAAGAAAGGTCTGTCCTGTGTGCGACCCTGTAATAGTGGGAGACGCGGTCCGCAGTCCATCCCAGAAACCGGTAGAGGTTCAGCGTGTTGCTGCGGATGTTGTTGCAGGCGACGACTTCGGCTCCGGTGAGTTCGGGCATCATGGCCATGAGACGGATCCCGGCTCCGGAGCAGTCTTTCCGGGCGACAAAGACGCTGGCCCAGATATCGGGGGCCGTGGAACTGTTCGAAAGGATATAGCCGCATACGGCGGCGTACGCCCCGTCGATCTCCGCGACCGCGAACTGGAGCCCGCGTTCCGTGTAGTAATAGGAGAAGAATTCCGGGCGGTTCACCAAAGGCAGTCTCCAGTCGAAATTGTCGTTGATGAACGCGATCAGATCCGCCGCTTCCCGCGGATCCGCCAAACGGCAGACCGGATCGGAAGTATGTTTTTTCTGCTTCAAGCCCCGTAACCTCCTATGTGTCATAATCGCATTATCGTGCCTGAGCGGTCAAGCAACAACTCAAATCGGACATAATCCGCACAATATTATACAATAATAGCATAATGTGTTTATTAACAGGGGGGCGGACGGCTGTTTTTTTGCATCGGGAAGAGAAAAACAATAAGATGAGAAAAAAGAGAGGAGACGCGCCATGGGTTATCGGGAGATCCGGATCCGGATCCCTGCGGCAGACAGAGAACGGTATCTGGATGCGGCCGGGACGCTGTGCGGCAGCGGGATCTACGTGGAAGACTATACCGACATGGCGGAGACTCTGCGGTCGGTCCGGTACGACTATATCGATGAGACGCTTTTGGAAAAGGACGCAGGATCGGTGACGGTCCATTTTTATCCGGAGGAAGGAGAAGCGGACGAGATCCTGAGGCGGGCAGCGGAAACAGCTGCGACGCTGGGGATCCCGGCAGAGACGGAACAGGCGGAACTGCAGGACGCGG
>JAEEGL016923852.1_pt1 | contig 11554 bp, 9 predicted proteins | sample 9134231 | NCBI WGS metagenome assembly JAEEGL01 (sample SAMN16246548, study PRJNA631951) | gut metagenome | biome: gut microbiome; feature: rumen; material: fiber-attached | host: Bos | place: Iran: Karaj | collected 2018-10 | reverse complement strand
CTGGCATTAGGATTTTCGAAGTCTGTTATTACAGTAGAAGAACTACTACAGCATGGAGATATGGGGCTTGGAACATTTGAAGATGTGGATGGCGAAATGATTGTCTTGGACGGAAGGTGTTACCGGGCTAAGAATAATGGAGATGTGGTTTTTGCAGAGGATGATCGGGGTGTTCCATTTGCTTCTGTATGTTGTTTTCATGCGCAGAGAATTGAGACTCTTGGGGAAATGAGCTCAATAGAACAGCTCAAATCATGGTTGACCCTTAAGATAGAAGAAGATTTTGGGCTTAATTCCATGTATGCCGTTCGGATTGATGGTGAGTTTTCCATGGTGGACGCAAGGTCGGAATCAGGGACAAAGGCACATCATGTGACACTTAAGGATGCTCTGAGCGTTACGCAGAAAGCTTTTAGGTTTGAGAATATCAAGGGTTCGCTTGTGTGCGTGTACTATCCTGACTATATGGATGGAATAAATGCTGCAGGATGGCATTTGCATTTCCTTTCAGACGATAAAAAACATGGCGGACATGTATTTGATATCGTCCTAAAACAAGGAAATGCGTCTATATGCAGGATTACAAGCGTAGAGGTTCGAATACCGGACACACCTGCATTTGATACCTATACACTTAAGGGCGTATCAAAGGATGAGATAAAAAGTGTGGAACAGGGGACTTCCAGAACACAAGAATGAATCTGGGCGAGGCTCCATTTTCATTTTTTTAAGTAGATAGTGTAATACATAGCACCAACACAGACAGCGCCACCAATTATATTCCCGATTGTTACCGGGATAAGATTTGTTACAAAGAATCCAAACAGGCTAAGACCATCCGCAGGAAGTCCGTAAACAGCTGATGTCAGCATACCTGCAGGAATGAAGTACATGTTTGCAATACAGTGCTCAAAGCCGCAAATGATGAATAGCATGACCGGAAGCCACAGAGCAAGAACTTTTCCGGCAATTTCGTCAGCTGAGAAAGAACACCATACAGCCAGACAAACAAGTACGTTACAGAGAATACCTCTAAGAAGACCGTCACTAAAGGAGATATTTGCCTTGGTAACGGCAGTTGAAATAACTGACTCTGCAAGAGCATTATTGGCAAATGAGTAAATATGGGAAGTGGAAGCTATAAGTGCGATAAGGAATCCGCCGACCATATTTCCAAAATAGACAAGCACCCAGTTCTTAAGCATTCCAGAAAGCTTAGCTTTTCCGGACAGAACAGGAATAAAGATGAGGCAATTTCCTGTAAAGAGCTCAGCGCCTCCAACAAGAACCATAAAAAGACCTATTGGGAAAACAACACTGCTGATCATGCGTGCACTAGATGGGTCAGCTGCCGTGCAGCTTGCTATCTGACTTCCGAGACCGCCAAGAGCTATATAGGCGCCTGCAAGGATTCCCAAAAGAAATGTCTTGAGAGCAGGGAGTTCTGTTTTACCCTTTCCTACAGATTCATATTTTGCTGCTATTTCAGCGGGTGATTTCATGTTATTGACCTTCTTTCATACTAGAGAATATTTGCCACAATAATAGAATACAGTAAAATAAGTAGTTCTTGTGGCAGCAAATGCGATTTTATTAAAAAAATTTATTATTTGCAAGGGATTCCCCATTTTGATATAGCCATTTTTTAAAATCAGTACCTATTCCAAGCCAATGGAAGCAATTAAGTTTATACATTTTTAACAAAAGAAATAAACGTAAAAGTGGTAAAATAATAATACCGATGAAATGTATAAGGAGAATAATTTATGGCTGTCGTATTTACACTATTGTCGATGCTGATGACCTGTGCCTGCGATCTTTTTGAAAAGAAATCCGTATCCTCCAAGACAGAAGAAGTAATAAAGACCTTGGTCTGGTATGGAATCTTTAATGCACTTTTGCTGGTTGCAGTGCTATTATTCGGTCTGGATGAAACCTCGCTGCTTCCGCATCAGCTTATTCTCAAAAAACCTATTATAATAATTTCTCCGATACTGAATTACGTTTGTTTGTTTTTTGCCCTGGTAGCTTACAAGTATGTGGGAGTTTCCGTCAGAAATTCTTTCGTAAATATCGATGGTATTTTTTTTGTTATCCTTTTGGTGATGTATCACCTGATAACCGGAAACGCCGATTTTGCTACCAGATTGTTCAAGCCATTAACGATCATCGGTCTTATACTTGTTTTCAGCGCAGGCATGATCTATCCCCACTTAAAAGGACCTGTGGAAGAAGGCAGGAATAAGGATTCGGAATCAGAAGAAAAGTCAAGGGGAATACTTATTTTAGGCATCATTATAGCTGTCATTGCAGCGTTTTTTGATGGTTCCGAATCTATGGTAACAAGTGTTCTTATTGGAGATGAAATAGTAGATTCCCTTGATTATATCGCTGTAGCTTCCCTGTTACAGGTTATCTTTACTTTCTTTTTATGGATATATCTTTGGATTAAAAACAAAAAGCCGCATAATCCTTTCCGGAAATCGGAAAAAAACCGTTTCCTCGGAGAGTTTTGCTTACTTGCAAGCGATCTTTTCTACGTTTTCGCGTTGTCGAGTGATGCCCTTTTAGGAATTATTTTATGGAATGCATTTCCGGTCCTTGATATTGTGGGAGCACGTATCTTTATGAAGGAAAAGCTGAGCTGCATACAGTATCTGGTTTTGGGAATGCTGATTGTAGGAGCTGTGTTTGTCGGGTTGTCTTAAGAGGAAAATAATATGGAGAAGCGTCTAAGACATATTGGTAAACGTATCATACAGACCGTGGTCATAGCAGCATTGGCATTTCTGGTAGATTATCTTGCCGTAGTATGGTCAAATGATGAGTCTATCTGGCTGGGTGAAGCCGTGGAAGTTGTCGGATCAATAATGTGTAGCCCGGCAGTGGGAGGCTTCGCAACAGTTATTTGCGTCCTGGTAACAGATTTTATAGAATACCATAGCTTTGAATATAGCTTTATGTGTATTTTTGAAGGAGCATCTATGGCTCTGATCGGTGTAATTTACCGTGCTCTGGTAAAGGACGAGGATAATTTCGGAATTCGCGAGATTGTAATTTTTAATTTCGTCCAGGTACTGGTAAACACTATTGTCTTATACCTTGCAACACCACCTACTGTTATAATGGTTTTCGGATTTATCATCGGGGACTGGTCAAAGGAACTTCTTGTGGAAGAGATGGGGATACTGGGAGATAATACTTTTTCTGCCATCATTTCCATAGCACTTATCGGAACGTTTCTGCTGGCAATATGCATTTCCTTCAGGAAGAAACTTAAGGAATATGGGAATGCTTCCGATGTAGTAAAGTCCGTCTTTAAATCTACCTTTATCAATAAAGAATATAGAACACGTGCCTTTGAATATACATTTGGTATATTTTTTGCGATTGCACTTACCATGACGGACGGAGTGGTTTCTGGACACGTTTTGGGAGAAAAAGCGCTGGCCGCAACTTCAATCATGGTTCCCCTTATATCCTTAAGCACCTTCATTTCCAATATCATCACCTCCGGATGTTCCAACCTCTGTGCTATAGCCAAGGGAGATGGTGATTATGAAAGAGGAAGGAAGCTCTTTTCTCTCGGTCTTATGGCAACGATTTTTCTGGGAGTTATTCAGATTCCTGTCTACTTTTTCACTGAGAATCTGTATTTTGCATACTTTACATCTTCGCCGGAGATTGAAGCTTTTGCCAGAGAGTATTATCACTTTTATATTTTTGTTCCTCCATTAATGGGCCTGGCCACATTTTTTGACGAGATAGCTGCATCTGACGGGGATGATGGGCTTTCCTATGCCGGATATCTTGTCTCCTTTGCCGTTAATGTGGGAATGTCTATTGCTTTATCAAATATAATTGGGATGTCCGGTCTTTCGATTGCTACTGTGTTAAGCTACGTGGCTTATATCATTGTGGTTTCGGTTCATTTCTTTAAGAAAAGCAATACCTACAAGTTCTGTTTCCACTTTTCATTCCGCGATCTTTTTGTATTTGCAGAGCGTTCACTTAAAAGTAATGTCAAAGGACTTTGTATGGCCTTGGCATCAGCATCATTTACCAAAGCAATCTTATTATTCTGGGGAAGCAGCTACCTCATTGTAAATACAGTGCTTTGTGCCATGTTGGAGATATACGAAATAATCAATGGTCCTTCTGAGGCGGCAGAGTATCTTTTTGCCACATATGCGGGTGAAAAAAATAGTGATGGTCTGAAGACACTTTTTAAAGAAGCGCTGACGGTCACCCTGATAGGTGGCATGGTACTTTCTCTTTTCTTACTGGTGGCACCAAATACAGTGCTTCTACTCTATGGAGTGGAGGAATCTCCGCTTAGAGCTGAACTTATCAAATGTATCCGATTCTCTGCCGTGGGAGTTATCGCTGCGGCTGTTGGAGGCTTCTTAAGCGATTACTACGGAAATATCGGAAATCCGATGTGGTCTTGTTTAATGATGGTTTTCCGAACAGCCTTATTTCCGATTTTGTTTTGTGTCACCTTTAGTCTTGATGGCGGAATCATTTTCATGGGCAAAGGAATGTTGCTTTCCCAGGTTGTTGCTGTAGCTATTTTCTATGGATTTGTTTTTATTGTTAAGGGCGGTGACAGCATACCTTATTTACTGGATGATCCGGATTTTGAAAAGGTAAAAATGAATTCCTTTGATTATACCCCTGCGGAATATGAACGGATATTGGGCTGGATCAACGATAACCTTAAAGAGCAGGGAATAGAAGAAACAAAGATAGCGGAAGTTAAGGAATTAGCCAGTTCATTGTTTAAGATAACAGAGGAAAAGAGCGGTAAAAAGAAAGTGCTTGGTGAATGTGTACTCAGGTTCCTGGGAGATCCGGAGGTCATAATCAAGGACAATGGGGAGCTGTTTAAGCCTGATATTACTGATGATCGTCATATATATAATGTGCTTATGTCATGTAACAGCAATAAAATCTGTGTATTATAATAACAGTCCTGGATATTTTTCTTCAGATATTTGGCTAAAAGTGACAATTGCAAGATTTGTCCATTAACCTTATACTCTTATACAAACAAAGGCGTTTTGAATCACTGAGTGTTTCAAAGCGCCATTTTTTTATTTTCTTTTTCATTTATATAACTATACATGCAGTGGAACAACGGCGTTTCGGGACCAAACCGAAGCGCCGTTGTGCATTATAGTACTTAATTGGTCACTGGATACACTTATAGGAATTTTCGCCGGAAATAAGTTAAAGGGAAGGAGCAAAATTATGACGAGCTATACAGACATTTTCAGCAAGAAGGACCGGGTTGAGGACATGGAGCTGTATTCAGGTGCCGGAGATGTCAACGAACAGTTGGCGAGATACGGCGTGAAATTCGGCATTTACAAGAATAATGAATTTAAAGAACAGCTCTTCCCCTTTGATATGATCCCCAGAGTGATAGACAGAAAGGAATTTGCTTTTCTTGAAAAGGGATTAAAGCAGAGAGTAATGGCACTGAATCTTTTTATAAAGGATATCTATGGCGAGAAGAAAATTGTTCAGGATGGAGTAGTTCCTGAAGAATTTATCTATGCCGGAAGCGGATATCTTCCTCAGTGCGAAGGAATAGTGCCGCCAAAGGACATTTACTCCCATATCTCTGGAATCGACCTTGTTCAGGGTAAGGACGGATCATGGTTCATCCTTGAGGATAATCTGAGGATTCCCTCAGGGGCATCCTATCCCATGATTGCCCGTAAGATAGCCAGAAGAAGTGCGCCGGATCTTTTCACCGGAAAGCATATAGAGGATAACAGGAATTATGCAGCGCTTCTAAGACGAACCATGGATCATGTAAATGTTGGTGGTCATACAGTTATCCTGACACCGGGACGATTTAATGCCGCATACTTTGAGCATTCGTATCTTGCAGAAAAAACAGGTGCTCATCTTGTTTCGGGGAATGAGCTAATAGTTGAAAATGATCACCTGTATTTTATTGACTACTCAGGAAGAAAAGAGCGTGTTGGTGCAGTTTACAGAAGAATTTCGGATGAATATCTCGATCCCATGAATTTCAATAAAGAATCAGTGATCGGTATTCCGCACATTTTTGACATATACAGAAAGGGTAATGTGGCACTGATAAATGCTCCCGGCAACGGAGTGGCAGATGATAAGGGAATCTACTATTTTGTTCCCAAAATGATCAAATATTACCTCGATGAGGACGCTATACTCAGCAATGCTCCGACATATCTTCCTTATTATGAAGAAGACATGAAGTATGTAATGGAACATTTTGATGATCTTGTGCTTAAGGATGTAGCAGAGGCCGGTGGCTACGGCGTAGTATTTGGCAGCAAGATGACATCCGAAGAAAAGGTGAAGTTCAAGGAAATGCTGCGTAACGAGCCAAGGCGCTTCATTGCTCAGGAGGTAATTGATTTCCTTGATATAGACATTATTGAAAAAGGAGAGATCCTTCCAAGAAAGGCAGATCTCAGAGCATTCGTGCTTATGGCAGACGAGCCTATGGTTTGGAAAAGCGGTCTCACCAGATTCTCAAGGAATCCGGATTCCTTTATCGTAAATTCATCGCAGGGAGGAGGTTTTAAGGACACATGGGTATTATCTCAGTAGAAAACACGGACAGATTATATTGGCTCGGAAGATATACGGAAAGAGTATACTCGACCATAAAAATTTTTGAATCAAGATTTGATTCAATGATCGATGTTGATGACCTGGAATATGAGGTGTTTTGCGAAAGCCAGGATATTCCAAATGTCTATAAATCCAGGGAGGACTTTGTAAAAAAGTACTGCTTTTCCCTTACGGATGAAAATTCGATTTTTTCAAATCTCATGAGAGCTTATGACAACGCAATTGTTTTAAGGGAAGAGATTGGGAGCGATACTCTTTCATATATTCAGCTTGCGGTATATGCCATGTATCAGGCGGCTATGTCGAGGGCACCCCTTATAGGGCTTCAGAAGGTCACTGACAATCTGGTGGCGTTCTGGGGAATGGCGGATGACGACATCGATGAGTCTCAGATAAGGAACATGATAAAGGTGGGTAAGCTCGTAGAAAGAATCGATTTATACGCACGTCTGAAGGAGCCTGCCGAGAAGATCAGAAGAGAAGCCAGACGACTTACCAACAGAATTGACAAGAGCACGATGAGATATAAGCCAAAAACTCTGGCTCATGTGAATTATCTTGTTCAGCTTGATGATTTGCCCTATGAGACACTTATAGATGAAGTCGAAACGTTGGTAGGTGATGATCTGTGAAAAGACTGAAGTTTGGGTATCACATGAAACTGACCTTCAGCGATGCGGTGAGAAATCACCGGTTTTCATTAAAATGTATCCCTCACGATACGGATATGCAGCGCATAGAGAGCATGTCAGTTTCTGTCTACCCGGATCACATAACAAGTGAAAATACTGATTCTAACGGCAATATAACGCTTTTCGGATATACAAACGAATATCATAACAGCTTTGGTTTTGATGTAAATGGCATCGCCGTTGCAGGTCTTGCTGAAAATGAGAATGCAAGGGATCTGCACCAGGTCGGAATGTACAGGTATCAGACCAATATAACCAAGCCGGGAAGCGCGATTTGGGAATTCTACGATAGTCTGAAGCTGTTGGAATATGAGGATGCAAGGAAAAAAGCTCTGCACATTATGGAAAGTCTGAATGATTCTTTTCAGTATGGGCAGGGCTATACGAATATGGAAACAACGGCTGAGCAGGCACTCTCCGGGGGAATCGGAGTCTGTCAGGATTATGCGCATATCATGCTGTCCCTTTGCAGAATGGAAAGAATACCCTGCAGATATGTTGCAGGAATGATGCTGGGAGAGGGCAGTTCCCATGCCTGGGTCGAGGTGTGGGATCATAAAAAGTGGATTGGCGTCGATCCTACCAACAGGAAGATGGTGGATGACGAATACATTAAGATATCGAACGGAAGAGATACAGGGGACTGCCTTGTCAATCAGGGTATTTTTACAGGTAATGTCGCACAAACCCAGGAAATAAGCGTACATGTAGAAGAGGTTTTGGATGGAACAGATTAGAGAATCGATTGAAAATATAGTGCGTTTTTCGCTGCCTGTAGATGAGAAATTTGTCATTAAAAGGCATAGGTTAACTGCACCGGATGGAAATGATAAGCGGCGTATATGCATCGTTACAGGAATCCATGGAGATGAGCTTGAGGGGCAGTATGTCTGCTATGAGATTGCGAGACGTATAAGAAAAGCGCCGGGAGATCTTCAGGGAATAGTGGATATTTATCCGGCAATGAATCCCTTCGGAATCGATTCGATAACGCGAGGAATACCTGCGTTTGATCTTGATATGAACAGGATATTTCCCGGTAATTCCGATGGCGATATGAATGAATATATTGCATCAAAAATCGTTGAAGAATTACTTGGTGCTGACCTTGTAATTGATATTCATGCCAGCAATATTTTCCTTACTGAGATTCCACAGATAAGGATAAATGAGCTGAATGCAAACGAGCTGGTTCCTATCGCAAAGAAATCCAATATGGATCTCATCTGGGTGCATGGAGCAAGTACGGTATTGGAGTCTACCCTTGCTTATTCTCTTAACAGCAGAGGTACAAATACACTTGTTGTAGAGATGGGAGTAGGTATGAGGATAACTCCGGAATATGGAGATCAGCTTACGGACGGAATCTTTTCACTGATGAAGGAGCTTGGTATCTGGAACGGAGATGTGCCTAAAATCAGGGATTCTATCGTGGCCTATGATCAGAACGGAGAGGATGTGTGTTACTTAAATGCGCCATGTTCAGGCATTTACATGAAAGAGAAAATACATGGCAGCATGGTGAAAAAGGGCGAGCTTGTCGGGAAAATCATCAACCCGCTTAGCGGAGAGGTGCTGACAGAAATTACAGCACCGGAGAGTGGAATGCTGTTTACGGTGAGGGAATACCCGGTTGTGGAGGATGGCTCACTGATGGGAAGAATCCTAATGGAAAAGGTGCTAACGGAGAATCAGGTATGAGAGAAGAAGTAGTCTATTCATTCAAAGGATTATACAGAGACGATTTTCGTGTGAGGGGCTTTAGCTTTGGAAAGGGAGAAAAATCCGTCTGCGTTCTCGGGAGCCTCAGAGGAAATGAGTATCAGCAGATATATGCCTGCAGCCTGCTTATAAACGAGCTTAAAAAGCTGGAGCTTGAGGGCAATATCCTAAGTAAAAATTCAATACTGGTTATTCCCTGTGGAAATACTTATTCGGTAAATATCAAGAAGCGCTTTTGGAGCATAGATAACACGGATATCAACAGGATGTTCCCCGGATATGATAAGGGTGAGACGACACAGAGAATTGCAGCCGGCATCTTTGAAAATATCAAGGACTATAAGTATGGTATTCAGTTTGCATCATTTTACATGCCGGGACATTTTGTGCCTCAGGTCAGGATGATGAAAACAGGCAATGAAAACGTGGAGCTTGCAAAGAAGTTCGAACTTCCTTTTGTAGTACTTCATAATCCAAGACCCTTTGATACTGCTACGCTGAATTACAACTGGCAGATATGGGAAACAGATGCATTTTCCATATATACATCAAGCACTGAGAAAATTGATAAGGTAAGTGCGAGGCTTGGAGTTAATGCGATTCTTTCATTTTTATCTAAGGAGGGGATCATCGCTTATCAGGGCGCAGTCGGGCATCCATCGAGGATTATTGAAAGTGAGAATCTTTTCAGTGTTCGTGCAAGCGAGGCGGGCTTCCTCGAGCCTCTCGTAAAGGCAGGGGAAAATGTAGTAAAAGGACAGGTTCTTGCTTATGTTACAGACCCATATACATCTGATATCCTTCAGACAGTAACCGCACCCGAAGACGCCATTGTGGCATTTCAGTACGACAGCCCCATAGCGTATAAAAATACTGCTTTATTTAAACTTATTCCTGGTAGATGGTAAAATAAGCGAGTTCTGGGAGATTTGATCTTTTTTTATTGCCCCTTGATTGACTTTGTATGTCAAAAATGCTTTAATGGTTTAAACTGATAAAGAGGAAAAGGATTAAGACAATGAGTGAAGAGAAAAAAATCCCGTATAAAATTTATTTAAGCGAAGACGAGATTCCCAAGCAGTGGTATAACGTAAGAGCTGATATGAAGAATAAACCGGCTCCGCTGCTTAATCCCGCAACCTTAGAGCCCATGGGCTTTGAGGATCTGAGACCTGTTTTTTGTGACGAGCTCATTAAGCAGGAACTCGATGATACAACTCCATATATTGATATTCCGCAGGAGGTTCAGGATTTTTACAGAATGTACAGACCTGCACCGCTGGTAAGAGCATATTGTCTTGAAAAGGCTCTTGGAACACCTGCAAAGATTTATTACAAGTTTGAAGGTAACAATACAAGCGGAAGCCATAAGCTCAATTCCGCTATTGTTCAGGCATATTATGCAAAGAAGCAGGGCCTTAAGGGTGTTACAACCGAGACCGGAGCAGGTCAGTGGGGAACAGCTCTTTCAATGGCATCTGCATATCTCGGAATCGACTGCAAGGTCTACATGGTTAAGGTTTCTTACGAGCAGAAGCCCTTCAGACGTGAGGTTATGCGCACTTATGGCGCAAGCGTAACGCCTTCTCCTTCCATGGAAACCGAGATAGGAAAAAAGATAAATGCAGAGCATCCCGGAACAACAGGTTCACTCGGATGTGCAATCTCAGAGGCTGTTGAGGTAGCTACAAAGACAGAGGGCTACAGATACGTTCTTGGAAGCGTGCTTAACCAGGTTCTTCTCCATCAGACTGTTATCGGTCTTGAAGCAAAGGCAGCACTTGATAAGTATGGGGTAACACCTGATATCATTATCGGCTGCGCAGGTGGTGGATCAAACCTTGGTGGACTTATTTCTCCTTTCATGGGTGAGAAGCTCCGCGGTGAAAAGGATTACAGGATCATAGCTGTAGAGCCTGCAAGCTGTCCCAGCTTCACAAGAGGAAAGTTTGCATACGACTTCTGCGATACAGGAATGGTTTGTCCTCTTGCAAAGATGTACACTCTCGGTAGCAACTTCATTCCTTCAGCTAACCATGCCGGAGGACTTAGATATCACGGCATGAGCCCGATTCTGTCACAGCTTTATCATGATGGATACATGGAGGCAGTTACAGCAGAGCAGACTGCAGTATTCGATGCTGCTCAGAAATTCGCAAGAGTAGAGGGTATCCTTCCTGCACCTGAGAGCTCACATGCTATCAAGGTCGCTATGGATGAGGCTCTTAAATGTAAGGAGACAGGAGAGGAGAAGACAATTCTCTTTGGCCTTACAGGTACAGGATACTTCGATATGGTTGCATATCAGAAGTTCAATGATGGCGACATGACTGATTTCATCCCTACAGATGAGGAGCTTGAAAAGAGCTTCGCTACACTTCCGAAGGTTGAATAAAGAGGGCAATGGCATGGAGACGATTTTAGGATTACTGATCCCTTTTGCTGGAACTGCACTTGGTTCAGCTGGCGTTTTCTTTATGAAAAAGGAACTTAGTGGCAAGGTT
>JAEEGL016536493.1_pt1 | contig 11554 bp, 10 predicted proteins | sample 9134231 | NCBI WGS metagenome assembly JAEEGL01 (sample SAMN16246548, study PRJNA631951) | gut metagenome | biome: gut microbiome; feature: rumen; material: fiber-attached | host: Bos | place: Iran: Karaj | collected 2018-10 | reverse complement strand
TCTCTTTATCGCCTTTCTTTTGAAGTAACTTATACCCCCTTTTTAACGAAAGACTAGGTATAAACAATCCCCATAAACTATTGCATTCTCTCACTTCCTTGGGGGTAAGTCCAGCCCAGTACACACAAGCACAAGATGTCAAAAGGCCTTGTATTTCCAAAACAATTTTAACATTTGTTTCAATATGCGGGAACACTGAAGCCCAAACAGACTCAGTACCCCATATGTGAATTATATCAGGATGGACTTCTTCAACTATTTTTTTTATGTTAGCATAAAGAGGCCCTTTATCTTTGCTAGATACAAACTGTTCTGGAAGTTGATACTCGCAGATTCCAAAATCCTCGTTCTTAGTACAGTCGGAGCCACTACCTAAACATATGTTGTAAAGATCAATCTTATCAGACAGCAAATCCCTCATAGCATAAAGCCAGGAGCCAGATCCTTTTGAAACTGGATGGAGCAATGAAACTGTGGTTGCCCACAATACCGTTTTCTTTTCCATTACAATAGTTTATCAATACTACCACATCAATTATATATGTTCCTCTACTCCACGGAAATGAACGTTCAATTCATGAAGGTGCTCCAAAAGTATTCCGAGAGGTGTTCCCTCAGTCATCTTAGCAAAAGCATTGACATCCTTGGGGAAGCACTTACCACCATAACCGAACTTACCGTCGGGACCAGGAACATAGGTGTGGGTGTCATTTATATAACCCGACAGCAACATACCTGTGTGAACCTTACGCCAGTCACCTCCCATCTGCTCGCAGTATTCACGGCAAGCGTTGAAGTAAGTTACCTTGTATGCACCAAATACATTATGCATGTACTTGGTCAACTCAGCCTCCAATGGAGTCATGACAGTAAACTTCTTACCTACAAAGATCTTGGTCAGCAACTCATGAGCACCGGTGAACACCATTGTCTGCTTCTTGAAGTCCTCAATGTGTGTACGCTCAGTCAAGAACTCAGGCATATAGTGTACCTTATGACCAGTCTCCTTTGAAAGCTTGTCACTTGTACCAGGAAGAATAGTGGTGCGAACAAATACAGGCACATCAGGAAGTTTTTTAATCAACTCCTTCATTAGCGTCAAATCCTGTGTTCCGTCATCTTCGGTAGGAACATGAATCTGCAGGAATGCAATATCAATATTGCTCAAGTCATCATTATAACCCTTAGGCGGGTCACTGATGAACAGTTTACACTCTGGATTGTTATGCTCCAACCAATCTTTCAAGGCTCCACCTACGAAGCCACATCCAATAATTCCAACGTTAATCATTTTTATATTTTATTTACTATTCACAAATAAATAGTTAGCAACATCCTATATATTTTAAACAATATGTGTAAGGACTATTTTGTATATAATATTTTCTACTGAGCAAAATATCGCACTAATGGTACTTCCCCTCTTTTCTCAAGATCTCAAAATGTTCTTTATCACGATATTTTAATATCCTTGCAGGATTGCCACCTACTATTGCATATGGGGGAACATCTTTAGTTACAACGGCACCTGCTGCGATTATAGCACCATTCCCTATTGTAACATTACCTGTAATTATTACTCGGTTTCCGAACCAAACAAAGTCTCCTATTCTGATTGTTTTATTTATATTTGTACCATCATATGGTATTTCAGTTCCTTCATAGTTATGATTTGAAGTGATTACCATACACTCTGTTCCAGAGTGAAAAAAATCACCTATTGTTAGGCATCCATTACCTTGTACAACAAAACCATTAAAACAACAGTTGTTCCCAACTTCTACATTCTTATTAAAAACACACGGAAAATTCACCTTCAAATTAGCTCCATATGAGCCTAGCGAACGCATTGCCTGACGAGTGCATTTTTTACGAAACGATTTCTTTTTACACTTATCAAAATAATTATATATTGATTTTAAAACATCGAACATAACCAGGCTTTATTTTAACAATAATGAAAATTCCTAAAACGAAAATATAAAACAATGTAATGCAGATTTTAATAACCAAATGAAGATCAACACAAACATAAGCTACACCTGTGAGAGTTAATTGTATTAAAAGGAACAGATACCATTTAGCGTCAAAAACCCTATGTGTCTTATAAAAAGAGAAAAAATAACCACTATAACCCATATATATACATCCCAAATAAAAACCTATCAGGGCCGCATATATCCCAATTACTGGAATCATGGTAAAATAAAATCCACAACTTATTAATCCTGCAACTAAACAAATACCAAGTATCTGTATTGTACGCTCAAAATAAAAAAAATAACTAACACAATAAACATACATTGGCCTATAACACAAAGCCATAGCTAGGATTATCGAATATTTATATGTTAATGCAATTTCTTCATTACTGATTAAAAGTCCATATGTCTCCCTTGACCATAATGAATACAAAAATGTCAAAGAATAAACCAAAGAAAGATATGTGTACAACAATCGTGATATTTCTTTTGAATTTTTATTACGAATCATTTGATAAGTCAAGGGAGTAAACATTCTATTGACTGAATCAATTGCAACAGAAAATATATTCGTAATAGATTGTGCCACCGAAAGACAACCAATCTCAGATTGAGGTTTATTATATACATTCATGGCCACAACATTTGTTGAATTCATTAAATAGCCAGAATAATAATTTGGAATCGTTGGCAATCCTATTTTAAGAGACCTCCTTATTGTTCTCCACTTGAAATTGTATATAGGAGAAAGGCCAAGTCTCCTATTTACAACAGGCCAATAGGAACAATTAATAATAAAAGTAGATGCAAATGTACCCACATAAGCTCCCATATAACCCCATCTAAAGACAACGACACATAAGAAATTGGTTAATAAAGAAATAATGCCAGATATTATAAGCCTTATCGCGACAGGACCTGGTCTTAAGTTTAATTGATAGTATAATCTACCAATTAAAGATGTTGGACCAAAAAAAACAGTCGAAAAGTTCGCAAGAATTATTATTAACCATTTATTATCAGCAGCCTCCTCTGGTATAAAAAAGTATAAAAGGGCAGCTTGTATACAAGCATAAGCCACCATCCAAAGAGAAAGGAATCCATATATTTCGCGCCAAAATACTTTATACTGTTCCCGGCATTTATAGAAATGATTAGTAAGCAACATCGTCAAGCCTAATTCTTGAAAAGCTTGCGTTGCCATAGTGATTGCCGTTATTGTTCCGATTATTCCGTAATCAGTACTCGTCATATAACGAGTCAAAATCGGCAACAGAATTACCGATATTATTCGAGGAACAAATGGCGCTATACCATAAATAGCACTTCCTTTTAGTAACTCTTTTATCATTCTATTGTATTTGCGAAAGATATAATATGCTCATCACTTATTTTCCCCTTTCTGGCAATTTTATCCAGTTTCCAAATATTGTTTCATACTTATCTGGACAGAGCGGAGCAATCCCCCCATCATGATAAAATGTAAATTCGCCAAATAACACACGCCCCTGGGTCTCATAGAAATCTATTCTAACATGGGGAATTCCTTTCGACATTTCTGCAGCCATCTTTTTCATCAGTTCAAAATGAGCAGGTTTTTGTGGAGGAATCTCTGAATTTGGATGCCCTGTACTTACCATTGGTAAAACATTAAAATCAGCATCAAAATAATCAAACTGTGTCTTTATCTCCTTTGATTGGCGGTTGCTGGCTACAAACAAAGCCTTAACTTCTCCATTGAAACAAAAAAATTTATAATCTTTCAAATCTCCGCTTGGGTCTTCAATATACTCTTCCACAAGTATTCTCCTTGAAACATCTTTATAAGCCCATTCGCGAGAAATCCAATAATAATCAGTATCTAATGCCTTTTGCAAAAAAGCAGCGACTTTTTCTTTATTCAAATGGTTCTTATCCTTACAGATTACATAAGAGGCAGAGTCGTGATTGCACTTTATAACAAATCTATCTGGTAACCTTTCCCATTCAATTTCAGAAGCATTTTTATACTCTGCAATAGTGGGAATTATAACTTGATTACCATACTTTTCTGCAACATATTTTTTTGCCAAGCACTTATCGACCATCATTGTATAAAGTGGGTTTCTATCATACAACTTTATCCAATTCAATTTCTCACAGAACTTCTTTGGACTATCCCAATTTAATCTTTCACGAATATGAAGATAATAATAACAACTTAGAAAAAATTTATCAGGGAAACGGAATCCGCTTTTATCCAAATTAATTACCATTTTAGCAGGAAAAGCTAAAGGATGTGAAAACCAAAACTTTAAATTCATATTAAATCTTATTAATTATTACTGTACAACCATTTCAATGCCGTGATCTTTATAGTAATCCGAAATACTTAAACGTTCCACTATTTTAGAAGAAGGTGCATCGCTTTTAAAAATAATATTAACAACTTTAGCATAAGGGAACATCGCTTTTAAAGAAAAAAGTGCAGAAGAAGTATAGCCGTAGATTGCCTTGAGAGAGAAGGATGCTTTTAATAATTCTATCTCCACCATAGAATCACATTTTTTAAAAACGCAATTATACTTCTCGCAAAGTCTGAAAGCATAATCACTTTTATCTCTGCCATGAGGAATATAAACTATATCATTATCTGGATACTCTTTTTTTAATAATATAAACAACTCTTCAAGTTTCCCTTCAAGTACGTTAAGTTCAATATTGTATATTTGAGCAATTTCAGAAAGAACAGAACCAATTATTATGACTTTTTCTTTGTCATTTTTCCTTATACCTGTTTTTAAAACAAAAGACATATCGAGTTTCTCGATAATATATTTTGAATTTGCTATTCCATCATATATGGATAAAAAATACTTGAGAGGTTTCAACTTCCTTTTATATGAAATCTCATTTATTAGATCTATCCCCTCCTGGGTTTTTCGCTCTATTAACACACCTTTGAATAAAGATATTGACTGTACTCCATCATCTAAATATACAATATAGGCATTGTCAGAAACACATGAACAAACTCTGCAAAAACCAGGCACATCATTATGATTACCAACAAACATTCTTTTATATTTCGTTTGTTTTTTTATTTTACAATATCGCCTATAAAACTTTTCCGAAAAGAAACCCGGTGTATATTTATAATACATCAAATGGTTTTCTTCGAGGAAATTGGTTACTTGGGCATTTCTTATCTCGTTCTTTGGCAAATGCGCTATAATCTTATAATCAACTATTTTTAACTGACGTATTGTCGCTAAAGCACATAAAGCTTGAAAGGGTGTTGATATTAAAAATAAAGATGGCGTACCCAAACTAAAAGGTGATATTTGACCCATAATGTGATAACACTAGTTTATGCTTAAAAGATAAAACGGTATTAAAAATCTTCAAAAGATATAAAATCAAATTACTTTATTTATCATTTCAAAGTGCAAAGACATTCTCTCATAAAAGAATTCCATTCTTCTGAACGTTTCTGAATAATTCTCAAAGTTTAGTATCTCTGAGGTTTCCATATAATCATCAAATTTTTTACAAATAGCATCTTTAAACTCTTGTTTCTTTTTGGATAAATAGAACTTACTGACAACATGTCTATGAGACCATATTAAATCGGTTGTATTTATACTTTCTAGACCTAGAGTATAATTCATTCCTATGCCGCGTATATCTTCATTAAAGAGAACCGAAATATTACAATTACTCAAATTATAAATGTGAGCATGAACCCTGAAACCGACATGGAGATCACAATTGTCATAAAGAGCAAAGCCATCTGCAGAACCTGCGATATCTATAATTGATACGCCTAACTTTTCTCTTAGTTCATTCTCTCTTGAAAAAATTGAATTCTTTTTTTCTCTGTGATTAATAAGTTCTATTTCAGAATGTGGATATTTATCTCTTAGATGATATAGAAGATTAAATAATGCATCCACATTTTCTTCTCGTGCCGGTTCTGAGACACAGATTTTTCTAATCGTATCACATCTTTTAGTTTTGTAATTACCGGAATGAAAGCTTAAATTGTACCATGCAGGGCATCCTGTAACCATAATATTATTATAACCATTCTTTTTCAGAATTCTATATGTCATAATATCTCTACATCCAAGCGGAACTCCAGATTTTAGACCCAAATTATAGAAACTCTTATCCGCTTTATCCATCATTCCATTGAACAGAGAACTTCCAACACCTCCTCCAACAAAAAAAATGGGAAGTGTTAATTTATTTAAGTCACGAACAAAGGGCAACTCATTAGGATAAAGCCCATGACAGTATATAGGACCACCACGGAAAAAAAGAGCATCGAAAGAATTAATAAAATCTAACTTATCTGAGTAATCCTGTTTTACCTGATTTAATTCGGTAATTTCCACATCTGGAATAAAATGTAGAATTAATTCTTTAACCCTCTTGTCTATTAAATAATCTCCGGCATTAAGGATTGCTCCTGTCATCAAGAGTACTCTTTTCATATTCAATTATATCATTTCCCAAGTTAAAATAGTATCTTCTGAAAGATCTTGTTTCACTGCACGACCAATCACAATGTCTGCATAAATAGGTGCAATGCCTGTTCCTGGACGTTTTGGCATCAGATCTTCCTTCTTAATAACTTCGCCAACCTTCATATCACGTGTCAAAACGAGTGAACGACGAGCTTCACGACGGGGTATTCTTTCGCACTCAAGAACGGTCTTCTCAGGTGAACCAAGAATGGTATCAATCCACTTAAAGTTACGAATAGCCTTCTTAAAATCCCCAGGGTCTCCACTATGATAATGGTCATTGCCGGGCAAGGTCTTATCAAGTGTAAAATGCTTTTCAATGACATCGGCACCCAGCAGGTAGGCTGTGGCAAGCGTCATCATTGTCTCATCTGGTGCCACGTGATCGCTGAAACCAACCTTCACATCAGGATAAACCTTTTTCAAGGTTTCAATCACGCGCAAATTTGCATTCTTGGGATCTGTAGGATAGGAAAGAACGCAGTGGAAAAGACAAATCTCTGGACAGCCTTCTTCTTTTAGAATTCGAACAGCCTCATCTACCTCAGAAAGATAAGCTGCACCTACTGACATATAAACAGCCTTACCTTTCTTAGCAATGTGACGGATAAAAGGCAGATTGGACAGGTCAGAAGAAGAAATCTTATAGAAATCAACCATATCCTCCAGATAATCTGCAGATACATAGTCGAACGGAGTAGATGTAAAATCTATACCCTTAGAGTGAGTGTAGTTACATAATTCACGGTAATCTTCCTCATTAAAGCCATCATGTTTTTGGAAGAGCGCATGTTGTGTCTTGGTTGGTTCCTTAGAAAGGTCCCAATAAGCGGGAGAGTTCTTTGACACAATAGTATCTGCCTTATAAGACTGGAACTTTGCGCAATCAACGCCAGCCTCTGCAATAGCATCAATGTACATCTTAGCCGCAGCAAGGGGGCTAATGTTCAAGGCCTTTGCGGTGTCGTAGAAATTAACACCAACCTCAGCAATAAAATAAGGGCTATTCTTTCTCATGATGTTATTAGTTTTACAAATTATTAATCAAACTCATTACTCTGCGTCTGCCGCCACGAAGGTCGTGGCTCAGAAGCATATCCTGATAATGCTGGCGAGTTTTCTGTGACATTGTTAAGTACATTTTCATCGTACCCTCAATCACCTCGTCTGCAGGATTTAAACCAATATAGCTAAAACCATTCTCATTGCACACAAATCCATGTTTCTCTTCACGATGATTCTGAGCCATAGCAATAGATGGGATACCAAGTGTTGCCAATTCGTATCCTGTACGACCTCGAGACGTTATGCCAACATCGCAACTTGTCATCAATTCAGGCATGTTAGACACATCAAAGAGTACTTCCACGTTGGGATACTTATTGTATTCCAACAAAGCGTCAACATTATATTTAGCGCGACCAAGAACAACCACAAATTGGTAATTCTTATATTCTGGCTTGATAATTATTTCAAGCAAGCGGTCAGAATAGTTCTGCGGGTCAGCACCACCAAAGGAAATGAATACTCTCTTTACATGTTCCTTTATCTTAATAGGTTCATAGAACATGAATGTTTTTCCACAGATATAATACTTCTCACCTGCATGTATCTGCGGGAATTGTTCATCTTCAAACAAAGCATTGAATACTAGGTCAGCCTTAATAACACCTTCACCATCATCTTCAAAATTGATAATCTTTGCATTGGGAATGCATGACTTCAAACCAATCATATAATCAATGCTGGTGGTCAAGATATCATTGATGAATACCGTATACTGTTTTTCCTTGCAAATTTGGAAAAGCTCAGCAATACCATTTACAGGCTTTAAGATATGAGTCGTCTTACCAAACACTTTTGGATCTGTCTGATTTGAATCATAATAGATGTCTGGCTTTACATAGAACTCATCTGCAATCTCAAGTGCACGGTAAATATGTCCTATTCCACGCTTATTATTGCCATTCACATAGATGGCAACCTTCTGGGTATTAAGAGACATGGCTGCAACTCGGAGGTCAGCAAAGTTGTCTATATCTACAGCCTCTTGTTCAGACACTTCGTATACATCAACCTTCTTACCTATTCTTGTCTCTGCAGTTACCACAGATGCTTTGGAAACTACAAACGCACCTGTTTCAAGGTAATTGGCGGGCAAGTACTGACGGTTTAAACGCTTCTCATAATTGGGAAATTTCTGGCCATTCTCTTCACGCCATGAAAGGTGTGGTGCATTGATAGCAGAAATACATGTATCCAAATCATTTTCAATGGAATATTTAATGGCTGCATCAAGCGTCTCCTCTTTAAGTGTAGGTGATGTCGGTTGCATTGTTACAACATAATCCCACTTTTCATCCTTAGGAATAGCGTCAAAAATTACCGCATCCAGAGTCACTGCATCACCACAAAGACTTTCATCTCTCCACTTACACTTTGCACCCATCTGCTCTGCAATAATACGAACCTCTGGGGAGTCAGTGCTAATTATCACATCTGTAATCAACTCAGATTTCAACGCATTCTTTATTGAATAATAAATAAGCGGATGTCCATTAATAATACGGATATTCTTGTTCGGAATACCTTTTGATCCTGCACGTGCAGGAATAATTGCTAATATTCTCATTTTTATCTTTATTTATTCTCTAAATAATCTATCTACGGCTTCTTCTCTTACATGAACAGCATCATAGAAATCCTCTCTTACTGTGCCGCGATTGACCATACAGAGAAGCTGAGTTGCTGTGTCTCCAACAAGTGTCAACTTAAGTACAAATAAACTGCTTTTGTTATTGAACTTTAGTGCAGATATTACTTCCTTTAAAGTATTCATCTATTTATATTGGACGGCGCCCTTTGAGGACAAATAATAAAAATCATTGAAGAAATATATATAACAAAGAAACAACATCTTCAATAGTTGGGGAAAAACAAAAATACTTAATTTGCCTTACGACTTGATAGTTATATCACCTTAGCTTTCATCATATTGGTCTGCATTCTGAAAGTATGAAACATTCTTATAGTTTACACATGATCAGAAACTCAACAAAACTATACCCAATACAATTTATTGAAGTTTCATCCTCTTCAAATCTTCCCTATTTTATATTATTTCGTATACTTTCAAAAAGGCAGTTTCATTAGGTACCATGTACCGTACTTCTTTATGAGAATCTCCTAATGGAGTTCCTTTCCTCTAGGTTGGGACGTTCAGACTGTGCGTAAGACCTGAACATTTCCCTTTGCGATTCCAGATGTAAGTAAATCGAAAACTGATAAATTATATCTGTTAAACTAACTCAAAAAATGTATCTGGCTTATTGGGATTGAAGATCTCGTTGCAATACATCACGGTTACCAAATCATCAGTATCTGAGAGATTTATGATGTTATGGGTATAGCCAGGAAGCATGTGAACAGCCTGGATGTGGTCACCATCGACTTCCCACTCCAGCACCTTACCTTCAGGATCGTTGAGGTTGCGCTGCTGAATGAGGCCATGGCCTTTAACAACGATGAACTGTTCGAACTTGGTGTTGTGCCAGTGCTGTCCCTTGGTAATACCGGGCTTAGAGATATTGATGCTCACCTGACCAGCATTGAGCGTGTGTACCAACTCAGTAAAGCTACCGCGGTCATCCACATTCATCTTCAGGGGGAAGGCAGTCTTCTCGTACGGAAGGTAGCTCAGATAAGTGCTATAGAGTTTCTTTGCAAAAGAGTTAGCCGGTATCTCAGGAATCATCAATGTCTTAGGTTGCTCTGCAAAGCTCTTCAAGAGTTCAACTATCTCGCCCAAAGTGACTTTGTGTGTCACCGGGCAATAGCAATACTTGCCGTCTACTTTTGGCAGCACGTCAAGACCTTCAAACTCACAATGCTTCTCCTCGCCTTTCAGACAGGCTATCATTTCATCAACCAGGTCGTCAATGTAGAGCAGCTCCAGTTCAACACTGGGGTCGTTGACCGTATAAGGCAGGTCGTTGGCAAAAGCATTGCAGAATGTAGCTACCGCGCTATTGTAGTTGGGGCGGCACCATTTGCCAAACAAGTTAGGAAAGCGGAACACCAACACCTTAGCACCTGTTTCCTTACCGTACTCCAAGAACAAGTCCTCACCAGCCTTCTTGCTGCGACCATACTCACTATTACCAAAGCGGCCAGTCAGCGATGCTTGCTGGCTGCTGCTCAGCATTACAGGATAGGTATTCTTGTGCTTCTTAAGCGTATCTAACAGCGTTGAAGCAAATCCGAAGTTGCCCTGCATAAACTCCTCCTGGTTCTGTGGTCTGTTCACGCCTGCCAAGTTGAAAACAAAGTCTGCCTCTTTGCACCATGCATCAAGCTCCTCAGAAGTTGAGTCCAAGTCGTACTCATAAACGGCCTCTATGGTCAAACCCGGATGAGTTTTATCCTTACCCGCCAAAATATTCTTTAATGCCCAGCAAAGATTTTTACCCACAAATCCCTTGGCGCCAGTAACTAATATCTTCATATCTACTTTATCTGAAAAACTGGTAATCTTATACAAGATTTGGAATACCGTTGAGCTCGTTTTGAATGTAAGTCAGAGAAGCAATCTTGGCCTTGGTCTCCTCGAGGTTGAGGCGGCGGGTATTGTCAGAGTTGAACTCCTCGATGGTGGCACGCTTCACATCGCCCTCCTTGAAGTACTTATCGTAGTTCAGGTCGCGGTTGTCTGCAGGAACGGCATAGAAGTTACCCATGTCGATAGCCTTGGCAGCCTCCTCCTTGGTCAGCAGCGTCTCGTACATCTTCTCACCATGACGGATACCGATGACCTTGATTTCCTCCTTCTTGCCGCCAAACAACTCACAAACAGCCTCTGCCTGAGTCTGGATAGTACAAGCAGGAGCTTTCTGAACCAAGATGTCACCGTTCTTGCCATTCTCGAAGGCAAAGAGTACCAGGTCAACAGCCTCTTCCAGAGACATGATGAAGCGAGTCATCTTAGGCTCTGTCAGTGTGATGGGGTTACCCTTACGGATCTGGTCAATCCACAGAGGAATAACAGAACCACGGCTGCACATC
>JAEEGL015639691.1_pt1 | contig 11554 bp, 7 predicted proteins | sample 9134231 | NCBI WGS metagenome assembly JAEEGL01 (sample SAMN16246548, study PRJNA631951) | gut metagenome | biome: gut microbiome; feature: rumen; material: fiber-attached | host: Bos | place: Iran: Karaj | collected 2018-10 | reverse complement strand
GTGAATACGAGCGGGAGCACAGGCTCAAGGAGCATCCGCTGAATGACAGCTATCGCGTGAAGCTGTATTTTGAGTTCTGCTATTCTATGCGCAACAAGAATGATCTCATCATAGAGCAGGGGCATCACGGGGCCATTCTTTCCGCCTATGAGCTTATCACGACCGACAGCGATACCGAGCAGGCCATGGACACATACGAGAGCTATTATCTTGCGTACGGTCTTTTCGGCATCTTCATGAAATGGGCAAGGGGCGGTTATGCTGAGTCGGTGCGGGAGATGACGGACATCGTGGTAAAAAGAATACTTGTTAATTCTAAATTTTAAGGTTCAAAAGAAAAGAGCCGATTTCTCGACTCTGATATGTACCCCCTTTCCTGGACAACCAGGGAAGGGGGTACATATCACAGGGTTTGCGGCTTTTTGGTGTCAAAGATGGGATTGTATAAAACGGAGAGTTTGAATTTATTTCATCCGGAAGAGAATGCCCGCATCAGAATGTATTTCCCCTCATCCTTGAGCCACTTTCTCCTGGCCTTGTAGTCCGGCATAGCCGACTCCACCAGCTGCCAGAAGCGTTTTGAGTGGTTCATTTCTATTCTGTGGCACAGCTCGTGCACTATCACATAATCCTGTATTTCCACAGGGGTCAGCATCAAAAGACAATTAAAATTCAAATTCCCGATAGATGAACAGCTGCCCCATCTGGTGCGCTGGTTCCGGATGGTAATACCCCCGTAGTTGATACCAAGTCTGGTAGCGTACTCGCGGACCCTGGGAACAAATTCCTCCCTCATACGGTCTGCCAGTTCGCGTACTTCCTCTATTGTAATCGGCTTTGCTTCAGAAAGATAGTCCTCTTTTTCCTTTTTCCTCTCAATGGCCTTCTTTTGATGATCAAGGATCCACTGATAGCGCTCCCGAAGTACCTCGTTAATAGTACTTTTCGAAGCTCTTTTAGGCGCACGCACAATAACAAGACCATCGGGAGTTATCTCGATACCGATGGTCTTGCGTTGGCTTCGTACTAGCCGATATTCTATTTTAGGTAGATTATCTTGCTGCATTTTCCTTATGAGTGGTTGGAATCCGCTCTTACAACTCCGTGATGATGCCACTTATTGTTGCCACTTTGAGTACGGATGTAGATGGTCTCTCCGATCTGTACGGATTTTATATCCTTCGGAACACTGAATCCGGCATCCTCAAAAATACTTCCGCTGAGGTCAGCTGTCTGGCTGGATCCGCCTGCCTTATTATGAACCAATTTGTAAGGTACGTTATTCTCATCTGTGAATACGGTAAATCCATTAGCCGCGCCGCAATGATCCTTGCGATGGAGTAAATTCTTATTGCCGTCTGCAAAAGGATCAAATCCGCTTTCATTCTCATAAGGAACCTGGCAGGAAATTGCCCAGCATGCTGCCACATACTCATTGGCAACGAACTTTTCTACTGTAGCCAAAGGCTGTGTCCATTTCTTCATATCTCTATCCTCCTGTTAATCTTTCAACAGTTATATTCTTGTATAATATATTTCGGTCTTCACACTAAAATTATAACACGATCCTATGTTTTTTTCATTGTGCATTTGTTTACACTTTTTTGGAGTTTTCTTGTTAAAACCGCCACTTCACAGCTAAATCACAGTCCCCTCAGCTGCTCCCTTGTATAAAGCTTGCCATTGAGATTGATAAGGCCTGTCTGCTTGGCTCCGTCAAGTGCTGCATGGATCACCTTCTCGGAACGGGCATCGCCCACATGATCGTGACCATGAACAACGGCATTAGTAACGGCGCTCTGTATACTTTGAGCCGATGATGAACTCCTTTTCACAGTTCCCTTATCTCTTCCCTTTTTCTTGCTTTGAACTGACACTGCGATCAGTATTACTGCAATAACTATGATAATATCAAACAGCTCTGCCATATGGATACCAGCCTTTCGTTTTTTCTTTATTTTACCAAATCTCATGGTTTTTTACCAATTAGGCCGGCATTTTTTTTCTTTATCTATCATTTGTGCTCATTGTCGTTTAAAACAGACCGTAGTATAATGTGCGGGCACGCCTAAATGGTCATGCATAAAACAAACGACAAGTCATACGCGACTTCATGGATAAAACACGCAGTCTTCAAGGAGGAAATAAAATGGGAAATACGATACTTAAGGCCGATATCGAAAATCTTCTTGCCAAGGACGGAGACATCTTTACGCTCATCGCGCCTGAAGAAGCTAATGCACTTAAGCGAATGATCTTTGCCAACAAGACCAAATGGACCAAGATCTCTGCTCTGCCCGATATGGTTTATAAAGAGTTCGAAACAAAGATGCGTCAGGACTGCATCGTGTCTGAGATCAAACTCATCAATCCGCCTGCTGCCGGCCCTCACATCCTTTATGAGGAGCGCGGGAGCCGTATGTATATCAAAATCTCTGATAGCCAGAGCCCACGTGGGATCCTTCATTATCGCAAGTGTCTTGCGGTAGTTGGATACTTTGCCGGCATCAAGGGCAAAGTCATCGATCCTGCATTAAACAAAGGCAACTACAATTTTTCTGATGAGGACTGGATCCGCATCTCCATCGCTGCCAGATACTGCCTGATGCCTGCCAAGTTCATCCAGAAGGTACTTCTCATGACCCAGATGTATGATGAATCAAATAACACTGCCAGGAGCAAGTCCTTTAAGGAAAGCTTTATTGATAATATGGTCTTCCAGACCAAGCTCCCTGAATGGGTTGTAATGAGCAGACTTTATGAGCACGCTTATAACAGCGAAGAGATCGCTGCCATCTTCCCCAAGAAGAGCATCGAGGAACTCATTGATTTCTACAAAGAAAACGAGCACTACGCTGATGTAGTAGCTTAGTATTATCAAAGAGGCACGCCGCCCGGGACCTCCCTTGGAGAGCCCTCCAGAGCGTGCCTCTTTTTTATAGCAGTGTCTTTAACGACTTACTCGTACAAAACCGTATTTTGACCGATACTGTCCAGGGCATAATAGCTGTCGAGATATTTGTCAAGCTTAGCCTTGGTTATTTTTTTGCCGTTTTTCGTATACTTCTTTTTGCTGTAATCATAAACATACTTGGTTCCGGTCTTGAGTTTGCCTGCCTTGGTAAGGGTGTAGGTGATGACTGCACCTGAGTATGCCGATCCGGAAACCTTTACAACGATCCCCTTGCCGCTCTTGGGAACACGGATATCACTGACTCCGCCGAGAGTCTTTTCGCCTGCGTCTGTCTTAACAAGCTTTGCGGTATTTTTAAGAGCATCATAGCGATATACCAAAACCTCTGCGCGGTTAAAATGACGGAAGTACAAAAGTTCCGGGACGTTGTCTCCGTTGATGTCCTTGAAGATGCAGGAAATGCTCAGGGTCTCGTACTTTTTCTTATCTGACTTTGCAAGAGCACGAGCCTTTTTTGTAAGTGCATTTCTGGCGTCATAGGCAGTATGCGCTGCCTCCATCTGATCATCAACTTCTTTTTTTGTGATGGAACCCTCAGTGTCGGATCCTGCAACTCCGCCCTTGGTAGCGGAAACAAAGACCATGATACTGCCGTAATCTTCCTCGGTAGGAAGCTCGATCATCACTGAGGTTTGATCAGCATTGACGTGACAGAATTCAAACTTCCTGTCCGCATCATTGTACTCAAAGGTGTAATTGATGTTGTAGCCCTCGGAACCCTCTACCGGATCCCAGTAAACAACGAGATTCTCGATACCTTCATTGTTTACATAAACTTCAAAACCCACATTGTGAGGAGGTGCGATCACCGGTGCCTCATTTTCTGTATCTGCAGCATAGGTAGTCACCGGCACAAAAGCACCTGACACTACAACAGCCGCAGCAAGTAGAAGGGAAATTCCTTTTTTAACCATATTCTTCATATCAGACTCCTTACTTTGCTGTAAAAATCGTGCTTTCCAGTCTTCCTGCACCCTGCCATGTGCACCTGTTCTTTGAATTCGCCGAATAGAAGATCAACTGGCCGGGATTATCTTTATTCTCAAGATTTACGCTCGTGCCATTGTCCGTAAGCGTCCATGCGGTGTACGTAAGGGTGTTGTCTGCAAATTTACCTGTCATGACAAATGTGCCCGTCTCGCCGGTAGTTGCGTTTGAATATGTAATGGTTGCCTTACCCTCATCCTTTACGGAAGTTGACTCCACAACCATTGTGTACACAGTGCCGGAACTATCTGCCATGCTTTCATAACGTCCAACAAATGCACTTATTGCGGGAGTGTTATCTACAGGAGTTGCTGCCTTTGTAATAGTTATCGTACATCTTGCTACCTTGCTTCCTGCGGAAACACTGATATAAGCAGTACCCACAGATCTGAAGGTTACAAGTCCGGCACTGGTTACGCTGGCAACAGAAGAATTACTTGAGGACCAGATCGCGTTGACAGTATAGTCTCCGTTAGTCGTCACCTTTGCTACGAGCTGCTCAGTTTTTCCAAGATCCGCCTCGGTCTTTGAGATGGAAGTCTTATTAAGGCTAAGGGCAGTTACTCCAACAAAGAGATTAGCTGTGGCCTGTGTATTCTTGAAGTTGTTGGTATCAATCCCTGTGATCTGGATCGTGTAGTTAGTCTCATCATAAACGTAACTGTTGAGATTCAGGATATAAGACTTACCGCCGTTGGTGTAGCTTGCGGAATTAACGGTGTTATAAGTCGAGCTGTATACCGTAAAGTTATTGCGGGTAAGATTGTAATCAGCATAGGCCAGATTTACCTGGATCGACGTAAGCGAAAGTCTGGTTACGGACTTAATACTCTGTGTGGGTCTGTTATCAACCATGCTTGCTATAGCCTGTGAATATCTGATACCTCTTGAATCATAAGCAAGTGCATTGACGGTCTGACCTGACTTGTTAAGGATAACAGTTGTCACTGCAAGACCGTTTGCACACTCGATACGAACCTTGGAAGTATTAAGTGTTACGCGGGTTGAATTGTTGACATCACTGTTCAGGTCGATAAATGTTTCCCTGGATGAATTACCGGCAACAGTTACGTCTGCTCCGTCTGTAATGCGAACCGTTCCGATCTGTGATGATCCGTTCTCCGTAAATGTTCCTGTTACATAATTGGAAGAAACAGTTACAACACTTACTGAAGAGTTGCCAGCACTTGTAACGTTGACATAAGTACGGCTTCCGGAATAACGGTTATTTCTATTGATATTAACTGAGGTAACCCTTGCACTGTCTGTAGTTCCGATACTGAGGGTTCCGCCCATGTCAGTTGCCTCGATGGTTCCGATAGCTGATGTTCCTGCCACATTGATACCAAGGGTATTGGATGTGGATAAGACCGAATCCGGACTCAGTGAGATCTTGGAAACTGCAGATGAACCCTTTACGGAAAGGTTAACCGAAGTCGCTCCAGTAACATTAAGATTTCCAAGAACGCCGGCTGTCAGGTCAACACTGCTGGTTCCTGTTGCATTTCCTGCAAAGGTAATGGAGGAAACGTCATATCCGAGATTCAGGTTGAGCTTAACAGCCCTGGGAGAAGTAACCGTAATGTTGTTTCCCTTGGCTCTCTCATACCAGTTGTTTGAATTGCTGTCTGCGATGGTAACACTCTTGAAAACACCGTAGTTTTCGATTGTTGCATTAGGAGCGCTTACAACAAGAGCTACCTTGGAATATGTTCCATTGGGGATGGTGATACGTCCGCCTGCTGAGGTTGAAAGAGTAACCTTGCTGGCTCCGCCACTCCTTAAGATGTTCTCCAGTTCTACCTGTGTTGAAACCGTCTTGTTGGCAAGACCTGTAACACTTACTGTGGCCTGAACATCAAAGGTGTCACCGTCGGAAAGGGCATTGGCCCCAAGCTCAACAGTGGCGGTAATTGTTGCCGTACCGATGGTAGATCCTGCAATAACCACACCGTTGTTATTGACTGTTGCAACGGCAGTATTGCTGGATGAATATGAAATGCGTGCCTTAGAATTGACATTAGACAATCTGACCTGAGTATACTCTCCCTCAGTAAGGCTTGTCCTGTCCAGGGTAGCCTTCATCTCCGGAACAGTAACTCTGGTCTTTATTGTGAAGTTCTTTGTTGTATTTCCTTTTTTTGCTCTGATGACTGTCTTGATCGTAGCTCTTCCTGCATCAAAAGCAAAGATCTTGATCTTGTTCTTATACGGAACAACATCTGCTACAGTTTCCTCAGTGGACAAGGATTCAACGCTAAGGATCTTGTAGCCGTTTTTATTGATGGTAAAGGTCTTCGCGGCCCCCACAAGGATCTTCGCTGATGTACTGAGAGTCGGTTTTGCTGCCGCCTCTGATTTGAAGGACATCCCCGGCATCAAGCCAAAAACCATGACAAATGCCAGAAAAACTGCAATGCCTCTTTTTAAATGTTTCATTTCAAATACCTCCGTGTTCGGTTTTCACCGTATAATTACTCACGAAGTGTACTTTAACACCGGCTGTCCTACAAAATGTCTTCTATTCCGGAAAATGCTTTGATACCTGTTTTCCTAGTTTTTCTTGTCAAAAAATACTACTGAACCATCATAGGTTTCTTCTATAAACTTTTTGATGGCATCAGACCTGAGGACTGCCACCAATGCTTTTATCTTGTCAGACTCCTCGTTGCCGGCATAAACTCCGATAATATTGACATAGGTCTTTGCCGCAACAGAGTCGCTGGATTCACGCGCAAGGGCATCCTTTCCAACAGAATAACCGGCCGCGAGGGCATAGTTACCGTTTAGGATCATATAGTCAACATCCCCCACAGCCTCTGCAACATGAGAAGCCTCCAGTTCAACAATTTCAAGGTTGTAGGGATTATCTTTGATATCATCTACGGACGAACCCAAAGATGAACTGTCATCAAGGGTTATAAGCCCATTATCCTGAAGAAGCAGAAGGGCTCTGCCCTTATTGGAAGGATCCCCGGGTATTGCGATCCTGTCACCCTCTGCTACGTCTTCCAGGGACTTTTTCCGGGCCGGATAGATACCAAAGGGCTCATAATGGATGTCTCCTGCGTCAACGATATGGGCGTTATGCTCCTGATTAAAACTCTCAATATAAGGAACGTGGACCGCATAGTTAGCATCAAACTCGCCGGACTCAACAACAAGATTCGGTGTCTCGTAATCGTCAAACTCCTCTATCTCAAGCATGTAATCGTACTCACCAAGGATCTTGGCAGCCTCTGCAAGGATCTGGGCGTGAGGAACAGGCGAAGCCGCTACTTTGATAACCTCGCCATGGCCCGGTTTGATGTCTGCCAGATCGGCGGTTGATACCGAATTTTCTCCGCCTCCCTCTACTACCAAAGTCTCCTCATATTCAGCACCAAAAGTGTCGATCAGAGTCGCCTCGTAATCTGCATGGAAAAAGTTTTCATTACCAAGGGCTCGTATCTCTTCATTGAGCCATTCAAGAAGTGTACTGTTGCCCTTGGAAACAGCAGCAGCTATAGTGTCCTTGCCTCCTATAGCCGGGATGCCTACCTTATATCCCCTATTCTCCTGTGCGAATTTGATAACATCCGTATTGTCGCTTACCCACGCCACACCGGTACCGTTTTTAAAAGCGTCCATGGCCTCGGAACGAGACTCAAAACTCTGAAGTTTGATGTCGGGATTATTCTTTTTTAAATATGTCTCACCCATGGTTCCGGCAATTACAACCACCTCGTCATCAGCCGTTATCTGGTTGAGACCCTTGATCACATTGGTTTCTCTGGAAACGACTCCCAAAGAAACATTCATATAAGGAAGGGCAAAGTCCACCTTTTGAGCACGCTCATCCGTAACCGTAAAGTTTGCGATGACAATATCAACCTTACCGGTCTCCAGGTTACTTATCCTTCCGAAGATGTCGGTGGTGATGTAGTTGATATTAACACCCAGATCTCTTCCTATCCTCTCGGCGTAATAAATATCATATCCCTGATATTCTCCCTTTTCATCTATATAACAAAAGGGCTTTTTATCGGAATAAACACCAATATTGATGGTGCCACTCTCCTTGATCTCATCAAGGGTCCTGAAAACACCTGTCTCCTGTTTGGGCACCACAGTCTCGGAAGGTGAACTGCGATCAAGACCGCAGGCGGTAAGGTTGCCGAGACACAATATCAGCGAAAGAACGCCGGATAAAAGATTACGGAGGTTATTATTGTGCATAGATGTTCCTTTCCCTGTAATAACTTGGGTAAGCCTTATGTCATTCACCCTGCTCCCTGCTCTTCCCTCGGGATGACAAGGTATAGTTACATGTCTGTAAGACTGAGATTCTTGATATTGCGCATTGCAAACTGATTAAGAAGTATGCTCATAGCCGCAGTAATGACAGCCGCAAGCACCCAGCCCGGGATGCTTATGCTTCGGATAAGCTGTATATGAGGCTGCTCCAGCGATCGGATGATCTTGTAAGCCATGCCGCCACCCAGGGCAAAGCCCAGAAGTATGCCCACAGCTGTGGTTATATATGTCTCTGTGGACACATAACGCTTAACCTCTTTTATGGTAAAACCATTGATGCGCATGATGGTAAGTTCCCTCTTTTTCTGGAGCAGGTACATATTGGCCAGATTGAGAAGGACAAAAAGTGCCATCATGGCAGCCATGATTATCAGGCCTACAATAAGCGCATTGAGGATTGTGGAGATGGAAGCAAAAAGTGCTCTGGATGTATCCGAACGTCCCAGGCTGTTATAGCCCTTGATCTCCTTGAGATCCGCCTTGAGATCCTCCATCTTCTCAGGATCAACCTTGACCAGATATCTGTTGTTTCTGACATCCTCTCCAAAGAGCTTTTCATATGCACTGTGGGACATGACCATGGTACGTCCCGTGTAGTTATTAAAAATGCCGCTGACAGTTACGGTATGCTCCTTGGAATTGGAATCATATACCGTAAACTCATCTCCTACCTTAAGGTTGTAGGTTTCTGCCAAACGCTTCTGGATAAGGATCCCGGTATCCGGAAGAGAAAGTCCGACACCGGACTTGGCATCCTGAAGTGAATAAAAATCAGTATACCTGTTGTCATCGGCTACCGCCAACTGACCTATCTCCATGGAATCCGTAACATTATAGGTCAAAAAACTGTTATAAATAGGATAATACTCCAGTCCCCACTCATTCAGTACCTGCTCGATATCATGCTCAACATTACCGGAAGCCTGAGGATTGTAATTCAGGTTGAGATCATACTTAACGATCTGTCCATACTGGATATCCATTACGCCATCAACAGAAAACTTCAGTGTAAATCCGATTACCAAAAGTGCGCAGCAACCTGCTACAGATACTACAGTAACGGCAACACGCCTCAGGTCCGTAATCATATTTGAAATTATAAGTCCGGTATAAAGAGAACCACCGCTCTTTCCGCTCTTACGCTTCTTTGGCTTGGGGGTATCCTCCTTCATGAGGGATATCGCCGTTGACGAAAGGAGTTTGGAGGTTGCTATATAAACCGCACCTACTGCTATCACAAGTCCGAATACGGTTACAATACATGTCAGGATCGGAACCAGGGTTCCCGGCACTTGTCCCATAACATACATATTGGCATAGCCCGAAAGCACCGCCCACTGAAGAACACCATCCGCCAAAAGCACACCAAGCAAAACTCCCAGCGCTCCGCTTGAAAGGCCGAAAGTCAGATACTTGGCAAAGATCTCCCTGTTATAAAGGCCCAAAGCCTTGGTCGCACCTACCAGAGATCGCTGCTCATCTACCATACGGCCGATAGTCGCGTAGCAGACCATTGCTCCTACCAGGATAAAGAGTAAGGAGAAGGTCATGCCAAGAGAAGAAAGATTGCCTGCTACCATGTTAAGATCAACATATGCCGCGTTGGATCTTCTGTCAAAGGTAAACCACTTGCACTTCTCGAGATTTTCAAGTTTTTCCTTTGAAGTGGTGAGTTCCTCCTGTCCGTTGCGGATCTGAGTTACACCGTCATTATACTCCCGTTCCTTCTCGGCTATTGTGGCTCTGGCTTCCGAAAGTTTTTTGCTTGAATCTTCGTACTCCTTAAGTCCGTCTTCGTACTTGGCCTTGGCTTTTTCGTACTTTTTAACTCCGGCGTTATACTCCTTGAGTCCCTTTTTGTACTTTTTGAGTCCTGCCTGATACTGCTTCTGTCCCTTTTTATAATCGGAAAGACCTTTTTCGTACTTAGCCTTACCCTTGTTATAATCCTTAAGACCCTTTTTATACTTTTTAACTCCGGCCTTGTACTTTTTCAGACCCGCCTTGTATTTTTTGACACCGTCCTTGTACTGCTTTTTGCCTTCCTCGTACCGCTTAAGTCCGTCTTCGTACTTAGCTTTACCGTCCTCCAGCTTCTTAAGGCCTTCTTCGTAGTCCTTTTCTCCCTGTTCGTATTCCTTAAGGGCCTTGTCGTATTTATCCTTGCCCTCTTTATACTTTTTCTTTCCCTCTTCGTATTCTTTGAGTCCCTTTTCGTACTTTCTCTGACCTTCCTCGTAATCTCTCTTTTTCTTATTGTATTCTTTTACTCCGTCGTCATACTTCTTTTTTGCTGTAAGATATGTGCCATGCTGATCATTCCACAACGTGATGGATCCCGAAAGAGAGGACATGGCATCCTCTGCAGTCTTATAGTCCGGATCCTTTTTGGCTCTGGCAACTATGTCATCAGCCCGGGCTCCGGTAGTTCCATGGTTGGCCAGCATGGTCCTCATATTCTTTTCCAGAGACTGGTTAAGGACTAAAGTATCCTCTGTAGTTAATTCGATAGTCTGCGTAATTGAAACGTTGGTATCAGCATCACAGGTCACGCCGTAATCCGGTGCCCATTCCAGTTTTGCGTACTCCTCCTCGGTCATATTATCCTTGAGAAGTTCCTTGACTGTGGACCGAACGGTGTTTTTGGTGGTCATGATCTGAGTATAGGCCTCTTCCAGCTGCGTCTTACCGGAATCTAACTGGGCTTTGGCATTATCCAGAGTGGTTTTTCCTGCATCCAGAGCTTTCTTGGCTGCGTCCAGTTTTTTCTTGCCATCTGCCAGCTCCTTCTCAGCCTTATCCAGCTTTTCCTTGGCCTTTTGGAGTTCTTCCTTTTTCTCCTCCAGCTCCTTTTTGGCGTCATCCAGCTCTTTTCTGGCATCCTCCAGTTTTTTCGTTCCCTCTTCTATCTGCTTCTTGCCGTCTTCCAACTGCTTTTTGCCGTCTGCCAGTTCCTTTTTGCCGTCTGCCAGTTCTTTCTTGCCATCGGCCAGCTGCTTTTTTGTCTTTTCAAGCTTCGCCTTGCCCTTTTTCAGTTTTGTCTCAGCAGTCTTAAGTTTCTTCTTACCATCAGCCAGCTGCTTTTTACCATCGGCCAATTCCTTTTTACCGTCAGCCAGTTTTGCCTCGGCTTCCGCCAGTTCCTTTTTGCCGTCGGCCAGTTTCTGCTCTCCCTCAGCCAACTGCTTTTTTGCATCCTCAAGCTGAGTTTCTCCGTCATCCAGCTTTTTCTGGGCTGCCTCGATCTCCTCATGCTTTCCGTCAAGTTCTGAACGGGCGGATGCCAGTTTTGCCCTT
>JAEEGL015372571.1_pt1 | contig 11554 bp, 10 predicted proteins | sample 9134231 | NCBI WGS metagenome assembly JAEEGL01 (sample SAMN16246548, study PRJNA631951) | gut metagenome | biome: gut microbiome; feature: rumen; material: fiber-attached | host: Bos | place: Iran: Karaj | collected 2018-10 | reverse complement strand
TTATTCGTGCGTGCTGCCCAATTCGCTGCGCGTTTACGTGATCCCGAAGCCCGGCTTTTCAAAGGCTTTCGCCTGCTTCGGTACGAAATACGGCGGCTCCGACGTCCGCTTTATGCAGGGCGGAGAGTGGAAAGACACTCCCGCGGGGATAGCGCATTTTCTCGAGCACAAGATGTTCGACATGCCGGAAGGCGAGAACGCCCTTTCCGTGCTCGCGGCAAACGGCGCCGAGCCGAACGCCTTTACCGGAAACGGGGAGACGGTATATCACTTCCAGAGCACTGAAAAATTCTATGAGAATCTCGAGATGCTCCTGCGCTTCGTTTCAACTCCGTATTTCACGCCCGAGAGCGTGGCTAAGGAGCAGGGCATAATAGGGCAGGAGATAATGATGATAGAGGACAGCCCCGCTCACAGGAACTACATGAATCTCCTGGGCTGCCTTTACGAGCACAACCCCGCGAGGACTTCCGTGGCCGGAAGCGTCGAAAGCATAGCGCAGATATCCGCCGAAACGCTTTACGAGTGCTACAGCACCTTTTACGTTCCGGCAAACATGGCGCTTTGCGCCGCTGGCGATATCGACCCCGAAAGGATAGCGGAAACGGCGGAGCGGATACTGCCGAAGGAGCCGGGGCAGAGAGATATTAAAAGAGATTACGGAGAGGGAGAATCCCTTGCCGCCGTTACCGGATACAAAGCGGAGAAGATGGAGGTGGCGGCGCCGCTGTTCCTGCTCGGGACGAAGCTGCCCGTGCCTGAAAACGGAAAAGAGGCCAGAGAACTCACCATTCTCTCGAATCTTGCGTGCAGAGCGATGGCCGGCGCTTCGTCGCCGCTCTATTCCCGGCTTTATTCGCAGGGCCTTATAAACAAAAGCTTTTACGGAGAGACCGATAACATCCCCGGCGCGGCGACGCTGATCTTCAGCGGCGAGAGCTCTGAGCCGGAAAAGGTGCGCGACGCGATACTCGCGGAGGCGGAAAGGATCAAAAAGGAGGGCTTCGCGCCGGGGTATCTGCAGCGCATAAAAAAGAGCATGACGGGAGAAATGCTGAGGACTCTCGATTCTCCGGAGGATATCTGCTGCAGCTGCGCGGAAGGAGCATTCTTCGGATATGATCCGTTTGAAGATACGGAGGCTCTGATGAGCGTTACGGAGGAAGAAACGGCAAGGTTTATAGCGGAGAGGATCACGCCCGAGGCGGCGGCGCTTTCCGTGATAGAACACATGTAAGAAAGGAAGCGGAAAGCCATGGATATGAGCAAAGCGATAATATCGTTCCCGATGTTCGGGAAGAATTTCAAGCTCAACCCGAGCGCGGATTTTACGCTCTTCAACAGAACTTATTACTGGTACGGGATAATAATAGCGTTCGGGGCGCTGCTGGCGCTCCTCTATATGATGAAGGCCAGCAAGCGCTTCGGCTTCAAGCGCGAAAACGCCATAGATTTCCTGCTCGCGGCATTGATACCCGGAATAATAGGCGCAAGGCTCTATTACTGCGTGTTTTACCGCAACGAGGCGGGAATCAACCCCTATTTTCAGAACCCGGCGACCATCCTCCACATCTGGAAGGGCGGCCTGGCCATTTACGGCGGCATCATTTTCGGCGTGCTGGGGCTCATCATATACGCCAAAAAGAAAAAGTTTCCCGTTCCCGCAGTTCTTGATCTGAGCGCGATGGGCGTGCTGATAGGCCAGTGCGTGGGAAGATGGGGCAATTTCATCAACCGCGAGGCGTACGGCATAAGCACGGACAATCTGGGCGCCTACATAGACACGACGGTGCCCTGGCGCATGGGTCTAACGCTGGACGGGACCACGTACTACGTGCATCCCACGTTCCTTTACGAGTCGCTCTGGAATCTCGTCGGCTTCATACTGCTTCACTTTTTCTCAAAGAAGCGCAAGTATGACGGGCAGGTGTTCGTCCTCTATATAGGCTGGTACGGTCTCGGGCGAATGATGATAGAGGGGCTCAGAAACGACAGTCTCATGCTCGGAAGCATGAGAGTGTCCAAGCTCCTGGCCGCTATACTGCTTATAGCGGCGGTGATAATCCTTCTCTACAACTGGCTTTTCAAAAAGCACGACAGCTCAGAGCTGTACGTGAACCGCGCGGCCTGTGCAACTGAAGGCGCGGAGGCGGAGGAGACCGCCGAAGCAGATGAAGCTGGCGCCGAAGATGAGCCTGAGGAGAGCGGCGAAGAAGAGGAAGCTCGGGAGCCTGAGCCGGATGAAAGCGGCGCAGAGGATGAGGATATCGGGTAGAGCCCGACGGAGAGAAACAACAGGTAAAAAAACGGACTGCGTTTAAGCCGCAAGGCAAAAACGCAGTCCGCTGTTTTAATGCGAAAAAGTTAAAAAAACTCTACACATCGGCATCAATTTGTGATAAAATATATAAATGAATAAACTAAGGAGCATATGCGCAAATGCAAGCACGTCATATCCTGAGAAGAATACTTGCCGCGTCTGCCGCCATCGTCATGCTGTGCATGTTCTCCGGCTGCCTTACCTCGGGCGTGGAGGAGCTATACAGCCTTCCGGAGCCCTCGGAGGCATACCTTGCGCTGAGGAAGGAGATAAACTCCATCCTGAGCTCCGGAGCGGAGTATTCATCTCCCGTTTCGGGCGAGAACAGGCAGCCCGTCCAGCTCAGCGATATCGACGGCGACGGAGTGAACGAGGCCGTGGCCTTTTTCAAGATACCGGGCGAAAAGTCGCTTAAGATATACGTTTTCCGCGCGGCGGAGGAAGGATACGAAGAAGCCGCGCTCATAGAAGGCGACGGCACCTCCATAGAGAGCGTCAGCTATACAGACCTGAGCGGCGACGGCTGCAGGGAAATGATAGTCGGCTGGAAGATGAGCGGCGGCGTGCAGATGCTCGGCGTGTATTCGCTGAGAGATTACGAAGTGACCGCGGAGCTGCTCACGGCGTATACGAACTATGTCGCGAGCGATCTTGACGGCGACGGAGTCAGAGACCTTACCGTAGTTCGTTACGACAGGGCGGCGATGAGCGGCTCGGCCGAGGCCTATTTCCTGCGCGAGAGCACAGGCATGGACAGCAGCTCCGCCAGACTGTCGCCGACCCTGGAGTCGATAGACCGCATACGCACCACAAAGCTAACCGACGGCACGGCTGCGATATTCGTGGAGGGGCTCTGCGGAAACAGCAGCCTGCTCACGGACGTGCTCGCCATGAAGGACGGAGTACTGCAGAACATATCCGCCGACCCGGAAACGGGCGTGAGCCAGGATACGGTAAGGGCGTATTCCGTATACTCCGGCGACATAGATTCCAACGGCTGCCTCGATATACCGGAGGTGCAGACCCTGCCCGCTCCGGAAACGGCGACGGCCTACAGGATAATAAACTGGTACGATTATTACTCCTCCGGAAGAAGAAAAAGAACTGTTTCCACTTACCACAATTACTCCGACGGCTGGTATCTGGTGCTGCCGGATTCCTGGACCTCCGTAATGACGCTGAGCAGAGACGATTCCGTGCCGGGCGAGAGATCGATGATATTCTCAGTCTGGAACGGCGAGGAGGAGCCTGCGCAGGATTTCCTGATAATATCGGCGCTCACGGGCTCAAACCGCTATTCGAAGGCGGAGCAGGACGAGAGATTCGTACTCAAGGAAACGAGCGACGCAGTTTATACCGCAACGATACTGCTGGATAAATCACAGTGGAGATATGCGCAGAGCAGGGAAGAATTGATCGCCGGCTTCGGGATAATCTATTCCGAATGGCTTAACGGTACGACCTGAAATAACAGACAAAGGAGAAACGTTATGAGGAAAGTGCTTATACTGGAAGACGAGTCAAGCATTCGCAGCTTCGTTGTAATAAACCTTAAGCGCGCGGGATATGAGCCGATAGAGGCGGAAACCGGCGCTCAGGCGTTCGAGCAGATAAAGCTCAACCCCGATATAGGGGTGGCTCTTCTGGACATAATGCTCCCCGATACAGACGGCTTCGAGGTCTGCCGGAGGATACGCGCGTCCGACCCGAAGATGGGCATAATCATGCTCACCGCGCGCACGCAGGAGATGGACAAGATAACCGGCCTCATGACAGGCGCGGACGATTATATCACCAAGCCCTTCTCGCCGGCGGAGCTGACGGCGAGGATAGATTCGCTCTACAGGCGCATCGGCGGGGACGGCGCTATGGATTCAGGCGAGATAAAAAGCGGCCCGTTCGTTCTCAACACGCGCAACCGCACGCTCGAAAAAGCCGGGCAGAGGATAAAGCTCACGCAGGTGGAGTATTCCATGATGAAGCTTTTCATGGAAAACCCGGGCAAGGCCCTTTCCCGCGAGGATATACTCAACGCCGTATGGGGCAAGGGCTATTTCGGAGAGCTGAAGATAGTAGACGTAAACGTAAGAAGGCTCAGGCTGAAGATAGAGGACGACGCCACGAGCCCCGCATATATAACCACTGTGTGGGGATACGGCTACAAATGGGGGTTCTGATTTTTGAGCAAGCACGGAGGCATACGCAGAAGATGGCTGCGCAATAATGTGCTGCTGATGGCGCTGGCCGTTATAGCGGGAGTGTTTATATTTTCACTTTATTCCGCCAGATACTACGTTTCCGCCGTGCAGAGGGATCTCGAGCGCAAGGCTCAGACGGCTACGGATTTTTTCGCGAACTATCTGGCCGTGAACTATGCCGAGTACTACCAGAGCGCGTATAAGCTCACCGAGGAGTTCGACGAAAAGGACAAGCTCGAGCTCCAGTTCGTGGACGTGAGCGGGAAGATACAGATCTCTTCCTACGGCCTTACGGCAGGCGGCAGCCCCGGAACGCCCGATATAACCGGAGCTCTCGATACTCGCCGCATGACGGCATGGACGGGCAACAGCCCTTCGACCGGGGAGAGGATAATGGCCGTATCAAGCCCGCTTATATATAAAAACGGGCAGCTCATAGGCGTTATGCGCTACGTGACCAGCCTCAGGGTAGTGGATTCCGCGGTGCTCAGAAGCATCGGGACGGCGGCGCTGGTCGGCGTTCTGGTCCTTGCGATAGAGATACTTACGGGAGTGTATTTCCTGCGCTCGATAGTCGCGCCGATAGGCGAGATAACGGGCACCGCGCGGCATATAGCCGACGGCGGCTACGGAGTGACGATAGACAAGAAATTCAACGACGAAATAGGCGAGATGGCGGATGCCATCACCGATATGTCGGTAAAAATAGCGCAGTCGGAGAAAATAAAATCCGAGTTCATCTCCTCCATATCCCATGAGCTGCGCACTCCGCTGACGGCCATAAGCGGCTGGGGCGAAACGCTTTATGAGCAGGAGAATCTGCCCGACGATACCAGAAAGGGCATAAACATAATAATCAAAGAAGCAAGACGCCTTACGACGATGGTCGAGGGCCTTCTCGAATTCACCAGGATAGAGGACGGCCGCTTCACTCTCAACGTCAAGAAAATAGATATAAGCGAAGAGCTCGAGGAATCGATCTTCACCTACGGCGAGATACTCAGGCAGGAGAATATGGAGCTTGAGTACGTACCGTACGACGGCGATATGCCGCTCATCAACGGAGACGGCGAGAGGCTGCGCCAGGTATTCCTCAATATTCTGGATAACGCCGCGAAATACGGCAAAACGGGAAAACGCATAGTCGTTACCATCGGGCTTGAGCCCGATTGGGTGGTAATCAGCGTGCGCGATTTCGGGCGCGGGATACCGCCGGAGGAGCTGCCGAACGTGAAGCTGAAGTTCTACAAGGGCAGCTCAAAGGAACGCGGAAGCGGAATAGGTCTTTCCGTGTGCGACGAGATAGTTAGGCTGCACAAGGGGCAGCTTATAATAGAGAATGCCGAAGGCGGCGGGGTGCTCGTTACCGTAAAGCTGCCGACCGACGAGGCAAAGCAGTAAGAAAGGCAGAAAATGACGAAAAAAGAACAGAGTTTCAAGACGAGCATAGGCGGCCAGGCGCTGATAGAGGGCATCTACATGCGCGGCCCGAAGAAAGCGGCCACGGTGGTGCGCTCGCCGGAGGGGCTCGTTGAAAAAATAGAAGAAACGAAGCTTCCGAAGGACCGCTGCAAGCTCTGGGGCGTGCCGTTTATCAGAGGCTCGGCAAACTTCATTTCGAGCATGGTAAGCGGAGTGAAGTCTCTGAATTATTCCGCAGAGGTGGCTATGGGCGGCATAGAGGAAGAGGAAACGGGCTTCGAGCGCTGGCTGAACGGTAAGTTCGGCGAAGAAAAGGCGGATAAATTCTTCGTGGGTATAGCCGTAGTCCTCGGAATAGTTTTGGCAGTGGCCCTTTTTATGCTCCTGCCCACGCTGCTGACGGGGGTACTGAATAAAGTCATAGAAAACCGCTGGATAAAAAATCTCATCGAGGGCCTTATCCGCATAGCCATTTTCCTGGCGTATATATCCCTGATGCGGCTGACCAAGGATATAAAGCGGCTTTTCATGTACCACGGAGCTGAGCACAAAACGATATATTGCTATGAGAACGGCCTTGAGCTCACGGTGGATAACGTGAGGATACAGAAAAAAGAGCATCCGCGCTGCGGCACGAGCTTTCTTTTCATAGTAATGATAATCAGCATCCTTGTTTTTTCGGTCATAAGCTGGTCTAACGTATGGGTGCGCATGGGGCTGAGGATACTTATGCTGCCCATAGTGGTCGGCATAAGCTACGAAGTGATAAGGTGGACGGGAAGGCACGACAATATCCTTTCGAGAGTCCTTTCCATGCCCGGCAAGGGCATCCAGAAGCTTACCACCGCGGAGCCCGACGATTCCATGATAGAAGTCGCCATAGCGGCCATGAAGCACGTTATCCCCGAGGAGAAGGGAACGGACAGGTGGTGATGTGCCTTGCCGCGAACTTATAACGACGTATATATGGAAATGCGCCACGCCCTGAAGGCGGAGGGAATTCAGGCCTTCGCTCTCGAGGCGCTGCTCATGGCAGCATACGCGGCCGGGCGCAGCAGGGAGACCTTCCTGCGTGACGCAAGGCTTTACTGCGGAGAGGATTTTGAGAAAAAAGCGAAGGCTCTGCTTGAAAGACGGATAGCCGGAGAGCCCGTCGCTTATATAACGGGAGCGTGGGAGTTCATGGGCATGGAGCTGGAGATAACTCCCGCCGTGCTTATCCCGCGCGCGGATACCGAGACGCTCGTGGAGCAGACGATGGAAACTGCGAAAAGGCGCCGCTATCCCGCGCCGATAAGGATCCTCGATCTCTGTGCGGGGAGCGGATGCATCGGCATAGCGCTCACGGCTATGCTGCCGGGCAGCAAGGCGATACTCGCCGATATAAGCGAGGGCGCGCTGCACGTATGCAGGGCAAACGTAGTAAAAAACAAGCTGACCGGAAGAGTGATATGCATGCAGGCGGACGCGCTGCGCCGCCCGGCCGTGATACTCGGGAAGTTCGATATGATAGTGTCCAATCCGCCGTATGTCAAAACGGCCGAGCTTCGCGGGCTCGACAGCTCGGTCATCGAGTACGAGCCGGTGACCGCGCTCGACGGAGGAGAGGACGGGCTCGAGTTCTACAGGGCCATAACGGAATACTGGAAGGATGCCTTAAAGCCCGGCGGGGCAATGCTCTTCGAATGCGGAGAAGGCCAGGCGGACGAAATCGAAAAAATGCTCGCCGCAACGGGTTTTGAGGATATAAAGAGAAGCAAAGATACGCTCGGGATCGACAGAGCGATAGGAGCGATACTTAAAAAAACAGAAGAGTGAGGAGAAACAGATGGCAGAGAAAAAGAGCGAAATATCTGCGGCCGTTCCGGCTTCGGATAAGAAAAAAGCTTTGGAAACTGCGGTAGCGCAGATCGAAAGGACCTTCGGCAAGGGAGCCATAATGCGTCTCGGTCAGAGCGCGGCCGCGTCTGTAGAGGCCATCTCGACAGGCTCGCTGTCTCTCGACCTGGCTCTGGGCATAGGCGGAGTTCCGAAAGGAAGGATAATAGAGATATACGGCCCGGAATCCTCCGGCAAGACGACGCTCTCCCTGCATATACTCGCCTCCGCGCAGAAGGCGGGCGGAGAAGTGGCGTTCGTAGACGCCGAGCACGCGCTCGACCCCACCTACGCGAGGGCGCTGGGGCTTGATATCGATTCGCTGCTGATCTCACAGCCGGATACCGGCGAGCAGGCGCTCGAAATAACGGAAACTCTCGTGCGCTCCGGCGCGGTGGACGTCGTGGTAGTCGACTCCGTGGCTGCGCTCGTGCCGCGCAGCGAGATAGAGGGCGAGATGGGCGATTCCTTCGTGGGCCTTCAGGCGAGGCTCATGTCGCAGGCGCTGAGAAAGCTGGCGGGTTCCATCTCCAAAACGAACTGCATAGTGGTCTTCATAAACCAGCTGCGCGAAAAGATAGGCGTTATGTACGGCAACCCCGAAACGACGACCGGCGGCAGGGCGCTGAAGTTCTATTCCAGCGTGCGCATAGACGTTCGCCGGGTGGAAACTCTTAAAAACGGCAGCGAGATGATAGGCAACCGCACGAGAGCAAAGATAGTTAAGAACAAGGTCGCGCCTCCGTTCCGCGAGGCGGAGTTCGATATAATGTACGGCGAAGGCATCTCAAAAACGGGAGAGCTCGTCGATCTGGGCGTGAAGCTCGGTCTCGTTGAAAAGGGCGGCGCGTGGTACACGATAAACGGAAACCGCATCCAGGGCAGAGACAACGCCAAGCTCTACCTCAAGGAGCATCCTGACGAAGCGGACGCGCTCGAGGCGGCGATACGCAGAGATTCATATAAGCTGATGAGCCCGCAGGCGAAGGCCGCGGCCAGAGCGGCCGGCCGCGCGGTAGACGTGGACGAGGAGGATTTCAACGATTGACGACGCAGCCTCTGAAGGAGCGGGAAAAGTGCGTATAAAGGAAATATCTTATTACGGCGCCAACGGAGACAGATGCACCATATCTTTTGAGGACGAGACCGTTCTTAAGAGCTTTGCCTCGGCGGTCATAAGCGCGGGGGTTTACCCCGGCATGGAAATGACGCAGGAGGAATATCTCGCACTGAAGAAAGCCTCGGCAGCGGCGGGAGCCAAAGCAAGGGCTGCGGCGATAGCCGCGCGGGCCCCGCTTTCTAAAGCTTCGCTTGAAAAGAAGCTCAGGGAAAAGGGCGAGGAGCCCGAGCATATAAAAGACGCCGCGGACTGGCTTGAGGATATAGGCGCGCTGAACGACGGGGAATACGCCGCGCTCATCGTGCGCCACTATTCGGCAAAGGGCTACGGCCTCAGGCGCATTAAAGAGGAACTCAGGCGGCGGGGAATAGACAGAGAGCTCTGGGACGCGGCCCTCGAGGAAGTGCCGGAGGGCACGGGATTCCCGGAAGCCTTCATAGCGCGAAGACTTTCGCCCGGCGAAAAGGACAGAGCGGCCGTTAAAAAAGTGAGCGACGCGCTTTTGAGGCGCGGTTACTCGTACGAAGAAATAAAAAGCGCGATCGAGCGCTATCTTGATCCTTCGGAGGATTAGTTTTATGGAATGTTCCCGTGTAGGACTCATATCTCTCGGCTGCGGGAAAAACCTGGTCAACAGCGAGCAGATGCTGAGGAAAATAGCCGACGCAGGCTGTGAGATAACGGACGACTATGAAAACGCCGACGTCGTCGTTATAAACACCTGCGGCTTTATAGACAGCGCCAAGAGCGAAGCGATAGATACGATACTTGAGATCGCCGCGCTCAAGGACGCGGCGGGCTATCCGCGCATAGTCGTGGCGGGCTGCCTCGCGGAGAGATACAGGGAACAGATAGTGCAGGAGATGCCGGAGGTCGACGCCGTGCTCGGCTGCGGCAGCTTCGAGCGGATTATGGACGCTATCGAAGAGATAGACGGCAAAACTCCGCCCATGCTTTTCGGCGATATAGACGCGCCGCTTGACGAGACCGAGCGCATAATAACCGGCGCCGGCGGCTGGACCTATCTCAAAATAGCGGACGGCTGCGACAACCGCTGCGCCTACTGCGTCATCCCCGCGCTGCGCGGAAGATTCAGAAGCAGAAAGATGGAGAATATCTTAGCCGAGGCGAAGCTGCTTTCGGGCGAGGGGATAAAGGAACTGCTCGTCATAGCGCAGGACATAACCCGCTACGGCACGGACATGTACGGCAAGAGGATGCTCGCCGAGCTGCTACGGCAGCTTTGCCGGATAGACGGCATACGCTGGCTGCGGCTGCATTATCTCTATCCGGACGAGATAGACGACGAGCTGATAGACGTGATCGCCGGAGAAGAGAAGATACTGAAATATCTCGATATTCCCATCCAGCATATAAACAGCGCGATCCTTCGCCGTATGAACCGCAGAGGTACGGGCGAGGAGATAAGAGAGCTTTTCAAGAAGCTGCGCAGCAGGATCCCCGGGCTCGTTCTTCGCACGAGCCTCATAACCGGGCTTCCCGGCGAGGGAGAAAAGGAGTTCGAGGAGCTCTGCGATTTTCTACGCGAGGCGAAGATAGAACGCGCGGGAGTATTCCCGTATTCACCGGAGGAGGGAACGCCCGCCGCGGAAATGACCGACAGGGCGGACGAGGAAACTGCCGAGCGCCGCGCGCAGATAATCATGTCCATACAGGACGATATCATGGAGCGATTCAACGCCGGGCGCTTGGGCAGCGAGTGCCTGCTTCTGTGCGACGGGTACGACGAACAGCTCGGCTGCTTCTACGGCAGAAGCTGGGCGGAATCTCCGGATATAGACGGCAGGATACTGCTGGATTCCGAGGCCGAACCGGGTAAGCTCTATTCGGTGCGTATAACGGGAGAGAGCGGCGGAGAGCTCACGGCTGAAATAAAAGGAGAGAGCGTATGACTACGGCCAATAAACTTACAATCGTCAGAACGGCGCTGATACCGTTCTTCATAGTCGCGATGTACCTCAAGTGGGAATGCGCGGATTATATCGCTCTCGGCATTTTCATAGTTGCGAGCGTTACCGATTTTCTGGATGGCTACATAGCCCGCAAATACAACCAGGTAACGGATTTCGGCAAGTTCATGGATCCGCTGGCAGATAAACTCCTCGTGGCTTCCGCGATATTGCTCTTTATAGAGCGCGGGCAGATGCCGGCCTGGGCGGCGGTTATTGTAATAGCGCGTGAATTTGCCGTAACGGCTCTGCGGCTCGTAGCCGCGGGCAACGGCACTGTGCTCGCCGCGGCGCTGGCCGGGAAGATAAAGACCTTCTCGTCGATCGTCTGCATCTGCGTTATGCTTACCCCGCTGTGCAGGATCACGGTGGCGGGAAACATCACGGTGAATACGATCTGCGTGGCCGTTATCCTGATAACCACTGTCTGGTCCGGCGCGGAATACTTCATAAAAAACGGCAGGCTGCTCACGGCAAGCAAATAAAACAGAAAAAAGCATCCCGGAAAAACCGGGATGCTTTTTTATTTCGTGCTTTTCATTCGCCCGTAGGCCTCCTTTGCCCGCTTGGACGAATCCTTTTTCACGGGCTCGGGGGAATAGCGCGCCGGGGCGTAAACCGAGCGGAGCTCCTCAAGATCGGCGGG